>Ga0247809_1000906_pt1 | contig 13285 bp, 9 predicted proteins | sample UWRJL104311B1_FD_180951 | JGI IMG/M metagenome (GOLD analysis project Ga0247809, IMG submission 180951) | Plant litter microbial communities from Arlington Agricultural Research Station in Wisconsin, United States - UWRJ-L104-311B-1 | ecosystem: Environmental > Terrestrial > Plant litter >...
TTATAAGGAATCGCTTTTTTAGATTTTTTATTCTTTTATTTTAGAAAGAGAAATAGCATTAATACAATAACGCAGGCCGCTTGGTTCAGGACCATCAGGAAAAACGTGTCCTAAATGAGCGTCGCAAGTATTGCAAACTACCTCAACGCGAATCATTCCGTATGATTTGTCTGCATGATAAGCAATAGCATTTTCTTTTAGCGGTTGTGTAAAAGACGGCCAGCCCGTTCCTGATTCAAACTTCTCGCTTGCGTCAAAAAGTAAAGTGCCACAACATTTGCATTCATAAATTCCCGGATCGAATAAACTGCAAAGTTCAGAACTAAAAGATCTTTCGGTACCTTTTAGTCTTGTTACCTGAAATTCTTCAGTAGTTAAAATCTGTTTCCATTCTTCAGGTGTTTTTTCCACTCTTTTATCAGGAGTTGGATTTCCTTTGTTCGTAAAACGAATTATATCTTCCCACTTAATCATAATTGTTGTTTTAAATTAAAAAGATTTAATAAAGTTACTATTTCAGATAGTTAAAAACTAATAAGAATAAATACCATTACTTATAAAAGTAAGCAATTAATTATCAAATGGATAATTCTCATATCGTTTATATTCTCCAGTTTCGCAATTTATTTTAACTACATAATGTTTAAGATTTCTGGGAACAAGATCATCAGGAAGTGTTCCTGATTCTGTTTCTTCGCCAAATACATAGTAACTATTTTTTGGACCAACCTCAATCCCATTAGTTGTTTTAGATCTAAAAACCTGGTCTTTTCTTTTTTCTTTCAGGATACGCTCCGCATCTTCTATTTTTATTTTGCATTTTTTTGTAAAACCATAATATGCTATGCTATCAGATACGCTAATTTTATGAATATGCTTGGATATTTCAGGGTCAATCCATCCGTTTTCCCTAAAAAGGACAGGTCGTAAAAAAACTTCATTATTAATTGTAGCATTGTCAGAAAATCTACAGTCATTACTTCCAACATATCCAGTCATTCCGTAATGTAAGTACGCATAATGATGATAGCCTGAGATATAATAATGCAATTTGTTTTGTGTGGTAACTACAATGGTATCAGTTTTTAAAAATGCTTTGTAAGGAATAGTAATAGATTTATATTCATCATAACTGGTTCTTTTATTGAACCCATTTTTAATCAATGTGTCCTGAATAAATTTTCCTTGTCTTAGTATCTGAAACTTAAGAATATTAATTTCATTCTTTTTGAATTTTGCAAACTGAATCTCAGGTTGTTCAGTAATAAGTTTGACTGTGTCGCATTCTTTTGAGAATTCAATTGAATCAATTTCGGCTTGTTTTCTTCGGTGATCTGATGACCAAAAGAACCAACCAATTATTATTGCTACCAGAGTAATAAAAACACCTATAATTACTAAACAACCTTTGATATATTTATTCATTTATTCTTCCTCTCTTTGCCCCATCATCATTAAAAATGCTTTTAGGAAAGGATCAATATTTCCGTTCATAACGCCATCTACATCGCTGGTTTCATAACCTGTACGAACATCTTTTACTAACTTGTAAGGCTGCATTACATAATTACGTATTTGCGAACCCCATTCGATTTTCATTTTTCCGGCTTCGATATCAGCGCGTTGTGCCTGCTGTTTCTTCAATTCGATTTCATACAATTGCGAACGCAACATTTGCATGGCACGTTGTCTGTTGTCTTGCTGAGATCGTGTTTCAGAACATTGAATCTGGATTCCGGTTGGTTTGTGTACCAATTGTACTTTGGTTTCGACCTTATTCACATTTTGTCCTCCGGCACCACTGGATCGGGAAGTTGTAATTTCGATATCGGCAGGATTAATGTCGATTTCGATACTGTCATCAACAAGCGGATAAACATATACAGATGCAAATGAAGTATGACGTTTGGCATTACTATCAAAAGGAGAGATTCGAACCAAACGATGTACACCGTTTTCTCCTTTTAAATATCCAAAAGAATAATCGCCCTCAAATTCCAGCGTAACGGTTTTAATTCCCGCAACCTCGCCAGCCTGAAAGTTTAGTTCTTTTATTTTAAAGCCATAGCTTTCTCCCCACATCATATACATACGCATTAGCATTCCTGCCCAATCACAACTTTCGGTTCCGCCGGCTCCGGCAGTAATTTGTACAACGGCACTTAAACTATCACCTTCGTCAGAAAGCATATTTTTGAACTCGATGTTTTCGATATGAGCTTGCGTTGTATTATAATGCTCGTCTAATTCTTCTGCAGAAAGTTCCCCCTCTTTATAAAAATCATAGGCAAGTTGTAATTCATCTGTAAGTTCGATGGCTTTGTTGTAATCTTCGATCCATTTTTTCTTGTTTCGAAGGTTTTTTACAATGACTTCGGCTTCTTTTGCATTGTTCCAAAAGTCGGGTGCGAAGGTTTTTTCTTCTTCGTTGGCAATTTCAATTAGTTTGGCATCAACGTCAAAGATACCTCCTCAACGCACCAAGGCGCTCCACAATACCTTTTATTTGTTCGGTAGTTGTCATAAATTAATAGTAGTTTTATTTGTTTTTTTAATTTTACGTGGTTGATAAAATGGATCTATAAAAAATAAATTTTAAATCAAGACGTAATTTTTATTGTACAAAAATAAGATATAGTTTTTAGATTATAGCATAAATTTTAACATATAAAATAGTCTCTAAAAAGTCTGTCGGTTTAAATAAGTTACCGAAATATAATTGCTTTCAGTAATTATTTAGTTAAGATAAAAAAAGAGAAAAATATTTTATGGATGGCTCGTCGCCATTAAAAAATTGTGCACTTATTTTATGTTATTTTTACTATTGAATATGTGTTTGATTATCAAGTAGTTATTTGTTTGCTCTGTATTGTATATCAACTGCGTATTTTTTGTCTAACAAATTGGTTATTAAAATTATAAATCAATTTTAGAATATTAATGGTAGTTTTATATGATTTTTGTAAATATTGCGTTAATTTGGTTTAATTGTATTTACAAGTTAAATTTTAGCAAAACTTGCCAAGAATAACTATCAGTAATACGTAATTTTGCTTTACAAAAAAGATATACTTTTTAGAATATGGAGATAAATTTAATTAGCGATACTATTACCAAACCTACAAACGAAATGTTGCAGTATATGTTTAACGCTCATGTTGGCGACGATGTATACAGACAAGATCCTACAGTTATTGAGTTGGAAACCAGAGTCGCTGAGTTTTTTGGTATGGAGGCAGGACTATTTTTTCCGTCAGGAACCATGGCCAACCAAACCGCTATAAAATTACATACACAACCCGGAGAGCAATTAATTGCAGATAAATTTGCGCACGTTTATAATTATGAAGGTGGAGGAGTTTCGTTTAATAGTGGCGTTTCTTGTTGTTTATTAGATGGAAATCGAGGGATGATTACCGCAAATCAGGTAGCAGCAGCCATTAACGATCCGGAGTTTTATCATAGTCCGTTAACGAGTTTGGTTTGTGTAGAAAACACAACCAATAAAGGAGGCGGAGCTTGTTATGAGTTAGAAGATCTAAGAGAAATAAAAAAAGTTTGCGATGCCAATAATTTAAAATTCCATTTGGATGGAGCCAGAATTTGGAATGCACTGGTAGCTAAAAGACAAAATCCGAAAGATTTTGGTGCTATTTTCGATACTATCTCGGTTTGCTTATCAAAAGGATTGGGAGCTCCAATAGGCTCTATTTTGTTAGGTAGTAAAGCTGATATTCACAGAGCGTTGAGAATCAGAAAGATATTGGGAGGAGGAATGCGTCAGGTAGGTTATTTGGCTGCGGCCGGATTATATGCTTTGGCCAATAATATCGAAAGATTGGCGGAAGATCATCGACGTGCAAAAGAGATCGCGGCAATTTTAAGTGCGAAACCCTGGGTATCTCATATTGAACCTGTAGAAACTAATATTTTGATTTTTTCATTAGCAGAGGGCTATAGTGATCAGCTTTTGATTGAAAAATTGAAACAAAAAAATATTTTGATAAGCTCAATGGGGCACAATAAACTAAGGGTTGTAACTCATTTAGATTATAAAGAAGTAATGCATACTTATGTAATTGAAACGCTTCAGAAGTTTTAATTCCTATTTTAAAAAATATAAAAAAAACCGCCCTTAATTTAAAGGCGGTTTTTAAGTTTTTATCTAAATTTATATTTAGATTTTTTCTCCGTAATATGCTTTACGCATAATTTCTTCCATATCTTTTACTAAAGGTAAACGAGGGTTTGCCGGAGTACATTGATCTTCAAAAGCATTCATGGCAAGTATATTCAGTTTTGCAAGCCATTCTTTTTCATCAAGACCTTGTTCTTTAAAACTCATTTTTATTCCTACTTTTTTACCCAATTCGTAACAGGCCTGAGCATAAACCTGTGGACCGTCTTTTGGTCCTTTTGCAGGAAGACCTAACACCTGGCAAATTTCGAAATACTTTTGATCTGCTTTATAAGTAGAGTATTTAGGCCATACCGAAAGTTTTCCGGGAACTTCGCCATTGTATTTAATAACATAAGGTAATAAAATGGCATTTGTACGACCGTGCGGCGTATGGAACATTCCTCCAATTTTGTGGGCCATAGAGTGAGAAATTCCTAGCATTGCATTGGCAAAAGCCATACCTGCAATTGTTGATGCATTGTGCATTTTATCGCGTGCCTCGCCATCATTTTTACCGTCAAGGTAGGTTCTCTCCAGATATTGAAATACCATTTTAATAGCTTGCAGCGCAAGTCCGTCTGTGTAATCATTTGCTACAATAGAAACGTATGCTTCTGTTGCATGCGTAAGTACATCCATTCCGGTATCTGCAATAACTGACGGAGGAACAGTTTTTGTTAACTCAGAGTCAATAATAGCAACAGTAGGCGTAAAAGCATAATCTGCCAAAGGATATTTTTTATTGACAGAATGATCTGAAATTACAGCAAAAGGAGTTACTTCTGAACCAGTTCCTGAGGTCGTTGGTATGCAAATCATTTTTGCTTTTGTTCCTAAAGTTGGAATTTTTACCGCACGTTTACGAATATCCAGGAATTTTTGTTTTACATCATCAAACGAAACCTGAGGTTGTTCGTACAGTAGCCACATAACTTTGGCAGCATCCATAACAGATCCTCCTCCTAATGCAATAATACTATCCGGCTGGAACTCACACATTGTTTCGGCACCTGCTCTGGCAGTTTCAATGCTTGGATCCGGTTCTACATTAGAGAAAATTCTAATATCGACTTTGTTGGCACGACGGTTTAATACGTCTATGATTTTTTGAACAAAACCAAGTTTTAGCATACTCAAGTCAGTTACGATCATAACTTTGTCAAGAGATTGCATTGATTTTAAATATTGAATCGAGTTAGGCTCGAAATAGATTTTTGAAGGGACTTTGAACCACTGCATATTATTGTTTCTTCTACCAATTCGCTTGATATTGATTAAATTTATTGCTCCAACATTTCCTGAAACAGAGTTTTTTCCATAAGATCCGCATCCAAGGGTAAGAGATGGAATAAATGAATTGTAAACGTCTCCGATACCTCCAAAAGTCGAAGGAGAGTTCCAGATTACACGAATGGCTTTTACTGCCACTCCAAATTCTTTGGCTATTTTTTCATCTTTTGTATGAATGGCTGCTGAGTGTCCTAATCCGTCAAATTCGACCATTTGTTCAGATAATTTTATACCTTCAGCAGTTGAATTTGATTTTAGAATTGCCAGTACAGGAGAAAGTTTTTCTCTGGTCAATGGCTCGTTTACGCCAACTTCTGTTACTTCTGCTGCAATAATTACAATATTTTCAGGTACCGAGAAACCAGCTTGTTGTGCAATCCATTGTGGAGACTTTCCAACAATATTTGGATTTAATTTTGCACCACCGCAGTTTACACCTTTTGCAGTAACTCCAAACATTAATTCTTCTAGTTTTGCTTTTTCTTTTTCATTAGCAAAATAAACATGATGATGTTTAAAAGCTGCTTTTGTTTCTTCATAGATTTCTTTATCGATAATAGCAGCTTGTTCAGAGGCGCAAATCATTCCCCAGTCAAATGATTTTGAAAGTACAATGTCATAAACAGCTTGTTTTATATTGGCGGTTTTTTCGATATAAGCAGGAACGTTTCCGGCACCAACACCCAGCGCAGGTTTACCACAAGAATAAGCGGCACGAACCATTGCGTTTCCTCCGGTAGCCAGAATGGTTGCAATTGTAGGGTGATTCATCAAAGCATTTGTTGCCTCTACCGATGGATATTCGATCCATTGAATACAATTTTCCGGAGCTCCTGCAGCAACTGCAGCATCACGAACTACAATTGCAGCAGCTTTAGAACATTGTTGAGCCGAAGGATGGAAACCAAATATAATTGGATTACGGGTTTTAAGGGCGATTAAAGCCTTGAAAACAGTAGTAGAAGTAGGGTTTGTTGTTGGTGTTACACCACAAATTACTCCCACTGGTTCTGCAATTTCTACAATTCCGGATAATTGATCTTCTCCTATAATACCTACGGTTTTTAAATTTTTTAAGCTATTGGTTACATTTTCAGCAGCAAACATATTTTTGGTTGCTTTGTCTTCAAAAATACCACGGCCTGTTTCTTCAACAGCATGCAAAGCAAGTTCGCCGTGTTTGTCTACGGCAGCAACAGAGGCTTTGGCCACAATATAATCAACTTGCTCCTGATTAAGGTCCAGGAATTGTTCCAGAGCAATTGCTCCTTTTTTGGCAAGTTCTTCGACATGAGCAATAGCATCAACTTTTAGAGTTTCCTTTACGGTATCTTTTACTAATCCAGCACTTTGTTTTTCTGCTGTTTTGTTTTCGGTTCCATTTGGACTTAAAGTTTTCTCATTCATAATAATTTGTGTTATAGTTAATATTCACTTTTAATGCAGTTTTATAGATTGTGATAACTAGTTATTTTACGGACAAAAGTATTTTTTGAGTCTGATGTATAATTAACTCTGAAAATCTATTTTGTAACTAATTTCTTATTCTATCTTTTATGTTGTTTTTATTGTTTTTGATTTGACTTATCCTTACAAATATTCGCTTACTAAAGAAAAAATATTGATAAGGTTTTACTTCTGATAAAAATAAAATCCTGTTGGTTTTAGCTTTTTATCTGTATCAAATATCAAGACATATCAAGAGAATAAAGCTGATATTTGTCAGTCTAAAAAAAAATCTACGCAAACGTTTTCTGTTGAAAGTCATTATTTTATGCTTAAAAAACGAGCTAAAAAGAAGTGTAGAAAGAGGTAGTTTACAATCTTTAAAAAAAGAAAAAGAAAGTAAATTTATAGTGGTAAAAAAAACGTAAAGGCAGAACTATTTCGATTGCAACAAAGAAATTTTAAAAGAAAAAAGAGTAGGAGAAAGGCATAAAAAAATCCGATTCATTTAGTTAAAAATGAATCGGATTTTATTTAAAAAGAAGTAAAAAAATCTCTTATTTGAATAAATTATCCATTCCTGGAATCATTGGTATATCCATTTTTGCAACAGCATCAAGTTCTTGTTCGTTAACGCTTGTAGCTCTTTCAATTGCCTTATTTAGCGTTACTACCAAGTAATCCTCTAATTGTTCTTTATCTTCAAGCAAAGAATCATCAATAGAGATCGATTTTACTTTTCTATTTGCAGTTAATGTTACCTTTAGTAATCCGTCAGCGCTTTGTTCATCAATCAAAACAGTATCTAAACGCTTCTTAGTATCTTCAATTTTTTGTTGGGTTTCTTTAAGTTTACCCATCATTCCCATTAAATCCATTTTTGTTGATTTTTTAAATTGTTTCGTACAAAATTAGTATATTGCTTTATCATATCAATAGAATATTTTATGAAAAAATTAATTTGGTTCTATTGTCTTTGTAGTATTTTTGCTCCTTCGTATTTAAAAACTAATGCTTAATCAATGCAAAACGATATAATGGCTCCGCAAGCCAAAGAAATTCCAAAACCATTAAAAAAACATAAAGAAACACGAATTGATAATTATTTTTGGTTAAATGACCGCGAAAATTCCGAAGTTATTGATTATCTGAATCAGGAAAATTCATATTACCAGAAAATGACCTCGCATACAAAAGTGCTTCAGGAAAATTTGTATGAAGAGATGAAAGGCAGAATCAAAGAAGATGATTCATCAGTTCCTTATTTTTATAATGGTTACTATTATATCACTCGTTTCGAAACAGGTCAGGATTATCCAATATTTTCAAGAAAAAAGGGAAGCCTTTCGGCAGATGAAGAAATCTTATTCAATTGCAATGAATTAGCAAAAGGACATGCTTATTTTAAACTGGGAGGTTTAAGTGTGAGTCCCAATAACAAATTTGCCAGTTTTGGAGTTGATATTGTGGGAAGAAGAATCTACACGATTCAGATCAAAAACTTAGAAACAGGCGAAATTTTATCAGATAAAATCGAAAATGCAACCGGAGGATCTGTTTGGGCAAATGATAATAATACTATTTTCTATACCAAACAAGATGAGGTGACTTTAAGAGCTGATAAGGTTTTTAGACATAAATTAAACACAGCATCTACTACAGATGTTTTAGTTTTTAATGAAACTGATGATACTTTTAATGTTTCTGTAAGCAAAGAAAAATCAAGAAAATATATTGTAATAGGTTCAGGAAGCACTTTGACGACTGAATACAGAATTTTGAATTCAGATACTCCTGATGGAGAATTTGTTGTGTTCCAGCCTCGTGTTCGTGGTTTAGAATACAGTATTTCGCATTTTGAGGACTCTTTTTACATTTTAACGAATAAAGACAAGGCAACCAACTTTAAGTTGATGAAAACGCCTGAAAATAAGACAGGAAAGAGAAACTGGACAGATGTTATCCCGCATCGGGAAGATGTTTTGCTAGAAGATATCGAAATTTTTAAAAATTATCTGGTCGTTGAAGAACGCTCAAACGGTTTAAATCATATTCGCATCATGCCTTGGAACGACGATGCAGATTATTATCTTCCTTTTGGCAGTGAAACGTATAACGCTTACACGACAACCAATATCGATTTTGATACAGATGTTTTACGTTACAGTTATCAATCGCTGGCGACGCCTTCGTCTGTGATTGATTTTAATATGAAAACTAAAACCAAAGAAATTTTAAAAGAGCAACAGGTTTTAGGCGGAAAATTTGATAAAGAAAATTATATTGAAGAGCGTATTTGGGCAACTGCCAGAGATGGTGTAAAGGTGCCAATTTCGATGATTTATCGTAAAGGATTACAAAAAAATGGTAAAAATCCGTTATTGCTCTATGCATACGGATCCTACGGAATTACAATGGATACTTATTTCTCATCGACGCGACTTTCGTTATTAGACCGTGGTTTTGTGTATGCCATAGCACATATTAGAGGCGGAGAAGATTTAGGAAGACAATGGTACGAAGACGGAAAACTGTTAAAAAAGAAAAATACCTTTACAGATTTCATTGATTGCTCTAAATTTGTAATTAACGAAAATTTTACATCTCCTGAACATTTATATGCTGAAGGAGGATCTGCAGGAGGACTTTTGATGGGCGTAATTATAAATGAAGCTCCGGAATTATATAACGGGGTGATTGCTCAGGTGCCTTTTGTTGACGTTATTACAACAATGTTAGACGACAGTATCCCATTAACAACAGGAGAATACGACGAATGGGGAAACCCAAACAATAAAAAATATTACGATTATATGTTATCTTACTCACCGTATGATAATGTAAAAGCACAAAACTATCCCAACATGTATGTTTCTACCGGATTGCATGATTCGCAGGTACAGTATTGGGAGCCAGCTAAATGGGTGGCTAAATTGAGGAATCTAAAAACAAATAATAACCTTTTATTTTTAGATACCAATATGGATGCAGGACATGGTGGAGCTTCTGGACGTTTTGAAGCTTTAAGAGACTTAGCAAAGGAATTTAGTTTTTTATTAGATTTAGAAAAAATTAAAAGCTAATTAGAAATTTTTTGTTAAATTTGCAACCTATCAAGGGTATTTAAAAATACCTTCGATTAACTATTTTTTTATGAAAGAAGAAATAAACGCTTATAATAATGTTTTAGAGTTAATAGGTAATACCCCACTTATTAAGCTAAATAAAATTACCGAAGAGTTAGAAGGTAATTTCTACGCAAAGGTAGAAGCTTTTAATCCAGGACATTCCTCAAAAGATAGAATAGCGTTATATATTATTGAAGAAGCTGAGAAAAAAGGAATCCTAACGCCAGGTGATACGATCATTGAGACGACATCAGGTAATACGGGCTTTAGTTTGGCAATGGTGAGTATTATAAAAGGGTATAATTGTATTTTAGCAGTAAGCTCAAAATCATCGAAAGATAAAATTGACATGCTGAGAAGTTTAGGAGCAAAGGTTTATGTTTGTCCCGCACACGTTTCAGCAGATGATGAGAGATCTTACTACAACGTAGCCAAACGTTTGCACGAAGAAACAAAAGGCTCAGTTTACATCAATCAGTATTTTAATCAATTGAATATTGATGCCCACTATAACACTACCGGTCCTGAAATTTGGGAACAGACAAAAGGACAAATTACACATCTTGTAGCTTGTAGCGGAACCGGAGGAACGATTTCCGGAACTGCAAAATTCCTAAAAGAGCAAAATCCAAATATTAGAATTCTAGGTGTAGATGCTTTTGGGTCAGTTTTAAAGAAATACCACGAAACAAGAGAATTCGATAACAAAGAAATTTATCCGTATCGTATTGAGGGTTTAGGTAAAAACCTTATTCCATCTGCTACAGATTTCGATATCATCGACAAGTTTATTAAAGTAACTGATGAGGAAAGTGCTCACTCTGCCAGAGAGATCACCAAAAAAGAAGGATTATTTGTTGGATATACTTCAGGAGCAGTAATGCAGGCCATTAAACAATACGCAGAGGAAGGTGAATTTACTAAAGACAGTAATATTATTGCTATTTTCCCTGATCACGGTTCTCGCTATATGAGTAAAGTATTTAGCGATGACTGGATGAACGAACAAGGATTCTTTGACAGTGTCAATGAAGAAGAAGTTCAAAAAATTGAATTTGTAAAGTAGTTCAACTGCTTTTTTTTAATATAAAGCTCCATTCGTAAAATCGAATGGAGTTTTTTTTTGTGCTTTGTAAAGAATTTTTGATTGGTCTGCTAAGTTTTAGCATTAATCACGTTATTATCAAGTGTTAATGTTTTGATTTTATTTGCGAATACCGTATTTATACGTAAGAAATTATATTTTTAAATGATTTTAATTTATCATTTTTATAAAATGACTATTAGTATAATAATACACTTAAGATTTTGAAATCCTCTATTTTTGTTATTTAAACGATTATTTAGGTTCGTTGTCGAATAAATTTCAGGTCGAATGCATAATAATATAGTTTAGCAGTGTTAAAAGACACAATGTTTTTTAATCCCTAAATCTACTATTATGAAAAAATTACTACTCACTTTAATGTTTGTAAGTTATTTGAATGTTAATGCTCAAAATCAAATTCAGGAGTTTAATTTCAATGGGACTTTAAATAATACCGCTAATACCACTTCTTTTATTGGAGCAAACAATTTTGTTACAGACAGAGCCGGATTGGTAAAAGGAGCGCAACGATTAACTAATAAAGCTATGGAAGCCGTTGTGGATGATCTTCCTCAGGGCAATAGTCCAAGATCAGTTAGTATATGGGTAAAATTAAATGATATTGCTTCTGCAAATTATATTTGGGGTTATGGTACAGCTTATAATGCACAATACTGTGGCTTATTACAGCAAGGAACCACTTCTGCTAACTCAGATTTAAGTTTGGCTGGTTGGGGAGCTTCTAATGATGTAATTGTTTCTACTCCGATTGCAAAAGATACCTGGTACAATTATACGATAACTTACGAGGGAAAAGTTTCTAAAATATACCGTAACGGAGAATTATTAAAATCTGTAGATGGAATTACACGTGCTACAAAAGGGAATATTTTTAGACTTGGGGAAATAAATACAACAGTGGGTATTAATGCTGATATAGACGACTTAAAAATCTATGATGTGGCTTTGACTGCCGAGCAGGTTGTGGCATTGTACAATACCTCTAAACCTGTTAGAATAGCTGCTGTTGAACCAGCAACTAATGCAAAAACAATAAAAAAGGCCGTGGTTAAATCAAAAACTGGTACAAAGCCTACTTCTCCAACAATTATTGCACCGGCGGATCTTAATGATGTCACGAAAAATGTTGAAGTGTTCTCGCAAGGAGAGAAGATTTATGGAAACGATAATAATACAATCAGTATAAGTAATCTTCCTGAAGGAACCTATTTGTTGAAAATAACAAACGCAACTTCAAAAAAGATAACTTCAAATTAAAAAGAACATTTTATTTTTTAGTGAATATTACTTGTTTTTTATTTAGTCTCAGTTTATTTTTTTTAAATAGTAAAGGCCTTGTAAAGTTTTGCTTTAGGTAGCCTTTTGATTATTTCTTTGATGTAAAAAAAAATTTTGTAAAGATGTTTTTACAAATGGTAATAACAATGTCATTTAGTTTTGATTTTTATTAATTAAAATAAGAATATCGTACTTATACTCAATAGTAGTTTGGTAACTTTGAATAAAATTTATAGTTTTAACAAAAAATATGAAACTACAGTTGAATTTTTAAATGGATTTAATTATTAATTTTTATTAATTGATTGCTATGTAGTTTTAATTTAGTTTGTGCATTATATTATAATTTGGTGTTTGTAAGAACACTTTTTAAAATCCCCTAAAATCTGTTACATATGAAAAAATTATTACTGACATTACTGTTTGTAAGTTTTTTAAATACGAATGCCCAAAATCCGGTTCAGGAATTCAATTTCAACGGAAATTTGAACAATACCGACAATACAATCTCATTTTTAGGTACTCCCAATTTTGTAAATGACAGAATGAGTGTTGCAAAAGGAGCCCAGCGACTGACTAATAAAGTCCTGCAGGGTGTAGTGGGAGATCTTCCGCAGGATAATAAACCGAGATCAATATCTATTTGGGTAAAATTCAATACTATTGCTTCGTCAAATTATATTTTTGGATATGGAAGCGCAGTAAATACCCAGTATTTTGGTTTATTACAACAGGCAGCATCATCAGGAAATTCAGATTTAAGTCTTGTAGGATGGGGAGATACAAATAATATTATAGTTTCAGTTCCTCTTGCAAAAGACGTTTGGTATCAATACACTGTAACCTATGATGGTG
>Ga0247809_1000907_pt1 | contig 13268 bp, 19 predicted proteins | sample UWRJL104311B1_FD_180951 | JGI IMG/M metagenome (GOLD analysis project Ga0247809, IMG submission 180951) | Plant litter microbial communities from Arlington Agricultural Research Station in Wisconsin, United States - UWRJ-L104-311B-1 | ecosystem: Environmental > Terrestrial > Plant litter >...
GTGGAGGAGTGAGATTTGTAGAAGCCATCCCGAAGAATCCCAGTGGTAAAATACTGAAGAGGGTTTTGAGAGAACAGGCAGAGAAGGAGGACAAGGCTGGAAAGGAGCAAGCGAGGTTGTAAAAGAACATTTTAATATCGGAGCTCTCGGATGCTCCAAGCGTACATATATCGTATTGAAATGTGAGAAAATGATAGAATCTTGCTATTTCAACTGCACTACAATCGTCCACAGTAGATGAGCGTTTTCCCACTTCTGCAATAATCATCCATGTGAAGTATTGGGCACTAGGCTCAGGCTACGAATCTTTGAATCATGCAGGAGATAAATCAGGTTCACTTTTCATGATTCAACAAAACTCCGCGATCCACTCAATGTTTGCTCCTACTCCAAATACTACTCAGTCTCCCCTCGGATCTCCGCCCCGAGTAAATCTCTCATGCGTCCGTTCAGCACATCTCATACCAGTCATCAAATGATCGAACCTATGCGGCCCATATAGTCTCCCATTAGTAGCCTCAAACTTGACAGCCATGCTCCCAACGACATATTCAACCATATCAGCAGGCACAAGCCAAAGATATTCCTCTCTCTCCTGTCCTTCCTTCATCTCCAAGGCAAACAAGTCACCATCAATGTTCAATTCTTCCTCCGTGCCCACGATTCCAAACTCATCCGTTTTCACATCAAACGCTTTTCTCCCTTTCGCTCTCGTATTATCAGCATCCGAAATATTCAGCCGTAATGATTCCTGGGGTGCTATAGTGCTTTCCTCGCCAGCGTTCTTTCGACGACCAGTGATGAAGAAAAGAAGCGCCTCTACTTCTACAGATGTAGATGACAGGGTCTGAACTCCGTAGCTTTGAGCCAATGATCCGTAACTACGTGTTATTGTGATGCCCAAGAATGTTGATTTCGAGGCTACGTATCGTGCTCGCTTGAGTGGCCGGAGTCTGAAGCACTCGTAGGCTTGGGTACCTAAACTTTTGGTAGGTGAGCATGCGTACCATGACTATGAATGAGACTGAATGCTTACACGGAAGATTGGATGATGTATGGGTTGTTTGCGTGTGAGGTCATGACTAGGAGCGAGTCTTGCGTTCAACGTGTGAAGCGAATGTAGAGAGGGTAAAATAATGGAGAGAAGATGAGTGATAATGCGTCAAGTAAGAGAGAGCTAAGATCGAGTGCTCGGCATGGCTGCGCCTCGTTATGTAGGGCAGCCTTATGGGCTTTGGACATGGACGAATCTTCAGCAAGCCAACTATTCTTGTGTGAATATTCGTGTGCAGTAAGTAGTACTGCAATTGTCGAAGGCCATCTAGTTGTTTGACAGACATGCGCATGCACTCACTAGAACAGAGGTTTTTGACGGAGAATGAACTCCTGCTTGCAGTGTCTATTATTCATCGAGAACTACCCTCCTGCTCGTCCAATTCACGAAACAGTTGTTTCAGCCTCATCACACGCTGTTTGTCCTTTCCCTTGTTGCCATCGTCTATAAGACAAGCGGGCATTGAAATTTCTAATACTGATTGAGTCGCTTGGTTTTCAAGCAGAGGCCCGGCCCACGACCAACATATCCTCAGGCATCACACGCGTCCCCATAGTGCCACAGCGTTCTACGATAGTGTAAAAGCGAATTTGCGCAAACTGTGTTGCGAGCGCGTTGTATTTGGTAAGGAGATACAGCAGATGATTATGCCATACTTCGCTATGACACTTGTTCAAGCTTGTGTTCTGTGACGCTCATTTTGGTCTAGAAATACTGCCCTTCACTCTGCCAGATTCTAGACTTACAGCTGTTTCAAGAAACACACTACCTGAGCGACACGAAGCCTGTGATGCGGACATTTGGTAAAGATGAAGAAGCTGTCCTGACAAGTGCTCATGTCGGCCGCAAGGCTTCCCATCCATCAAGGCCCCCGTCATCCTCCCCACTCAATAAATCCGTAGGTCTACGAGGCGGCAAACTGGGCCTTGTCCCATCTCCATCATACTGATCTCTCGCAGGCGGCGCTTTCCTCAAAACACTGACCTTTCGAGGTTCGGGCGGCGGAGGTGCATTGGAGCTTCTAGGCATTTCGGAGGGCGTACTTGCTCTTGATGAGGGCGTAGCCGTAGTGGCACGTCTTGGTGGAGGAGCGAAACCCGTGTGATCAATGGAAGTTGATCTCTGGTATTGAGAGACAGCTGAGTGGAAGGTATCACGAGATTTGGTAGATAGCGTTGGTGATGATGATAGGGAAGAGTTTGAGGTCAGATGTACTGGCTTCCTTGCGATGGGAGGTGGTGCTTTCCTTGACGAGTTACTGGCTGTCGTTGCGGTTGAGAGACGTCGCCCAGTAGGGGGTGTGGGTTTAAATGATGAACCATTTGGTCCAATATGATCTTGTAAAGATATTTGTGACATATTGGTGTTTAGTGTTGACAACGAATCCACTGATTTGAATGGCGGCGGTAACTTCCTGGAACCGTTCGTGGTGGTGCGAGTTGGTACAGGTCTAGATGTACTCACACGCGGTGTAGCACGGTCCACGGTCACCCAGTCAGGCTCATCGGTCACTGTATATGGGTTTGAAGGCCGACCAGGATTAGGGACAAGCCCTGCCTGCGGAGGCTTTAGAGTTGATCGTGCAGGTTGACCATTGTCCAACCACCATTTGCCTCTGTCTGAACTGGCAGGAGGAAGTCCATCTTCAATTGAGTCGTAGTCCATAAGATCGTCAGAGTCGGAATCTTTTTCCACCATTATGGTAGTGCCATCGACCTCTGCACGACGTCTTTCATATATTTGCCTGCTCAATTGCTCACGTAGCTCCTCGTCAACAATACTGACGGTACACTGAAAGGTAGCATAGACAGGCCTATGGTCAGAGAATCTTAGAGGAGCGGAGTTGTAGTTTATTTGTCGAAGATTTTGACCTTTGCGGAGAATTCTATCCGTCCAAGCAGGTATGCGTGCCTTCTCGCTGATTATTGTTAGCCGATTTCCCGACAGGGCCACGACATGGACCTACGAGGAGTCAAAAGTGTCCTTTCCAAGATCATATTTATACGTCGGAAGAAACGTTATCCTCGATTCAGAATAATGTGGGAATGTTAGTCCAGCAACCATTTGCAAATTCAGCTAGACTCTGTTAGAGGCGATAATTCATAGAACCATTTGAGGTCTCACCTGATCATTTTCGTAGAGCGTCTCTAGGTCGTTGTTCTTCACCAGCTGCTTGACTTTATCAATACCCAGCCCAATGCGATAGTTAAAGTCTCCAACCCAAATCACGCTGTCTGTGACAACAATCAGCACTCACTCAAAAGTTTATGTGCAATGACATACCATGATCATCGATACCTCTGTTTCGCTGGAATCGTAGACCACTGTGGATGGTAGTGAAGTCTCTATTACGCTCTTCATAGTTGGCAAACCCGGCAGCCAAATGTGCTGTCACAAAGCAAATGGTGGTATTGGCAAAGTCCATTCTGATAGCCACAGCACCCTTATTGCCTGCCATCCCAGACATCCCAGTCTTTTTGACGGAGCCCTCCACGTTCTTGATAAAATGTAAAGCGGAAGATTTGACAAATATACAGAGAGCGGCCCCAACTAGCTGACCACTGCGTAGCAGAACATAGTGATCGCCCCCAACCGCTCGTGCATGCTTGTTGAGTGTCTTTTTCAGTGCCTTCTCCCATTGTTGCTTCCGCGTAGGGTCGCTGTTCATAATCTGCTGAGGATTAAGTTCGACAATTTCCTGAAAACCAATGACAACGATTTCTGGTTGACTCTGCGACTCCGGAAGTTCAGGAACAAGCCAAGCAGATAGATCTTCATCGATTCCTGTTGTGCGACCGTTGAGATTGAACGTACCAGCAAAGCTATAAAATGTCAGTAGTAGCCTTCCGACTAGGGTGGATATACATACATGTTGATCGTCTCTGAGGACTTGAATTCTGCAACTCTACGATTTAACTCTGCTGTCACGTAATCGTTGATTGGATCAAATAGGTGAACTGGATTTTGACCCACGAGGCGGCCCAGCAATACATCAATTGTATTTTGACGACCTTTATCTGCAAAATTGTTTATGTAGAGTCGAGTGGCACTTTTCCGCGCATCGGCAATGGCCCCTGCCAAAGACATCTTACCATGTCTGGTAAAGGACGACTTCAACGCGCCTGTTCCCGCATATATTCGAGAAAGTGCATCGCCATTGTCCGCCCACAGACTCGAGTGACGCATCCAGAAGTCGGAAGCTGCACGCTGTCCTCTATGTGCTAGGAACGACTCTATAGCCATCTGCGAGATGATGGTCTGAATGAGGTTCGTTCTATCTAAGCAGTCAAGACAATTTGTCCTGAACACACCTTCCTGCTGCAGCACAACTACCGTCCTCCTCTGAGATAACTCCAGCGCATCTTCAGCAGTATCTTCAATATCTTCAGACAAGTAGTAAGCGAAGCCATCCGCAGAGTTCTCGATAAGTCGTCTGATCATGCTGGCAGCTTCATAACCATGAGGACCCTTTGTCTCTGCATGAAAGTCGAACTCTGTCCCCCGTAGAAGCTGATGATCACGATCACTCTTCTCGTTGCTGGAGTTTAAAGCGCAATGCCTGATGCCATATCGATATGCATGCGTCAGCTCCGCCTCTCCAGGTTTTGTTTCACTGAGCAAATTCACAATATGAACAGCGCCATAGTTTTGTTCTAGATCCTTGAAATGTGCATCGAAAGCTGGTTGGGATCCTTCAGCTGATCGTGTGACTGTGATTTTCTGCTGTCCAGGTATAAGACCAGCAGCTTGCTCCCAGAACACAGGGATAGAGCCTCGAATTTGTGCATATGAAAAGCATATTCCCGCCGGCTTTTCAGGCGTTGCGGAGTCAGTCTGCCCAAGCAGCGTTGGGCTCCAGTATATCGTCTCTGTTTCTACAAAATTGGCAACATTTCCGTCATCATCGATGCCACGACTGTTGAATCTAGTACCAGCACGCCTACAAGAAAGGCGAGATATGACGGTCAGCGCGGATGGCAGCCCGGTCCTCTTCGTACTTAGAGGGGCTGACGAAGAAGGCAGTGTAATCGTAAGCACGAAGCCGCGAATCGCAGATGTGAGTATTCCTGATCGGTCTAACGCATCTCTTTCATGTCCTACTAATCGTGATCGAAACTTGATGAGCGGTCGAATCATGTACGAGTTCCATAGAAACGATTCGTCAAGGTTCTCTACGTCGAAAGTTGCTGTGTCTGTAGATCTGGACACTTGTAAGTAAACGCTAATAAGCTTGCGGAACTCGTGTTCTGCTCACCTGTCTTGTATCCTTTGTGTAACGTCAAAATCAGTACTGTAGTAGAAACTACCATTCGACAGCAGCTTCTTCAACTCTGTACATGGATGCTCCAACACAGGTTCTCGCCGATTGTAGTTGTTGTAATCCTGACCATCTACACTATATGGATCCAGATGATCTGTGAAGTTGTTGTCATATTCCGCATTGTTCAAACAATAAAACTCTACTGCGAATATCTTCTCCACTGTCTCCCCCGGCCGTACGCTTGCAACCTTTGTAGCCCCCGTAACCACACATAGGAAGACATCGTTCAAGATGGTGATCAGTCCCAATGTGCCCTGTACTGGAAGCGGATTGATTGTTCTGTAATCCGACAAGTCCACCTCTCTCAAATCCGCAAACTTGACCATACACTTGGGCGTCGTGTTGCCATCGAAGGAGGGTCTAGACGAGTTGGTGTGGAAAGAAGTGACGGAGGCATTGTGTGATTCTGTAGAGGTCGTATGGCTGAAGATGAGGGCGTGCGTATTTGTGATGAGTGCGATTGAACGCTCAGGATAGTCGCGGAGCTTTACTGAAATCGCCATTATGACCAGGAGTAACCGTATCTGTCAACAGTGCTCCCCCGTCTGATCATCGTGTTTCGTTGTTTCGTTGTTTTGTAATGCGGTCAATAAATACAGTCCAAGATTACATATGAAAGCTACAGAAACCCGTCATAGGTGTCTTGGCACATATATACGAGATGGTTTTTGATATCTGAGGTGAGTAGAGTGGGAGACTCTATTTGCTTTTATGAACAAAACAGGTCTTGAGACAGAAGAAGTGTATTTGCTCAGTATTGTAACCATTCAACATATAACAATTCTCTTCAATTTGTCGTTCTGGCGAAGGCGCAGCCTCTACATTCAAAGTTCAGCCGTTGTAGAATGCTACACGCTATCAAACCCCTGGAACTCGGCGATTACAGGATAACAACAGCAGACCCCACTCAAGCTTTGGTGGGGCAACTTATATAACTTCAGATGATGACTGGTATCAGCTTCTAATCATCTTCATCTACTTTTACAATACACAAAGACGCACAATGCTAGGAACACCTCTGAACATACCAAAATGGTACGTCATATAAAGCCTCGTTCCGGATTTGCCAAAAGGCTAATTGTCGTAAAGGCTCAAAGACAATGCGCATCTGCTCAAGCCTCCAATCAACAATTACTGTGTATACAATGACGATGTGACAGTCATGGTAGGCACATTTCACGGCACTTATTTACACGCTGTCTAACTCAATTCTATAGATAGTAGGAGGACCAAATGCACGAACAGACTATCACATCAACACAACACCAGAATGGTTCTACCAGTACAAAGGCAGCATGCTTCTCAAAGTAGTCGATCCCTCCACCACACCTCCTCAGAAGCGCGATATAATAATCGAAGAAGGATCCATGTTTCTGCTACCACCAAACGTCCCTCACAACCCCGTTCGATTTGCAAATACGATAGGCATTGTGCTTGAGCAGCGTCGACCGGAAGATAGTATTGACAAGTTGAGGTGGTATTGTGAGGGTTGTGGTGAAATTGTAGATGAGGCAGCATTCCATTGTACGGACCTAGGGACGCAGATCAAAAGTGCCGTGAATGAGTTCAAGGGGGATGAGCAGAGGAGGACGTGTAAAAGTTGCGGTACTGTCGCGGAAAGTGCACCGAAACCGGGGAGTATACAGGATCCAAATCTACAGTCGTGAAGGCGTCGGAAACATGATGGAAGCACGTACAAAACATGGATTGGCAAGTTTCAATCTACGGGTATCTCTTCCTATCATCCCTTACGTCTCTTTGAATTCATAGCTACTGGTGCTCTCCTCCACCACAACCTGGATCTTCCCCTCCTCAATTTCCTTCCCATCGACCTTGATACCGGCTTTTACAACGTCTCCAGGCTTAATGCTTCCGACACCCTTCGGCGTGCCCGTCAGGACAATGTCTCCCTTCTCCAACGTCATGACCTTACTGATATCGCTCAATATTCTTGGAATCTTGTATAACATCAAGTTCGTGGAATCCGCCTGTCTGTGCTCATCGTTGACAGTGAGGTATAGCTCGACATTATGTGGATCAGGAATTGCGGATTTGGGAATGATTTGAGAGACAGGGAGGAACGTGTCGAAGCCCTTGGCGATATCCCATGGGAGCCCCTTCTTCTTTGCTTCGTTTTGAGCATTGCGTGCTGTCATGTCGATTGAGATCGCATAGCCTATTTTCGATGGATTAGTCGCGTTCAATCTCAGACTTCCCGGAAGACACACTCTCAATTGACTCTAATGCACCCTTCTCATCTGAAGCCTCTAAGTCCTTGACTCTTTTGCCCATCACTAAAGCCAGCTCAACTTCATAGTGTAGATCCACGCCGCGTGGTCGGATAACTGGTCCCGCGCCAGGAGGTAGTATAGAGGATGGTGGCTTCAAGAAGAAGAAAGGTTGTTTCGGTTTCGTATTCTGCAATTCTGCAATGTGGTCTCTACATAGATGTGAGCTTCCAATCACTTACCACAGGTAAACAGAATAAAACGTGTGGTGCTTACGCATAATTCCGTCCAATGCAAACCACCTTGGAAGCTTTCTGTAATTGTGACATGGATGCCATTGTTCTTCTGAATGCCATTGACATATTGACTTGATGATCTGAACGAAGAGACTCCCACTCAATTGAGTCCCTCGTCGCTTATATATAAAGAGAATATATGACTCTTCAATCACTTCTTGACTGTGTCAAAGGTCTAGGCGCAAGGATTCAGAAGACCTGCAGACCAGAAAACCGGCTCCACATGTGCTTTAGTTCCGCGATCCACTTCACTTCACAGCCGTTGTCGTCAGAATCCTTGTCGTCAAGTTGGCTGTGATACCGTCTTGCAATTGTACTTCTTGTTGTGATTAAAGGACAACATCAAATTTCTGTGCAGCTCCGTTTCCTCATCTCCTCGTGAACATTCAATTCTTCACATCTAATCTAAGACGAGGCTTCAGCGCAGCCACATCATAGTTACACTCCAGGGTAATCTTCGCAAAAGTGACAACACAATGGAAGGACTCCAGATAGCACAAATTCTAGCAGACCTATCAGACCTCCAAAACACAGTAAGACATCCAATCCTCCTCCCAGACTTCCCGTGGACACATTCACGGGGAAAATCCTACAATTAAAATGGTTGCCTACCACTTTCATGTACATTCTGACAACATTACGCAGGACCCTTCCGCAGCAACCGCACTCCTCCAAGCGCATCGCAATCCACCTCTCCGACCACGCAGCACATCCACATCCCTCGCAACTCCACAGTCACCCGGTGCAAAGCACGATAGATTAGGACGACGCATTGTTCGTCCATCACCGTCTCTTCCCCGTCAGAACAGTAGTTCCAGTAATTCCCTCATGCGACAGGATTCTGCAACGTCAGGAGTGGAAGAGACTGATGAGGATCTCAGGAGAGCAAGGACTTTGTTAGAATTGTTGGAACAGCGAGGTAGACTTAAGCAGATGGGCGACACAGGATTGTTGAGGAGTAAAGAGAGAGTTGATGTTGTTGCTGCTAGGTACGCCGAGAGGGATTTGCAGGAGAAGAATGCTTCAAGTTTGAAGAGAGTTGGGAATGCTTGAGGTTTGGTCTAATCACTTGTGATATCACACTCTCAACTGCGATGAGTGTCTTCTACCTTTGAAGGTTTGACTCTTTGCCTGCGGGAGCTATGGGTGGGAAACGACTTTGCTATTAAGGATACACCCAACACATCTTTTTTTCACAAAGAGCTTGTGATCAGATTGCATGAAATTATGGCGTGGGCACACCTGAGAATGCATGCGTTTCAAGGTGTCGATTGAAACGAGTATGGAAGTAGGTTTTAGGAAGTCTCAACTATCCGTCCATGCTGCATCGTCCAGTCTTCTCCTCCACCTCCAGCCTCCACTCGATCTCTTCCAAGCGCTGTCTGAGAAGCTGACTCATCTTTCGTTGCTATGCAGGAATAGGCCCTCGTAAAGGTACAGGTACTCGGGCCACGGTAGAGACAATACCTACCACATCCGGGACCTCTCCTTTGGAGATGGCACGCACAGCTTTCGTTACTGGAGCAGCAAGTTGACGTCCAATGATTATGCTCACGACCGGCGTTCTCAAGCACACCGCCCTCGACTTTCGCACTCTTCGGAGAAATTTATCCTTTCCCCGTGACAGCTTGCGTTGCTTGGGCGTTGCAGGCTCGGACAGGAGACCGCTTGCATCAAGCGGTAAGCCCAGCTGTGCTACATCATCAACATCACCAGAAGCAATACCAGCAGTACCCTGCACCAGGTCCGACACGGTAGTTGGTACAGCGTTCGATGCATCTTCCACAGTCGTGCCAGTTTCAAGAGCCTCTGAACAGAGTCCTGGCAGTCAGATTAGCAGAATTACTGTCGTGTTGTGAAGTACAACTTCACCAGAACCTGGACAAAATCCCTCCGATCCGTCACAAAGATAGGCGACTTCCGACTCCACAACCTCACAGCATGACAAATTGTGTCCTCCATCAAGATTTGCAACATTGAGCGGAACCCATGGCGTAACAGAAATGGTGGTAGGAGCTTGTGTCACACGGATTCCAACAACGACACTGCTCGCCCTGGTGACCTCGCCCAGCCCACTAGCCTCACTTCGAAGATTACTTCGCAAGCTTTCGGCAGCAGTCACCATTGGAAGTGACATCTCGCTTGTCATTGAGCCACTACCACGAAGTAATGGTTTGGCAGAGAGAGAAAATTCTCTGAATATTTCCCTTAATGCCGTCGAGGAGTTACCTACTGGATCCTTCATGGCTGCGGCAGGATTGCTACCGATTGGCCTGTCTGGATGTGGTTGAATCAAGTCGTAGACCTCAGACTCGAAGCTGTGGTAGCTTCCGTGTTCGAAATGTGCGATACCAAGTGGCGTATCGGAATGATTGGAGAGTTTTGAGGGTCTGCTGCTTCGGTGTCGTCCGAAAGTGTTCCCTGGTCTTGTCTGGAAAGCAGAAACGATCGTAGAAGAATTCGTAGGGATGAATGCGTCCATGACGAAAGAATCAATGGAAATGAGTAGATGCAACGATGTCAGAAGAATGTGAAACGATAGAGGGAAGACGGCGGGGGATATAGAAATAAAAGAGTGTAGGTGAGATCCTCGATACACCACAATGACTGTCCACAGGTGATGGCGTGGTGTGGTGTGGTGTGGTGTAGAATAATCTAAATGTGAAGAATCGTGTAGTAGGTAGAGGAAATCGAGAACGAGAGTCAAATGTATATGACCTAGCTCATCACCGAATGTACTTGCCTTCTCCGTTGTATGTCATCGAGTATTTGCGCAACAACATCCTCCCAACGTGGTCAACTAAAATATTGCTTGGAAGCAATGCAGCTTTACAATGTGTGACACCATATTAGTTCAATGAGACTTAACCAGAGCAAACAAATCACATCTCGAAAGCAACCAGATTGCCTGCAGAGAGTTCCGTATACACAAATTGGAATTTGTCGCGCTTCTATACTTAGGTAGGAAGCAATATGCACGATTGGCTCGGTCTAACTCTGACATAATTGCTTGGCAGGTGCAAGGCTACCTTCCCCAAGACAAAAAGGTTACAACCTCAATTTCGAACAACGCTTTCCTTCTGTCCCAGATATATCCTGCTTTCACAGAGCGATCACGATCGCGATATGGCGACCACCGTCGATGCGAAGCTCCTGCGAGCGACCAAGTTTCCACCAGAATTCAACCAGAAAGTCGACATGCAAAAAGTCAATCTAGATCTGATGAAGAAGTAAGTGAACAAAGGATCTACTTCCTATATCGCAAGCAAAAACTGATATCCGTGCCAGATGGATTGCGGGCAAGATCTCCGAGTTACTTGGAAGCGATGATGACGTGGTCATTGAGCTTTGCTTTGGGTTGATTGAAGGTGCTCGCTATGTACGATTGTCTCGAGGCTCGTTTGGACCAAATGCTAACACCCTCTCAGCCGGATATCAAGAAGCTGCAGATCCAATTGACAGGATTTCTTGACAAAGATACTCCAAGATTTTGTAAGGAGCTATGGAATCTATGCTTGAGCGCACAAACGAGCCCACAAGGTGTTCCAAAGGAACTACTGGAAGCAAAGAAGTTGGAACTGATTCAAGAAAAGGTTTGTTGGTGTAGATTGCGATCATGGGTGCTCTTGTTAACATTTCCAAGCTTGAACACGAGAGATCAGCGGAAGATGCACGCAGACGACGGGAGGACGAGCAACATCGTGAGCGAGATATGAACAATATCAGGCAGAGAGAGCGCGGCGATCGTGGTAGAGGGGGTGGACGTGGCGGCGGTGACAGTTGGCGAGGAGGAAGGGGTAGGGGAGACGATAGAGAGCGCCGCTTTGATCGCGGGGGAGGTCGCGGGTTTGATCGACGTCAACCACGACTGTCAAGATCCCCACCGCCTTCTCATGACCAAAGAGAGACAGATTTCTATCGTGCTCCTAGAACCTACGAGTCATACATTCCAGGGGGACGTCGACAAGAAGATAATACTCGTGGAAGACTTTCAACTAGTCAAACGCCCTCGGAGACACGTTCTGGATCTGGGACACCACCAAGACGTCGACGTCGATCCTCGACTATCTCACGAAGTCCACCACGCCGCAGAGCTGCCTCGCCAATACGTCGAGCAGATACATACCGCGGTAGAGGACGAGCAAGGAGTTCGGACAGAAGGTCTCGTAGGAGGAGCTTGAGTTCTTCGAGTGACTCTTCATCTCGTTCACCGATCGCCACAAAGCGAAAACCATCAACACCAGCAGATCATAGTTTGTCGCCAGAAGCATCATCTCGCAAGGCTCGTAGACGATCTGAGACACGTTCGATTTCAAGATCACGATCTCCGCCTCCTGCACGACGGCGAAAGTCGCCACTGCCAAAAAGGGATCTCATTGAGGACGAGAGTCGTGGCAGCCGTAAACGTGATGAGCGTCGGCTAACAAGGAGCAGTAGTAGAAGTGATAGCAACAGTGCTACCCCTCCTAGAAGACGTCGACGAAGTCCATCAAGAAGCCGCAGTAGAAGCAGGGAAGCTGCAAGAAAGCGTCGTAGAAGGGATTCCATCGGTGATGATAAACGCAAACCACAACGGCGGCGTAACACTTCTTCCATCTCGTCAGTCGAAGATACCAAGGCTAGAAAAGCTGATGTTGAGATGTCAGACACCAAAGAGGATTCGAAAGGAGAGCCGCATGTGACAGAGACTACGGAGGTCGGTGCTTGATCATTCGGTATCCTATTCTTCTACTCATCTGGTAAAGAAGAGGTGGGCTAACAGTTCTGCTTCGAAGATACTCGATGCGCGCCGGCAAGCGAGTTTGTCAAGAGAGAAGCTATTGAGAGATAAGATCAAGAAGATGAGAACAACAAGTACCGGATCCATCGATTCTAAAAGCTAACGATATTCGAGGACCTTTCGCCGTCATTGATAAACGATCTTTATGTGGCAGGACAATCGGTTGGAGAGGATGCTACATGATCAATCCTACTTACCTAGAAATTCATCGAGCGTTCTGTAGTACAATATATAGTAATAGATAGATGAATATCATGGGCGCCATCAGATAGTATTTTCGCCCTATTACTTATACCTCTTGCATGCTTCAACTTCAACGTCATGTCTTGTAAACGAGGCTGATTTTAAATATTGATCTTCTACTCAGCCTGATATACTACGACATTGGTTCCATTGATCAATCTACGTGATCTTGTCTTTGAAAGCTTGTGATTTCTTGTGATCACGTATTGAATCTTATCGCAACAGCACAGATCGCAAAAGTCGACTGTTGCACGTTTGAGTGCGATCTCACCCTCCACCCAAAATGTCCGAAGCAACAACCTCAACAGCACCTACATCCACCACCGCCATGACGTCCTCAGCCCAA
>Ga0247809_1000910_pt1 | contig 13260 bp, 11 predicted proteins | sample UWRJL104311B1_FD_180951 | JGI IMG/M metagenome (GOLD analysis project Ga0247809, IMG submission 180951) | Plant litter microbial communities from Arlington Agricultural Research Station in Wisconsin, United States - UWRJ-L104-311B-1 | ecosystem: Environmental > Terrestrial > Plant litter >...
TCGTCGGCCTCGTCGAGCACCAGGTACTTGAGCTGGCTGAGGTCGAGGGTGCCCTTGTCGAGGTGGTCCATGATGCGGCCGGGGGTACCGACCACGACGTGCACGCCGCGGCGCAGCGCCGAGAGCTGGACGCCGTAGCCCTGTCCGCCGTAGACGGGCAGCACGTGCACGCCCTTGAGGTGCGAGGCGTAGCGTTCGAAGGCCTCGCACACCTGCAGGGCGAGCTCGCGGGTGGGGGCGAGCACGAGCGCCTGCGGGCTCTTCTGCGCGAGGTCGAGGCGGCTGAGGATCGGCAGCGCGAACGCCGCGGTCTTGCCCGTGCCGGTCTGGGCGACGCCGAGCACGTCGCGGCCGGAGAGCAGCGGGGGGATGGTGGCGGCCTGGATGGCGGAGGGGGTCTCGTAGCCGACGTCCTTCAGGGCCTTGAGTACCGCGTCGCCGAGACCGAGTTCGGTGAACGTGAGGGTGGCGGGGGCAGTTTCTGCCTCGCCGGAAGAGAGTGTTTCAGGGGACGTCATGCATCAACGGTAGACCGTCGGCCGGTATCGTCGCGACAGAGCAGTCCAACCTACCCCGGAGGAACCGTGCCGTACACGACCGACTTCTTGCCGCAGTCGCCGCCGCTCGCGCTGCCGACGCCCGCCCAGCCGACGACCCGGCTCGACTACACGCACTTCACCGTGCTGCTCGACCCGGCCAGGCGGCTCGCCGCCGCGACCGCCGTCAACATCGACGGGGCGAGCCTGCGCGACGTGCCGCGCGGCGACGACTGGCACCTCGACCCGCGGGTGCCGGCCGAGCAGCAGGCCGGTGCGGAGCTCTACGCCCGCAACGACCTCGACCGCGGCCACCTCGTCAGGCGGCGCGACCCGGTGTGGGGAGCCGACGGCGACGAGGCGAACGCCGACACCTTCGTCTACACGAACGCCGCGCCGCAGGCCGCGGGCTTCAACCAGTCGAAGGAGCTCTGGTCGGGGCTCGAGGACTACGTGCTCGAGCACGCCGATGTGTACGACCAGCGGCTGAGCGTCTTCACCGGGCCGGTGTTCGCCGACGACGACCCGGTGTACCGCGGCGTAGCCATTCCGCGCCGGTTTTGGAAGGTGGCGGCCTGGGCGTCGGGCGGACGGCTGCGGGCGTCGGGGTACGTGCTCGACCAGACCCCCGCGCTCGACGACATCGACCTCGCGACCGGGCTCGCGCTCGCCGTGGGTGAGCCGCCGCCGCTCGGCCCGTTCCGCACGTTCCAAGTGCCGGTCGCCGACATCGCCGCCCTCACCGGGCTGGGGATCGACGCCCTCGTCGCGGCCGACGTGCGCGGCGCGGGCAGGACGGCACGGGGCGGCGGCTGGGTCGCGGTGACGAGCGGACGCGACATCCTGCCCGCGTAGATGACGCCATGAGTCGCGCGCCCCGCGGGCGGGCGGCACCGGTAACTAGTGTCGGAGGCGAGGCGGAAGCCCCCGAACGAAAGCCATTCCGATGACGCCATCACGATTCGACGGAATCACCCGCGACGAGCTCAGCCGGCCGAGCAGCCGCAAGTGGAGCCTGCACCCCGGCACGATCGGTGCGTGGGTCGCGGAGATGGACTACGGCACGGCGCCCGCCGTGACCGACGCGCTGCACCGCGCGGTCGATCTCGGCGACCTCGGCTACCTGGCCCCGGAGACGACGAGGCGCATGGCAGAGGCGACCTCGGCCTGGCTCGCCGCCGACTGCGGATGGCAGATACCGCCCGGCAACATCCACCCCGTCTCCGACGTCATGTCGGCGCTCGAGGTGGCCATCACCAAGTTCTCGGCCGAGGGTACCGGCGTCATCATCCCCACCCCGGCCTACATGCCGTTCCTCAGCTTCGTACCCACCCTCGGCCGCGAGGTGTTCGAGGTGCCGGGCGTCACGGTCGACGGCCGCTGGCACCACGACCTCGACGCGATCGACCGGGCCTTCCACGCGGGGGCCCGCACGCTCATCCTGTGCAACCCGCAGAACCCGACGGGCACCGCAATCGGCCGCGACGAGCTCGAGGCGATCGCGCGCATCGTCGACAGGCACAACGGACGCGTCTTCGCCGACGAGATCCACTCGCCGTTGCGCTACGGCGACGTGCGCCACGTGCCGTACGCCTCGATCTCGCCGGTGACCGCGCGCCACACCATCACGGCGACGTCGGCGTCGAAGGCGTGGAACCTGCCCGGGCTCAAGGCCGCCCAGCTGATCACGTCGAACGAGGCCGACGAGGAGCTCTACCAGATCTTCGGGTTCGCGGTGCTGCACGGGGCCTCGACGCCCGGGGTCATCGCGGCGACCGCCGCCTACAGCGACGGGCGAGAGTGGCTCGGGGAGGTGATCGACTACCTCGACGGCAACCGGGTGGCGCTGCGCGACCTGCTCGACGAACACCTGCCCGAGGTGCGCTACGAGATACCCGATGCCACCTACATCGGCTGGCTCGACTGTTCGGCCCTCGGCATCGAGGGGTCGATCGCCGATTTCTTCCGCACCGAGGCCGGCGTGACCCTCACCGACGGCGCGCTGTGCGGGCGCGGCTACGAGCAGCACGTACGCATCATCTTCGCGATGCCGCGCCCGATCCTCGAGGAGGCCGTCATAGCGATGGCCCGAGCGGTACACCGATCGAGGGAGGCAGCATGACCGAGAGTGCCGACGAGAACGGCGTGCTCGAACCCGAGTACGACTGGGCGGGCTACGGCTTCGACACCCGCCAGGTGCACGCGGGGGAGTACGACGACCTGAACAGCGGGGCGCGGGTCGCCCCGATCGCGATGACCGCCGGCTACCGGTTCGACTCGTTCGACGACGCGCGGGGCCGGTTCGCCGGCGACAACGACGGGCTCATCTACTCCCGGCAGCGAAACCCCTCGGGCGGGGTGGCCGAGCGCCGCATCGCCTCGCTCGAGGGGGGAACCGAGGCGATCGTCGTGGCGTCCGGCCAGGCGGCCATCACCTCGGCGCTGCTCGCGCTCGCCGGCAACGGCGACCGGATCGTGTCGACCGCGAGCATCTACAGCGGCACCCGCATCCTCTTCGGCCGCAGCTTCGCCCGGTTCGGCGTGTCCGTCGACTACGTGTGGGACGAGCACGACGACGACGAGTGGGACCGCCTGATCACCCCGCAGACCAAGGCGATCTTCAGCGAGACGATACCCAACCCGAAGAACGACATCGTCGACATCGGCAGGGTCGCCGCGGTGGCGAAGCGGCATGGCATCCCGCTCGTCGTGGACAACACCATCGCGACGCCCTACCTCATCCGGCCGTTCGAGCACGGGGCGGACATCGTGGTGCACTCCTCGACCAAGTTCTTCTCCGGGCACGGCGCCGCGATCTCCGGCACCATCGTCGACGGCGGCACCTTCGACTGGGTCGGAGCGAACCGGCCGTTCCCGCTCATCACCGAACCCGGGGCGAACGGGGTGCCCTCCATCGCCGAACGCTACGGGGACACCGCGTACGCCCGCGCCGCCCGCGAGGCCGTCGTCAACGACATCGGGCCGGCGCTGTCGCCGTTCAACGCGTTCCTGCTGCACCAGGGCATCGAGACCCTGTCGTTGCGCATGGAGCGCCACCTCGACAACTCGGCCGCGATCGCCGCGTGGCTCGTCGAGCACCCGGCCGTGGAGAGTGTCGACTATGCGGGGCTGCCGGGAAACCCGCGCAGCGACCTCGCCCGCCGCCTGTACGGCGGACGCAGCGGATCGGTGTTCTCAGTGACGGTGCGTGGGGGAGAGGCGGGCGCGCGGCGCTTCCTCGACCGGTTGCGTGTCGTGAGCCGCATGACCAACATCGGCGACACGCGCTCGATGGCGCTGCACCCCGCGACGACGACGCACTCGTCGTTCTCGCCCGAGCTGCGCGCCCGACTCGGCATCGACCCCGGGCTCGTGCGCCTGTCGATCGGCATCGAGGACGTGGCCGACCTGATCGCCGACCTCGACCGGGCGCTCGCGGCACCCGCCGCGTAGGATCGTGAGGTGACCGACACCGCGCCCACGACCAGCCCCACCGTGCCGACCCCCGGTGTGTTCTCGGCGGCGGAATCGGCCCGGATCCGCGCCGACTTCCCCATCCTCTCCACCCGGGTGAACGACGCACCGCTGGTCTACCTCGACTCCGGTGCGACCTCGCAGAAGCCCACTCGCGTGCTCGACGCGGAGCGCTCGTTCTACGAGCACGACAACGCCGCGGTGCACCGCGGGGCCCACACCCTCGCCGCCCTCGCCACGGAGTCGTTCGAAGACGCCCGGTCGGCCGTGGCCCGCTTCGTCGGGGCACGCGACGAGGAGATCGTCTGGACCTCGAACGCCACCGAGGGCATCAACCTGCTGGCCTACGCGATGTCGAACGCGAGCCTCGGGCGCGGCGGCGACGCGGCCGAGCGGTTCGCGCTCGCCGCGGGCGACGAGATCGTCGTGACCGAGATGGAACACCACGCCAACCTGATCCCGTGGCAGGAGCTCGCCGCCCGCACGGGCGCCACCCTGCGTTTCATCCCCGTCGACGACGACGGCTCGCTGCGGCTCGACGACCTCGACGACCTCGTCACCGAGCGCACCCGGGTACTGGCCTTCACCCACGTCTCGAACGTGCTCGGCATCGTCAACCCGGTCGAGACACTCGTCGCCCGGGCGCGCGAGGTCGGAGCGCTCACCGTGCTCGACGCGTGCCAGTCGGCCCCGCACCTCGCCCTCGACCTTCCCGCGCTCGGCGTCGACTTCGCCGTGTTCTCCGGGCACAAGATGCTCGCGCCGACGGGCATAGGAGTGCTCTACGGGCGCCGCGAGCTGCTCGACGCCCTGCCGCCGTTCCTCACCGGCGGCTCGATGATCACCACCGTCACGATGGAGCGCGCGGAGTACCTCCCCGCCCCGCAGCGTTTCGAGGCCGGTACCCAACGCATCGCCCAGACCGTCGGGCTCGCCGCCGCGGTCGCCTACCTCGAGGAGATCGGGATGAACCGCATCGCCGACCACGAGGCGGCCCTCGGCGCGCGCCTGGTGTCCGGGCTCTCCGCGCTGCCCGGCGTGCGCGTGCTCGGCCAGGCGGCCGGGCTGCACCGCGTCGGCCTCGCGAGCTTCGACGTGGCCGGCATCCACTCGCACGACGTCGGGCAGTTCCTCGACGACCGCGGCATCGCCGTGCGCGTCGGGCACCACTGCGCCCAGCCCCTCCACCGCCGCCTCGGCGTCACCTCCACCACGCGGGCCAGCACCTACCTCTACAACACCGTCGACGAGGTCGACGAGGTCGTCCAGGCCGTGGCCGACGCCACCGAATTCTTCGGAGTCACCGCATGAGCTCGTCCGAACTGCAGAGCCTCTACCAGGAGCTGATCCTCGACCACTCGCGCAATCCGCAGGGCTTCGGTCTGCGGCCGGGAGCGGCCGCCGAGTCGCACCAGGTCAACCCGACCTGCGGCGACGAGGTGACCCTGCAGCTGCACGTCGAACCCGGGTCCGACATCGTGACGTCGGTGAGTTGGGAGGGACACGGGTGCGCGATCTCCCAGGCCTCCGCCTCCCTCTTCACCGAGGTGGCCGTCGGCCTCACCCTCGACGAGCTCTCCGACCGCATCGACCTGTTCCGCACGGCGATGCGCTCGCGGGGAGCCATCGAGCCAGACGAAGAGCTGCTCGGCGACGCCGCGGCGCTCGGCGGCGTCTCGAAGTACATCGCGCGGGTCAAGTGCGCGATGCTGGCCTGGGTGGCCGCCGAGCACGCCATCGCGCTGACCAAGGCCCGTTGACCCGGGCCCGCTGAACCCGGGCCCGCAGACCGGGCCTGCTGACCCCGACCCGCTCTACTGCCCGCGAACCCGCACGTTGTCGCTGACGGCCGTCCAGCCCCGGGCAGCCGGCTCGTATTCCGGCACGAGCCTCACGTCGACGCCCCCAGCAGTCGTCACCTCGACCCGGCCGCCCGCCCCGCACGCGATCGACGAGGCGGCGCCGTCGGCGATCGCGACGCACGGTCCCGTACCCTCGCTGGGCTGCAGCACGTAGAAATCCACCCCGCGATAGCTGCCGGCCCATCTCGAGGTCGAGAGGTCGAAATCGCCGAGTTCGATCGTCTCCACGATCTCCCGCGGGAGCCGGTCGTCGCGGGTCTGGTCGGCGTCGAAGCGCGTGAATCCCGACGGTGCACAACCGGCCAGTGAGAGCGCCACGAAAGTGAGGAATATGGCATTCGACAGCTTCGTCACCCGAGCATCGTAACCTGCACGATTCGGCTACGGAGTCAAGCGTTTAATTTTCTTAGACAGACACCTGTCGGGCATGTTTCTGTTAGAAAACAGAAGAGGCTTCAGTAATGGACTCTCGCAGTGTGCGACCGCTTGGAGACCTCGAATGACCACAACCCGCACCCGCCGCTCCGGCATGGTTACGGCCGGCATCGCCCTGATCGCAGGCACGGCCGTCGCCTTCGCTCCCGCCTCAGCCGCCCTGGCCGCCACGACCCTCGACGGCCCGGTCAACCTCGGCACCGCCGTGTCGTTCGGCGTGCTCGGTGCGAGCGCCGTCACGAACACCGGAACCTCGGTGATCAGCGGCGATGTCGGCGTGAACCCCGACACTGCGATCTCCGGGTTCCCGCCCGGCATCGTCAACAACGGCACGATCCACGCGAACGACGCCGTCGCGCTGCAGGCGCAGACCGACCTGACCACCGCGTACAACGTCGCCGCGAGCCTGACGCCCGCCGCCTCCGGCTACGCCGACATCACCGGGCAGAACTTCACGCCCGGGGTGTACTCCGGCCAGGCCGTCGAGCTCAACGGCCCGCTCATCCTCACCGGCACCGCGGAGTCCGTCTGGGTCTTCCAGGTCGCCAGCACTCTCGTCACGAGCTCGTCCAGCACCATCCAACTGCTCGGCGGCGCCAGCGCATGCAACGTCTTCTGGCAGGTCGGCAGCTCGGCCACCCTTGGCAGCAACTCGGACTTCGTCGGCACCATCATGGCGAACCAGTCGATCACCGCGAACACCGGCGCCGACGTCATCGGGCGCCTGCTCGCCGACAACGGCGCCGTCTCGCTCGACACGAACACCGTGACCGCACCCACCGGCTGCGACAACGACGGCGTCGTCTCGACGAGCCCCACCATCACCTCCGCGACCCCCACCCCGACGGCCACGCGCGGCACGCCGTACGCCTTCACGGTCACCGCCTCGGGCACCGGGACGGTCGCCTACTCGGTCACCGGCGGAACCCTCCCCACGGGCCTCAGCCTCGACAGCACCACGGGCGTCATCTCGGGCACCCCCACCCGCGCCGGAACCTTCACCTTCACGGTGACGGCCAGCAACGGCACGGCGCCCGACGCGAGCGCGACCTACACGATCACGGTCGCCCAGTCGGAGCTCGCCGCCACCGGCGTCGACCCCACGGTGCCCGTCGGCATCGGCGGCCTGCTGCTCTTCGTCGGCGCGGGACTCCTCGTCGCGGGTCGCTCACGCCGTGCCAAGCGCGCGAGCACGCGCCGCGCAGGAGAGTAGCCGCAGGCGCAGACGGCCGCGACGGTCGGCCGGGCGACGGGGCCCTATCCCGACGCCCGGCCGACCGCTACCGTTGCCCCATGGCTAGCGACGCAGTACAGCTCACCGTCGGCGACCGCGAAGTGCGCATCTCGAGCCCCGGCAGGGTGCTCTGGCTCGAGGCGGGCATCACGAAGCTCGCCCTCGCGGAATACCTCGTGGCGGTCGGGCCGGCGTTCATCGCCGCGAACGGTGGGCGGCCGGTGTCGTTGCAGCGGTTCCCCGGCGGCATCGAGGGCGAGCAGTTCTTCTCGAAGAATCCGCCGAAGGGTGCACCCGACTATGTGCGCGACGTCACCGTCGTGTATCCGAGCGGGAGGTCGCATCCGCAGCTCGTCATCGACGAACCCGCCGGCGCGGTGTGGGCCGCGCAGATGAACACCGTCGTCTTCCACCCGTGGGCGAGCCGGGCCGACGACACCGACGACCCCGACCAGCTGCGCATCGACCTCGACCCCCAGCCGGGAACCGACTTCGACGACGCGATCCCCGCCGCGATCGAGCTGCGTGCGGTGCTCGCCGAGGCCGGGCTGACGGCGTTCGTCAAGACATCCGGCAACCGCGGACTGCACGTCTTCGCCCCGATCGAGCCGACCCGGGAATTCCTCGACGTGCGTCACGCGGTCATCGCGGCGGCCAGGGAACTGGAGAGACGGATGCCACGGACCGTCACGACCAACTGGTGGAAGGAGGAGCGCGGCGAACGCATCTTCGTCGACTTCAACCAGGCCAACCGCGACCGCACGATGGCCGGCGCCTACAGTCCGCGCGCCCTGCCCTCCGCGACCGTGTCGTGCCCGCTGGAGTGGGACGAACTCGAGGGCACCGACCCCGGGTCGCACACGGTGCTGACCGTGCCCGACCGGCTCGCGGCCGTCGGCGACCCGTGGGCGAGGATGCACGAGAACCCCGGCACCATCGACGTACTGCTCGAATGGTGGCAGCGCGACCTCGACGCCGGCCTCGGCGAACTGCCGTTCCCGCCCGACTACCCGAAGATGCCGGGGGAGCCGCCGCGCGTGCAGCCGAGTCGCGCCCGCGCGTCGTCCGACGGCGAGGGCCGCTAGACCAGCACGCGGCTCAGGTCGTAGGCCACCGGTATCTCGAGCTGGGCGAAGGTGCACGAGCGCGCGTCGCGGTCGGGACGCCAGCGGTCGAACTGCACGGTGTGCCTGAACCGGTCGCCTTCCATCTGGTCGTAACGCACCTCCACCACGCGGCCCGGGTCGAGACGCACGAACGAGACGTCCTTGCCCGACGAGAACCGGCTGCGCTCCGTCTCTCCCGTGACCGCCTCCCCGGAGTCGTCGCGCAGCACGAGAGGCTCGAGCTCGTCGACGAGTTCGAGCCGGCGTCGGTCGCTGAACGCCGAGGCACCCCCGACGTTGCGCAGCTCGCCCGCGTCGTCGTAGAGCCCGAGCAGCAGCGAACCGACACCCGCGCCGCTCTTGTGCACGCGGTAGCCGAGCACGACCACGTCGGCCGTACGGTGATGCTTCACCTTGAGCATCACGCGCTTGCCCGGCGCGTACGGCGCCGCGAGCGGTTTGGCGACCACGCCGTCGAGCCCGGCGCCCTCGAACTCGGTGAGCCAGCTGCGGGCGAGGTCGGTGTCGGTCGTGATGCGGGTGAGGTGCATGGGCGAGCCGAGCGGGCCCACGAGCGTCTCGAGCGCGGCCCGCCGCTCGGAGAACGGGGCGTCGAGCAGCGACTCGTCGTCGCGGCCGAGCAGGTCGAAGGCGACGAACATCGCCGGGGTCTCCTCGGCCAGACGGCGGATGCGCGACTCCGCGGGGTGGATGCGCGCCGACAGCGCCTCCCAGTCGAGCCGTTCGTCGCCGGGATGGCCGCTGCGCAGCACGATCTCGCCGTCGAGCACGCACGGGCCGGGCAGCAGGCGCGCGAACGCCTCGACCAGTTCGGGGAAGTACCGGGTGAGTGGCTTCGACCCCCTGCTCTCGATCTCCACGGATGCGCCGTCGAAGTGCACGATGGCCCGGAAACCGTCCCACTTCGGTTCGAACGCGAGACCGCCCTCGACGCTGTCGTGCTCGGGGACGGTCGGTACGGCCTTGGCCAGCATGGGGGCGATCGTGGGCATGACCCGATCTTCCTCCCTCCACCGGCCGATCCGCCAACGGCTTCTCCGGGGTTGCGCCGCGTCGACAGCGCGAACCCAGCGGGATTTTGTAGCCTTGGCGGATGCGCATGCCAGCCCAGCGGGAGCGACGATCGACGGTCGTCGCCGTCGTCGTCGCGCTGGCGAGTGGTCTCGGCTTCGCCTCGGTGTACGCCCTCGGTGTGCTCACCCGCGGGGGACAGGTGCTCGAGAACCGGGCGCTCGACGGCTCGACGTTCCTCGGGCGTCCCGGCGGACTGCTGTCGCTCGTGACGACCGTCAACATCGCCGTCGCGCTCGCTGTGGTGCTGCTGATCGGGGTCGCCATGCGGCGGTTCCGCGCGACGGGTCGCGCCATCGGGGTGGTGGTGGTTGCGACCGTGCTCTCGCAGGTGCTCAAGAACGGGCTGCTGGGGCGGCCGGACTACCTCGGCGACGTCTCGGCGAACACGCTGCCGAGCGGGCACACGGTGGCGTATGCGTCGATCCTCTTCGCGCTGCTGATCGTGCTGCCGCCCCGGGTGCGCACCGTCGCGGCGCTCGTCGCGTCGGTGGTGCTCGGAGTCGTCGTGGTGCAACTGCTCGCCTTCGGTTGGCACCGGGCGAGCGACGTCGTCGCCGGCCTGCTGCTCGTCACCGGCGTGATGGCGGTCGCCCACCTCGTGCTGCCCGACCGGGGTGCGGTCGCCGCCCGCTCCGGAGCCGGCACGCGCACCTTGCTCGTGCTCGGGGCGCTGGTGGGCGTCGTGCTGGTCGTGGCGACCGTGGTCTTCGCCGCCACGCTCGCGCTCGACCGGTCGCTCGCCACCACTCACACCCTGCTGCTCGCGAGCCAGGTGGTCTGCCTCGCCGCCGTGTCGCTCGGCGTCATGGCCGTGCTGTGGGTGCAGCGCTCGGCGGGCGCGCCGGCCCGGCGCGCTCTTGCCCCGAGCGGCACGTAGGAGCATCATCGTCAGCAACTGACCTCGATGCCGCGGGAGGCGACCATGGGTTCGACAGATGCCGACACCGCGACACCGGACACCGAACTCAAGCGCGCCATCGGCCCGCGGTTGCTGCTGCTGTTCATCGTCGGCGACATCCTCGGCACCGGGATCTACGCCCTCACCGGGCAGGTGGCGGCCGAGGTCGGCGGCGCCGCCTGGCTGCCGTTCCTGATCGCCTTCGCGGTGGCCACCGTGACCGCCTTCTCCTACCTCGAGCTCGTCACGAAGTACCCGCAGGCGGCCGGGGCCGCGCTCTACGTGCACAAGGCGTTCGGCATCCAGTTCTTCAGCTTCATCGTGTGTTTCGTCGTGATGTCGTCGGGCATCACCTCGGCGTCCGCGGCATCCCGGGCCTTCGCGGTCAACCTCGTGGCCGGCTTCAAGCTCGACGTCGGGGTCGGCACCGTGCTGCTCATCGCCCTCGCGTTCATCCTGCTCGTGATGGCCGTCAACTTCCGCGGGGTCTCCGAGAGCGTGATGCTCAACGTGGTGCTCACGCTCGTCGAGCTCTCCGGGCTGCTGTTCGTGATCCTGATCGGCCTGTGGGCGATCCTCGGCGGCGACGCCGACTTCTCGCGCGTGGTGGCGTTCGAGACCCCGGGCGACAAGGGCGTGCTGCTCGCGGTGAGCACCGCCACCTCGCTCGCGTTCTTCGCGATGGTGGGATTCGAAGACTCGGTCAACATGGCGGAGGAGACCAAAGACCCGAGCCGCATCTTCCCCCGCATCATGCTCACCGGCCTCGGCATCACCGCCGTCATCTACGTGCTGGTGTCGATCTGCGCGGTCGCGATCGTGCCGATCGGCGAACTCGCCGGAAACGAGACGCCGCTCGTGACCGTCGTGCAGACCGCCGCCCCGGGATTCCCGATCTCCGACCTCATCCCGTTCATCTCGATGTTCGCGGTGGCCAACAGCGCCCTGATCAACATGATGATGGCGAGCCGGCTGCTCTACGGCATGGCCAACCACGGCGTCGTGCCGTCGTTCCTCGGCCGCGTGCACTCCCGCCGCCGCACGCCCTGGGCGTCGATCCTCGTCACGACGGTCATCGCGCTCGGGCTCATCGCCTACGTCTCGCTCGACACCGAAGGCTCCGTGGTGGCGCTGCTCGGCGGCACCACGTCGCTTCTGCTGCTCGCCGTCTTCACCGTCGTCAACGCGGTCGTGCTCGTGCTGCGCCGCGACCACGTGGAGCACCGGCATTTCAGCGCGGGCAGGGTGCTGCCGGTGATCGGGGCGTTGACGTGCGCCTACCTCGTGCTGCCGTGGTCGTCGGGGCGCCCGGTCGAGCAGTACCAGATCGCCGGGGTACTGCTCGCGATCGGGGTGGTGCTGTTCGGGCTGACCTGGCTCGTGCGCAGGCTCACCGGCAGCACGACGACGGTGTCGGATGACGCGGACGACCTCACCACCGACGCCGACTGACCCGTTCCGCACGACGCCCTCAGCTCGCGCAGCACCCGCACGGGTCGCGCGCCGCGAAGGTGGATGATGGAACCATGAGTCCGACAGCGACAGCCGCCTTCCGCGCCGCGCGCGACCACCTGCTCGAACTGCGCGCCGACGGCCCCCGCGCCGCGGCGGAGTTCATCTGGCCCGACGTCGGCGACCGGTTCAACTGGGCCGTCGACTGGTTCGACGTGATCGCCGAGGGCAACGACGGCATCGCGCTGTGGATCGTCGAGGAAGACGGCAGCGAGCGGAAGGTCACCTTCGCCGAGATGGCCGCCCGGTCCGACCAGGTCGCTACCTGGCTGCAGGGGCTCGGCGTCGCCCGCGGCGACCACGTCATGCTCATGCTCGGCAACCAGGTCGAACTATGGGAGTCCATGCTCGCGATCATGAAGGTCGGCGCTGTCATCCTGCCCACGTCGACCGTGCTCGGCCCGGCCGACCTCGCCGACCGCGTGCTTCGCGCCGGAGTGACCCACGTGATCGCCAACGCGCACGACGCACGCAAGTTCGACGGAGACGCGTTCGAGGGCGGACTCACCCGCATCCGCGTCGGCACCGCCGACGGCGCAGAGGGATGGATCGACTTCGCCGGGTCGTACGCGGCCGAGGCCGTGAAGCCGGGCGTCGAGACGGCTACCGGCGACGCATCCATCGTCTACTTCACCTCGGGCACGACGAGCAAACCGAAGATGGTCGTGCACAGCCACGCCTCGTACCCGGTGGGACACCTCACGACCGGGTACTGGCTCGGGGTGCAGCCGCACGACGTGCATCTCGCGATCAGTTCGCCCGGTTGGGGCAAGCACGCGTGGAGCTGCTTCTTCGCGCCGTGGATCGCCGAGGCGACGGTGTTCGTCTTCAACTACGGCACGTTCGACCCGGCGGCTCTGCGCGGCCAGCTCGAGCGCGCCGAGGTGACGACCTTCTGCGCGCCGCCCACCGTGTGGCGCATGCTCATCCAGTCCGACCTCGGCGCGAGGCCGCTGCACCTGCGCGAGGCACTGTCGGCCGGCGAGCCGCTCAACCCCGAGGTCATCGCGCAGGTGCAGCGGGCCTGGGGGCTCGTCATCCGCGACGGCTACGGGCAGACCGAGACCACCGCGATCATCGGCAACGCGCCGGGTTCCGCACTCAAGGC
>Ga0247809_1000911_pt1 | contig 13260 bp, 13 predicted proteins | sample UWRJL104311B1_FD_180951 | JGI IMG/M metagenome (GOLD analysis project Ga0247809, IMG submission 180951) | Plant litter microbial communities from Arlington Agricultural Research Station in Wisconsin, United States - UWRJ-L104-311B-1 | ecosystem: Environmental > Terrestrial > Plant litter >...
CCAGTCCAGCACAACAAGGACCGAGGGGTCTGAAACAGCCGCGATAGGTCCCGAGAAACATTGAATATCCAATTTATCTATTGTTGCGACTTTGAAGTCATTGTAAGTAGATGTTCCTCTAAGTATACTGCAATTATCCATGCGTCCGCACAGATGGTGCATACCCGTCGGCTAGATGCAGTCCAAGCTGACCACCCTCATCAACAGGAACGAAAATGTCTATGTCTAGTACAACGGTATCAAATTTCCCTCGTATCACAACCATAAGCTCCAATACATCGTCGCCGCCAGTTCAGGGGAACAATGGCGTTCAGATTGATAGAGAAGTGGTGGTTACCAGTCAAAAACAACCTCTGCAGCGAGCTATATCGTCACCTCACATGAAACAATACCGCAGCCATGGGCGAACACAAAGTCATGATATCCGATCTTCTTCTCGTGCAATGTCAAGGCCACGAGCAAGATCAAATCCTCGAATGGCGGATCGTTCAGGAGATCGCAATTCAGCGTCGAATCTAGACAAGTATAGCGCTTCTTATCCCGATCCCAGCAGGGAGAACATGAAAGCTCTTGCAGAGTTCTTGATGACCACTAAGCCCCCGCCTACAAACTGGGTCTCAGTTCATTCTGATGACGAAATGAGCCTCAAGACGGTGAAGAAATACAAAGTTTTTGGCTTGGAGCACAAGAAGAGAAAAAGAGTACAGAAGGCTCAAGTATCTATCCAGCTTCCACCAAGTGCTGTTTCTGCTCGCACAAGATCTGGCTCTAGACACATCGCAATCTCGATACCCTGGGAGCATGATTATAAAGAATTCCTCGAGCCAACAAAAGAACTAGAGCGCCCGCACACTGCGCCAAGGACATACACTTCTGATCGCGGGACGGTCACAGTCCTTAAGCCAGTGGCTGAATTGAGAGAGTCGGTTTCCACCATACCTACACAGCGCGCTAGCAGCTTGACCAGCAGAGCAGGAGCAATGACTCCACCAAGCGTTATCCTTGGACCAGAAGCGACAAAAACACTGGAAAACTACTACAACCAACTGCATCGACAGCAGCAACAAATGAGAAGAGATCCACAGTCGAGCGATACGAACGGAAAACAGGTACATATCGCCACGGCAATGGACACGTCAAGACTAGATCAGCGGTTTTCAGCAGGAACAAACTACAGCGCTACCACGTACTCGACGATGCCTGGTCATTCCCGTGGGCAAAGTAGCACGTCTACAGCTCCAAGTATTGCTCATATCGGCAATGATCTTCGAATGGAAAACTTCACCTCCCGCAAATCTAGCAAAAGAAACGGCTTGACTCCAGCAGAATTCGGAGTGATACCTGAAGCATCAACTCGAGGTCCCTTGGGGACGCCAGACGAGGAGTCTAAGCGCTATCCCATGAAATCCGCGAGTGGTAGTATCAACTCGTCCTCAAGTTCGTCACATGCACATGTACTCGTCGTTGCGACAGCAGATCTAGCAAGAGGTTATCGTTCGCCTGGACCGCAGTATCTGAGTCGGACCACAACCCCAGTCGTAGGCGATGCGCCGATGAAGAAACTACCTGACCTTCCGCGCGGAGCAACATCAGGTCTTCCAGCGTCATCTTCACCCAGTCGATCGAACTCGACTGCAAATACTATACCGAGAAAATCTTCGCCCCTCAAGAGAAGCGATTCCCTGCCGCAATCACGCCAGGATCGCGTCAAGGCAAAGAAGTTGCGCGATCTCGCAGCCAGTAGAACGAATTCTGTGTCAAGCAGCTACTTTACCCACACACCACATCAGTCAGCAGATCTCGACACACCGTCTGTTGCACCGCTTTTAGTTCCACCGCCACGGATAGAGTCTCAACTCACGCCGGGTCGCACGCATCGCAAGACACGCTCTCGTGAACTGGCATACAAGAAATCTCTCAACACCATAACACCAATCATGATTGTCGCAAATCTGCCTCCATATACGGGTCTTGTTCTGGCTTCAGATCTTCCGTCGCCACGAACGTCACCATATGAGAAATCATCCAGCGCAGATACCATTACTTCGGTCATCCATACACCACCTCATTCGATCCATGAAGATTACTGTCACTCTGATAGTGATACCATTCCAACACAGCCGCAATCTCGTACATTTAGTCCTAAACTGAACTCAACATCGCAAAGAAGTAGTACCACTTCTCAGAATGCACTTGAATCTCGTCGTCAAGAACGTCGGAGTAAGCGAAACATGACTCTTCACGAACGAGATTTGGATAGCAGGATCACCAAATTGGAAAAAGATAACGCGGTTTTGGTATCAACACTTAAGGTGATAGCTGGTGGGTTTGGTGTTTTGAATAGATTGTTTCCAGATGTTGAGGGTGTTGTGGCAAGGTATCCTGGCGAGAAAGGAGGAGATGCAAGTAGGGCAGAGGAAGATAGGAGGTTGGAGAGTCTGGTGCGGGATTTGAGAGTCAAGAGAACTGGGAGTAAGAAGTCCGCTGTCGGAGATGGTGGTGGGAGTACGAGTGCTAATAGTCTTGAGGGGATTGGGAGGATCGAGGAGAGTGGAAGGGTGAGATTGGAGGGAAGTGAGTAGTGGAAGCTGGTGGGCAGGGCTGCTTTGGCACGTGAGGAGTGTTGGCAGTTTTCCCGAAGGAGAGGAAGGGAAGAGGAGAGTTTTCAATCCGTATTTGCGTCATATTTAGCGATTTTACATTCATTTTCTCTTTTGTGAACTAGGAGAGGTTAGGGAAGGATGGGTCGGGAATTGGGAGAAGGCACGGGGACTACGATGAGATTTTGAGACGATATATCTGGCGAGATACCACCATTTTGGGTCATTTCATTTTGATGTATTTGTAAGACGGTAAATGAAGAAGAGAACACCAAATAGTGAATGTGTGTCTACGATTGGCTCGACATCCTTTCGTGGTACATCGCGTTGGGAATAGGCGGTTTCGCTAGAGTCTTTAACGGGAGGAGGTAGAATCGTAGCTGTTCTTATGGGGATACCATGGGCTTCTTATCTACGATTTCTCGTCTTCACCGTATGTAACACATGACTTCACATAGTAGTGAAGGCAGCAGCAATGGAAGAAAGCATGTTGATAATTCCCTAAATACACATAATTCCAGGCAGAATACCAAAGAGAAACCATCCTCCATATCAAAAAGAGATGCATGGAGAGTACTAGTGTCCAACCCTCCATGTACTCTGGAGAAACAAACTCACTTCTTCTTTCAGTCCCACATGTACGTATTTATGCGTAGGATTGTGAGCGAGTGAAGAGGAAGTGATCGATACATGTCGAGGTATAATACGAACACGTATGTATTGACGATGTAGAAAGAACAACTCTGAATCGTCCGACATTCCAAACAAATAGTCGGGGAATCCAAAGTCATCTGATGCTGAAAATATATGGGAATGGTCATCGAAGATCGCCGAGTGCTGTTTTTGTTTTGATTTTTATTGTGTTGAAATCGTCGAGATTAATGATGGAAGGAAGGCATGGCGAAGCTTGCGACGGCCCAGCTTGGGAGACGTAAGCTGATGATGTCGTTATGTTGATGTTTTGGTCTTCTTCGGGCCTCCATCATTCTTCCTTCGGTGTCTCATTCACTCACGGCTTTTCGTCCCCTATGCCATGGCCGCGACATGACTACAGTTCGCGCATGATTACGCAGCTGCCTAAATATTGTGTCAAAGTTAGTGATGATAATAGGGATATGAAGGCGATGGGAGTTTATGAAGTGAGGACAGTGGATCATGTGGAAATTATGATGGCTGAGGAAGTACGAACCGACTTGTGGTCCTTTCATCACCACGCAACTGCCAACTTGAGGGCCCTTCATGACCACACAGCTCCCTTTCAAAACATCAGCATCATCAGTGAAAAGTCAATCCTCAATTGCTCTATGATAACGAGCGACGAACGCTGAGTTGAGAGGATAGGATAGAGAAGTGGTGGTTTGAGGTATGGAAACTCACCGACTTGTGGGCCTTTCATAACGACGCAGCTACCGACTTGTGGACCTAAATGCCCTATATCAGTATTTGCTTACTAAAAATTGTGTAGGAATTGGGTGTCAAGATGTTGAAGGAAGTGTTCGAAGGTGCTTTTCTCCCCAGAGACATACCTTTTGCCATTTTGTAGAGTGTGTTTTGAATTCTTTTGTGAGTAGGAGGTGAGAGATTTATCACGATTATTGATTTTGAGATGATAGTGATGAGTTGTAACGGAAGATGAGAGTATTGTGATGATAGAAAAATCGAAGAAGTGTAGAGACATCTTTCGAGATATATATACCCGTATCCATCAGCGCGCATCACAAGCTTAACGCACGGTGCAACAGCCATTCTCCCTCCCACAAGTAAGCTGTATCATGAAAGAAGGGAACTTGTGTAAGCAAAACAAGCGAAATGTATTGTTCCTCTTCAGATTGTTTTCCTTCCAGCCTCTGGATTGGACCAACTCCTGCAAGCCGCCTTTCACATTCTACAGGGACAAGCACTACATCAAGCAAGGAGAACCAAGCAGGATCAATGAACGTAGCGATCAAAGAATCTGGACTGGGTCGCATTGGACTCGAATACCGTGTACATGGATGCTTGATGTGTGGTGTTGACATTGAAAACAATGGTGGCGTTGAGGACAAAAGGGGTTAAGCGAAGATTTTGCCTTGGCTATCAACCCTTAGTATTGTTCTTGAGAGTGTTGATATTGTTGGCCACCTCCGGAATAATGCATCAAAGACCGTCGGTGCTTTATTACATTGGTCAAAGTGGAAAGGAATGGCTTGCGAATACAATGATAGAAGGTTGGTGGGAAGTGAGGGGATGACTAAGGAGGAAGGGGCATTGGAGGGTTTGTTTGTTGACTCCAAGAAGGATGGTGGATATCTAATGTTCTGGAAGGCTTACGCGAAGGGAGAGGGGTCACTCGATTATTTGAGAGTCTTGAACAAACGTAAGATGGCTGAGAGGGTCAAATACTACAACTGTAATACTTGTTGGTGGTGCGTGGAGGCTGCGAGAGGCTGTCAGAGGCCGTGAGATATTTTCATCATTTAAACCACTAACAACACTTTCAGGTAATTCTTCCGACTACAACAATATTAATCATGAAACCACGTAATATTGCAACTCAGATTGTTCTCGAAGCCATTTGTGTCATCTTTGCGGCATGTCTCGCCGCTCGAAAAATCGTCAGGACAATCATCGAGGAGGGCATTCCACCGACCAGGTCCAAGTTCCGAGGACACAGTAAAAGTGTCAACACGTATATGCTGACTGAAGCTGACATCAAAGATCTCGCTGCAGATCTAAGATCTGTGCATCGAAATGGTTTTCAAACCAGCTGTTCATCAACAGTTCCTCGATCAACCATCCCTTACACACCTTCAATCACAAGCCGGCCAGCTTTTCAATTCGCCGGTCGATGACATCTATAGCCAGTCGTAGTATCAGCAGAATACTTCCTTCCTTTGTATCGGGAAACAGTGAGGTTTTGAGACTGGTTTGATGCAAATGGTTCGTGGTTCGAGTTCTTCGAAACAAAGGCACAGCTGGTCTGGTCTCTCGCCTCTGTGTGGAAACAACTCGTGCTATTGCTTGATGTGACGCGTCAGTCGTGGGGAAAAGTAAGGTTGTAATGGTACGGCGTTGTAATGCATGAGCAAGGCTACTTCAGGCGTCTCATCGTTGTTGGGTTGCAAAACCTGGCTGTCAGCGTTGGAAGATACCACATATCAACAATGCGAGTCCTACGACATTCACAGCCCATCATTCCTTGGTAACCCCATTCTCAGATAAGGTAGCAAACTACTAGCCTTATGCACCCTCACTTTATGACTGAGACCTGATGGCAGGATACCTTCTTGCCATATCTTCCAACCCAGACTTCAATTATCGAGACTCGTCTCAGATAACGCCCAAAGACGGGCTGTTGCCACATCCCCTCCCTCCGTGGACGAAATGGTCGAGTTGCAGGTCGAGATGGTCATAACGCTGACAGATTTGAGCAAGGAGGGCTGCAAAGAGATAAGCTACAGATTTAGTGGTCACTCATTGAATGGACGAATGCCTGCTATTGTACTGAACATATATTTCCATTTGTTTACACAACGGATATATTGATGCTGCGCAAAGCACTGAGCCACCCCATGGTATCTAAGAAATGCAACAATCCCAACGCCAATCATAACAAGCATCATACACATCATACACATCATAAACTCGCTTTGTTTCTACCATGCCTCCATCAAAGTCATATCAAACACCAGCCAATATCATCTTCTGCGTAGCAATAATCTTCTTGACATCCAGCTTCGTATAAGCGGCTGGCATGTGCTCACCACTAGCAATGCAAAGCACCTTCATCCTCTTATCATACCTCAACCCTGTCAAGAGCTTGGGCGTGATCAAAAAATATTGGCTGGTATGTTCCTTGCATGCAATCTCCACCATACGCTCATGAACCATTCGCTCGTTACGCGGGTCCATTCCTTGATTGATTTCGTCCACAACGCGGAATGGTGCCCGTGCCATTGATTGAAGGGACATGAGGTAGAAGATTGTTGACACGGAACGCTCGCCTCCTGATTGCCGATGTGCGTCGAGAAGTTGAAGTGTCTCGTTTTCTCTGTTGGAGTCATTAGAGAGTCACATCGTGTTATTTTCACTCATGTCAACATACCTGAATCGAACCTTAATCTGAATAGCCCAAAGCTCAAAATCATCGTCCTTATGGACGCTGACTTCACCAGCACAGCCAATCTGCTCAAAGTTGTAGGAGAAAGCTTCACTGATCTTCGCAATGAGTGCGTCAAGCTCTGGCTCCCACTTGCTCCTTGTTCGAGCAATCTTAGCTTCCAGATTTTGCAGTCTCTCCGCTTTCTGCTCCATAAGCTGTTTGAGTGCGTCGAGTTCTCTCTGTCGAGTTTCGAACTGCTCGATGGCGCGAGGATTACCTGCTTGTATGTATTCAAGTTTGGACTCTTCAGCGGCAATATCTTGTTCGAGCGTCTCAACGCTCATTGTCATATCTTCCATGATACTGTCCATGATAGATGCGTTCTCTGGGTCTTCTCGAATTTCTTCGCATACGGCCAATGCCCTGGAAGCGACATCTTTTACTTTTCTTGCTTCGAGCTCTACATGTTGGACAAGCTCCTCCTCGCGAGCAACTTGATCCACGATGGCGCTGTTCCGTTCGCTCAGCGTCGAGATGTCGGAGTCGACTTCAATGAGTCGTATTCTTGCTTCAATTACGTCCTGATGATATTTGCGCAGTCGAACAATGATTTTGTGAAGATCCAGACTGCGCTCTGCTTTCTCGAGTACGAGCTTGTCCTTCTCATCACCCAACCTTGCGCTAGCCTTGCGTATTTCAACCCCTTCTTTCATTCGTGTTTCCAAAGTTGCCTTTTCGTTCTCTACAGGAACTTGGTCAGTCGAGGACATGAAAGATATTTGATTGACATACCGAGTTGTTTGGGCAAATCCTGCTGAACAACCCACAATTTCTGGATCCTATTTTTTTCCGCCTTTTCGATATTCTAGATGGTACGTCAGCAATTGCCAGTAAATAGTACCGTCATATACAGACTTCTTCTTCGACCTTAGCCTTAACTTTCTCCTGAACTTCATCTCTCCCCTGCTTTATGACGAGAGCCTTTTGCTTGAGCTCGCTACAAGCCTCGTCTAATGCTGTGATCCTGTCTCGAATATCATCCCTCTTAGAGACATCCACAGGCCCGTCGGTCCAGTATCTTGCATTGCTGATCTGGGTCGTTCGTACGGAAGTGGCAGAAGGTCCATATTCGGCACGTCGAGTCATCCTACTGCTGTATCTTCCTGTAACCCAGCTGTTGATATTACTGTTGACGATGTTCGTGTGCTGATCATCTGTGATATCTCGTAAGCTGATTCCAGTAGTGTTGAGTTTGATACTCTGGCACAGCATGGCAAGCACGGGCTCTGGACCATCAACAAGATCTATCGCCCAATGCTCAAGACCAAACTCCTGGAGGAAATGTGCTGGTGGGCGAGCGAACGCCGAGAGCGATTTGTCTCCAACACGCTTGATAGCCACATCACCAAGCTTGAGTTCTTGACTGAACAGGGCTTTGCTCAACGTCTGATAGTCCTTGTCTGTCTGTGTCGTAAAACTAATCCAGTCGTTCCTCTGAAACAACGACTCCACGTGATCGACATATTGAGGATCTTTAATCGAACATGAGACAACCGGCGGAGCAAATACCTCCTTTTCAAAGTCGTCAACGTGATCTTTGATCCATTTCCACGCCTTGGCAGAGTCTCTTGAAATGGACTCAAGCTTGGTTAACTGCTGACCTTCTGCGCTTTCGAAGAGCTTAAGTTCGTCCTCGATCTCCTTTTTCTCCTGCAGCTTTGCAGTCATTTCCTTAGCAAGCTCATTGTAGACACTTTTCATCTCATTGACTTTCGCCCGCTCTTCACGCAACTCTTGAGCAATGGCAGACTTAAAAGTTCATCAGTCGCGCACATATTCAACATGATGGTAACAATTACTTACAATACGATCGTTCCAGGATTTCGGGTCGAACTCGATCGCGGGTTGCTCCATCTGTACTTGAATCTTCTTGATATCCTGCTGCGTTCTCCGCAAGGCCGTCTTTCGAGCAGTCTCCTTGCCATTCTCAGTAGTCAGGGCACTGTCAATGCCATCAATCTTGGCATCAAGAGCTTCCAACTTCTTTGTGCACTCGATGGCGCCAATCTCTGTGTTCTTGACCAAACGCTCTCGTTCTACAATGACTGCACTGACCTGATCTCGCAAAGCTTGTTTCCTCTGCACAGATTGAAGAATGGGCTGCACGCGTTCCTTCAATGCTCTTAGCCGTAATTGCGCGTTCTGTTTCTTCTGCTTGAATTCCATGTGGGCGAGCCTTGCAGTCTGATACTCAATAAAGGGAATTCTTTTCTTTAAAATCATGACTTTGTCTTGGATCTCCTGCCTTTCGTGTAAACGCTGAACTTCTGCCTGCAGGTTCTGCTGACGATTTTCTAGACTGTCTAGCCTTTCCTGATCCTCGACTTGCTTCTGCTGGAACTGTTTTTGCTCCTTCCTGTTTGTCTTCAGCTCCTCGTGCTGCTGGATCATCTTCTCTGGAGCCGCGGCTCGCTGCGTGTGGAGTAGAAGTTCGACTGGCGACAATGCAGCAAACTCGGAGACTTTGTCCTGTGGTAGAAACTGGCAGAGATTATCTATCTGTATAGACAGGCCCTTGGCCAGTTCTTGTACGCCCTTGTTCGTTGATTTCCGTCCATCCAAATGGTATTCTCGCTTGTTGCCATCTTTGACAATACGCGTTCGTATAATGTAGTTCTGGGAATCCTGCGGCTTCTTCTCCAACTCGATTTCGATTTCGGATTCGGACGATCCATGTTTAACGAATTCTCCCACTTCACCCGCTCTTCCCAGAGTACTCGGTGCGTACCCTAGACCAAGGCAGATCGCGCAGACCAAAGAACTCTTACCCGTGCCGTTGGGTCCTATGACCATGTTTAGATTTGGTCCAGGGAAGAATTCGGCTTTCTCGTAAGTGACAAAGTTCGTTACTTTGACTCGTCGGATAGATCCTGGCTGGAAGCCTTCGTCATTCCGTGGAACAATGCCGACGTCTCCACCTTCATTATCGTCTTCATCTGAAGCACTCTCCTGGGAATTGCTTGCAGCTGCCGATTCTGCATCTGAATCGTTATTATAGCCATTGGTACGAGCGCGTTTGTTACTCGAAGTTGCAGGTGCAGACGATTGCTGAGACGAGCCCTCGTTATCCTCGTCTTCTGAGGCAAAATGGGGGCGCCGTCTGCGAGAAGGTGCCGGTGAGGACGACATGGTAGGTAGATTGCTACGTTGCGACTAACATAGCGTACTCATTAATTGAACACTTACAGAGAGAGACGTGCTCGCGTCTTTGCCAAGGAACTTCATCGACTTGGTCACATGATGACGCGTTGTGTGATGACTTCTTTCCTCATGCGTCTCTGTAGAGACTATCAGCATTGCCAGCGAACAACAAGACTGTGCATACACCTTGCCTGTCCGTTCTCTGTGTGTGTAGTCATACATATAGAGGTACACAGTTCAAATCGCGAAGCTGAGTGGTGATCTGTTCGAGATGACGTCTACTATACAACATTACATTGGAGAATTGATTCTTCTGATGAAAGCTCAAAGAGTTTTCAGGAATCGCAAAGGTCTGGTAACAAGGGAGTCTCAATACGGACGAGTGTACTTTCCAATTGAGTAGGAGCGCTACAATGTTCTTCATGGTTGTCTTTGCGTAGAAACTGCACAATTCGCCGCCTCTCTCAATCATTCATTGGCTGATCGGGAATAGTTCACTAAGGATTAGAAGCTACGATGAGTTTGCCCATGGGATATGTAGCATATGTATATATCCTCTGAAGATGTACGGCTTGATCACCAGGTCTGTGGAGTCGGAGACAGCATGAAATCATATGTCGACCCGTCATGGCTTGGTACATATTACCTGGCTAGGCATGTGTGAAGATGCATCATGGATGTGTCAGTTGGTCTGTCGGAACGGTAGGAAGATGATAGGGGTAGAGACCATGTGGTATAGTCATTTATGGCTGGAACTTTGGTGACGGGATGGAATAAAATATGTAATCTGCTCGTTAACGTAGATAATTGTGAGGTAGGTTGTTTAAAATTAGTATGCTCTGAAATCATGATTGGGTTCGAAGGTATTGGATGCATACGCTTTCATGTTGTTGCATTATGATGGCATTATTTTTTATGTTGTTGATGAAGGGGTCATTCACGGTTGCGAAGCTTTCTCTTGTCAACAAACATTTCTTGCGACATCAACACACCACACCACTTTGCCGTTACAATCTGAGCATTCCCAGAATCATTTGGTATTTCTAGAAGAAGCAGCCTTTATCTTGTTTTGCTTTTCGATTTTTTGCCTTCAATCGTTGCCCTGTTGACTTTGGTCAACACGTTGACACCTTCTGGCATATTCCTTACACAATTGTCACCAACACACCTCTAAGAGCAGTGACAGTTTTTCCATACTTTTGTCTCACCTCAGTCACTCCTTTGTATGTGTTCACGCGGTCTACCATTGCATATCAAGCGACAACTACAAATTTACACATCATCTTGCAGGCATTTGCTCCGAGTCAACGCGCCCCACGATACAACCAGAAGGACAGGCTCTTTGTAATAGCGCAAATACGAGCATGCTATAGCAATAACAACGCATCATGGCGAAACTTTCGCGTCCTCCTACGCGTCGACCTCCTCTTGGAGATGCAACTCGTCGCGTTAATAACTCACAATCAACATCGTACGATGCATCAGGAACTGAACCCATACTTTCCCCACCTACAGCGATACCACATCATGACAGTCTTAGAACTGGAGGTCTTCTACAGGTTCAGGATCTGTCTCCAAGCCCTGTGGCCCGAAGGAATGTTTCACCAGGGTCATCCGTCAATCCTCGACTATCTGCGATTTCCAAAGATATTCCCTGCAATCCCACCTCGAACAGGAATTCCCAAATCTCCACCGCATCTACAAATGCTTCGGATGGCCGGAAGATAAAACAGATGATTGGGCCTTGGAGATTGGGTAAAACTTTGGGTCGTGGTGCTACGGCAAGAGTACGACTAGCTCGCCACACGCAAACAGGGCAAGAAGCCGCTGTAAAGATTGTGCAGAAAAAGAATGCCCAGATATCGCAAGCGGGCAGTCTTGCGGCTCTTGATAAAGCTATGGCTGCGACACAATCACAAGAAGACGGGGCACGACGCATGCCAATAGGAATTGAGCGTGAGGTTGCTATCATGAAACTTATTGAGCACCCGAATATCATGAAGCTGTATGATATATGGGAAAACAGACTCGAGATGTAAGTTGGATTCACCATTATCACCCTTGCTACGGCCAGTTGATGCTGTGCTATAGTTACCTTGTCTTGGAATATGTAGAGCGGGGCGAGTTGTTCGAGCACATTGCATCGAAAGGTAGACTCGAGGAAGAGGAAGCATTAAAACTCTTTCGTCAGATGATGAGTGCTGTGGGTTATTGTCATGCTATCAACATCTGTCATCGAGATCTAAAGCCTGAAAACATACTTATGACCGCCGCAGGAGACGTCAAGATCGCTGACTTTGGAATGGCTGCTCTTCATCAAGGTCCGGGTTACAAGCTCCGAACTTCATGTGGTAGTCCACACTACGCTGCCCCTGAGCTTGTAAAAGGAGTTCAATACCGTGGGGATAAAGCAGATATCTGGAGCTTGGGAGTCATCCTGTTTGCTATGCTTGCAGGTCGCCTTCCTTTTGACGTGGACACACCTCCAGACAGAGATTGGATACCATCATTGCTGAACCTTATCAAACGTGGCAAATACGAGATGGAGGAAGACTTCAGTTCTGGAGCCCGAAGTCTCATTCAGAAGCTGCTTCAAGTCAATCCACGAGACCGCCTCAGTATGGAACAACTTTGGAAACACCCTCTAGTTCGTAAATACGATCATCTCGACAACTTCAACGATGAACGTCACCTACCACCTAATCTCAAGGAGTGCAATCGTGTAGTCACTCGGAAGTCCGATATCGATACTGAACTTCTACGACATCTGAGATCTATGTGGCATTCCATGACTGAACGGCAACTGATATCTGCTTTATTGAATGAAAAGTGAGCCTTACATACGATCTATAATTTAGAATAATAATGCTAACATAGATTAGCCCCAACGAACAGAAAATGTTTTATAATCTGTTTTTGCGATACCGCACCTCGCAGCTCGAAAATTATGTACCAGATGGCATTGGCCCTTCGAGCAGCGACTACCACCATGTGCGACCTGGCCTATCTCGTGGATACTCTACTATGGAATTTGCATCTGTAAAGGGCCATGGTCGACAAACCTCGCGGTTCACCGTCATCAGCAATGCCGCAGAAACGGAGTACAGCTATGACCCCTTCAAAGCTTCACGTCCCCAGCACTTGGGAAGTGTACATTCCGAACGGGCAAAAATCACTATCCTGGGATCTCCTGAAGTTCCAAATCGACGAGGTTCACGACTTTCCAGTCAAAGAAGTCGGGTGGTACCGTCGAACATGACACGTAGCTCTCTAGCAAGCTCAACAAGAAGCCGTGGAGTTGCCATCTCCGCATCGTACCGGCGTAATGTTAGCTTCGCTCACGTACGTCGAATGGGCTCATTTAATGCCTCTATTAGC
>Ga0247809_1000912_pt1 | contig 13259 bp, 12 predicted proteins | sample UWRJL104311B1_FD_180951 | JGI IMG/M metagenome (GOLD analysis project Ga0247809, IMG submission 180951) | Plant litter microbial communities from Arlington Agricultural Research Station in Wisconsin, United States - UWRJ-L104-311B-1 | ecosystem: Environmental > Terrestrial > Plant litter >...
ACGGTACGACTTCGGCACCGGCGAGAAGATCGCCCGCAGCGACGGGTCGCGTGCTGTGCGTATTGCTCCACACCTGATGCCGCCAGTCGACGATCCGTCCCGATGCATCGAGCGTCGCGTCGACCTGCGCGACCATCGCCGGGCCGAGCGGTTCCCAGCCATGTTCCTGCTCGCGGCTCCATTGCAGCCGCACGGGGACGCCGGGCATCGCGCGGGCGATCAGCGCAGCGTCCCCGGCCACATCGTCCGCACCGTTATGCCCGTAGCACCCTGCCCCCTCGCGGTGGACGCACCGGACGCGGTCGGCGGGTATCGCGAGCAGTTCGGCGATCGCCTGACGAAGCGGCTCGACGCCTTGACTATGCGTCCACACCGTCAGCTGGTCCTTGGCAAACAGTGCCACCGCACAGGACGGCCCGATCGCGCCATGCATCAGATAGGGCCTGTCATAGCGTGCCGACAACTGCTGGACGCCGCGCGCTTCGGGGTCATCGCGGCGGTTGGCGATCACCTGGCTTTCCCGCCGCATGTCCAGCAGCCCGGCCGGCATCGGGAGCAGCGCCGGCACCGACGGATCGCGCACCCAGCGGCCGCGATTGGCAACCCGAAGTGCCTGCTCGAGCGGCCATTCGCGAGGCCCGACGATCGCGGCGAAGCGGCCGACCTGCACGACCCTGGCGACGCCCGGTTGCCGGCGCAGCGCAGAAAGATCGGGAGTCAGCTGCGTGCCGGATGACGGTCCGCGCAGGACCCGGGCGTGCACCATGCCGGGCAGCCGCATGTCGTGCACATAGCTTGGCAAGCCGGTCAGCTTGGCTGGCAGGTCGACGCGCGGTACCGGCCGCCCGATCAGCCGTCGAGCCTCCCGACGCTTGCGGGGTACGTCCGCCCTTGCGCGCACTGCGAGCGAGGTGGATGCGGCCAACTCCGCATAGGTCGCGCGCTTTCCCTGCCCGTCGAGCACCGCACTGTCGCGCGTGAACAGCGTGGTCGCCATCACGCCCCACCGCGTCGCGGCTGCCTCGGCGAGCAACAGCCGGACGTTGGCGGCGGCATTGGCGATCGCGGTGCCGCTCTGTTCAAGCGTCTGGCTCCCCGCGGTCACGCCCTCGTTCGGGGTCAGGCCCGTGTCCGCGGTGATGAGGTCGATCCGGTTGATCGCGACGTCGAGTTCGTCGGCGGCAAGCTGCGCCATCGCGGTCTTCACACCGGTGCCGAGTTCGACCTTGCCCGTGAACACGGTTACGCGACCGTCCGGTGCGATCCGGATCCAGGCGTCGAGATCGGGGAACTTCGCCAGTGTCCCCGGTAGGTCAGGCGCGATTGTCGGCGGTCCGCCACTACCCTCGCCGCCGCCGGTCTGCGCCAACGCGGTGAACGGCGCGAGCGAGAATGCGACGAGCAAGCCGCCAAGCACGTCGCGCCGTGACGCCTCGCCGCTCACGTCACGGGTTCCGCGGCATCGACCACGCCGCCGCCGCGCATCACCGCTGCCCTCCGCACCGCGCGCAAAATCCGCATGTGTGTCCCACACCGACAGAGCGAGGGTGCCATCGCCGTCCGCAATTCGTCCTCGGTGGGCGTCACAGTCTTGCGCAGCAGTCCTTCCGCACGCGCCATCATGCCGGGGATGCAATAGCCGCACTGCGCCGCCTGTTCGTGGAGAAAGGCGCGCTGGACGTCACCCGGTTTGGCGGCCGTGCCCAGTCCCTCGACCGTCGTGACTTTTCGCGTGCCGATCGCACCGATGGGGAGGACGCAGGAGAACACCGGCTGGTCGTCGACCAGCACGGTGCACGCGCCGCACTGCCCCAACCCGCACCCGAACTTCGCAGCATGCAGCCCCAGATCGTCGCGCAGCACGTAGAGCAGCGGTGTCGCGGTATCGATATCCAAGCGTGTCGTTGCGCCGTTGACTGTCAGGTCGATCATTCTCCCTCCTTGCGTGCCTTGGCGACGTCTTTCTCAAGGTCCTTCCACACCGGTCCGGTACCGTGGCGCATCTGCAGATACGCGACGATTTCCGCCACTTGACGGTCATCGAGAGCATCGGCGAACGCCGGCATATAGGGCCCGCGCGGGGAGACGGGCGGATGAAGACCCTTCAGGACAATCTGGATCGTATCACGCGGGTTGTCCTCGTGCAGCGGCGTACCGAGCGGCAAGGCTGGACGTCCCGCAACGATCATCGCCGCGCCCGGCTCGTGGCATACTGCGCAGGCCCCCTCGTAGAGCCGCGCGCCGTCGGGATAACGTTGCGACGCCAGGGCCTGGCGATCAGGCAGCGGCGGCTCTAACCGTGCAGCAGGCGCGTCGCGCATCTGCCACGCATAATAGATCGCGAGCGCACGAACGTCGGTCGGCGCTGCACGGGCCAAGTTATGGGTTACCGACCCCATCGGGCCGGCTGCGGCTGCGTGCGCGGTGCTCAGCCCGGTGCGAAAATAGGCATCGAGCCGCTCTAGCGTCCAGGCCTGTACCGCAGGCGAATGCGCATTGATCGGGGGCGCATACCAACCACCCGACCAACCGCCGTCATAAGCCTGCGCGCCGCGCTTCTCCTGCTGAAAAAGCCCGCGCGGACTGTGGCAGGCGGTGCAGTGCGCCAGCGTCTCGCCGATGTAGCGCCCCCGGTTCCAGGCGGCCGACTGGCTGGCGTCGGGCGTGATCCGCTGTGGTCGGAAGAACAACAGCTTCCATCCGGCAAGCAAGGGTCGAAACCCAAGCGGCGGGATCATCGTGTTGGCCGGCGGCACCGAACGCACGGCCGGTCGGGTCATCAGGAACGCGTACAGCGCCGCCAAATCTCTCTCTGTCACGTTCGCATAATGAGTGTAGGGGAACGCGGGATATAGATGGCTTCCGTCACGTCCGACGCCCTGACGCATCGCGCGGCGGAACGCGGCCGGTGACCATTTGCCGATCCCCGTCGCCGGATCGGGCGTGATGTTGCTGCCGTAAATCGTTCCGAACGGAGTCTTGACCGGATACCCGCCTGCATACGGACGCCCGCCTGCCGATTGGTGGCAACTGACGCAATTTCCTAGCCGGGCCAGACTAGCGCCCCGCGCAACGAGCGCCGGATCGAACAGACGAGGATCGGGGCGCGTCACGGTTGCGATCGCCGGTCGGTATGCGATGATCGCGAAGATCAGGACGCAGACGCATAACGCTACCGCGGCCCATATGAGCTTGCGCGTGATGCCGGACCGGTTCATCCTCGTTTATGTCCGCCGATCAGCGTTCGCCCTCGCCTTCGCCGCTCTCGTTTTCACCGCCCTCATATTCGCCTTCGCCGCGCTGACCGGCATGCTGTTGCGCGGCACGCGCGCGACGGGGATGGCGGACGACGTGGCGTGACTTGGTCGAGCGCACGACACGGCGCCCCTCACCTTCGCCCTCACCCTCGCCGCGCTCGTTTTCGCCGCCTTCGCCGACCTGGTCGACCGACGGCGCCAGTGGTTTGGCTGCCGCCTCGGTCAGGTTCGCCTGGCCGGATTGCGCGACCACGAAGGCACCGACGCCCATCCATAATTTCGTACGCATACTAATTCCTTACTCGCCAACGCGTTGGCCGCATTGGTTGGGACTGGTAGGGCACCCGTCCGACATTCTGTCGATGCTGCGAGAACCCTGATGTTGATCATGATTGCCAACGTTCTGGACGCCGACAATCTCCAGTCGCTACGAGATAATCTTGGCAAGACCCGCTATGTCGACGGGCGCCGGACCGCCGGTCGCGAGGCCCGCCCGGTCAAGCGCAACGAACAGGTCGACCGTGCCGACCCGTTGCTGGCGGACATGCAGGACCTCGTGATCGATCGACTGCTGGCGAATCCGCTGTTCCGGATGGCGACCCGGCCGCACGTGGTTCGCCCGCCGCTGTTCAGCCGCTACGAACCGGGCATGGCCTATGGCAGCCATGTCGACGACGCGATCATGGGCGGCATGCGCACCGACGTTTCGGTCACGATATTCCTGTCGGAACCCGACACGTACGATGGCGGCGAACTGGTGATCGAGTCCGCGGCGGGCGAACAGGACGTAAAACTCGCGGCGGGCGATGCCGTGGTCTATCCCACGACGGCGCTGCACCGCGTCGCGCCCGTCGTCTCCGGCGAGCGCCTAGCCGCCGTAACCTGGGTACGCAGCCTGATCCGCGATACCGATGCCCGCGAACTCTTGTTCGATCTGGAAACGGCACGGCACGCCCTGTTCGACCGCCTTGGCAAGACGCCCGAACTGGACCTACTGGCAAAGACGCAGTCCAACCTGCTCAGACGTTGGGCCGAAGATTGAGAGTCAGTTCGGCTCGTTAGGTGACGCTAGACCCACATGTGGACGTTCGACGCCACCTTGCTGCGTCCTAAAATCTGCCTTTCGTTCACGTGCGTGGCAGGGTCAGAGCTGCCCCAAACAGACCAACCCGATCATACTGCCGAAGGGTGGCTGCAGACCTTAGTTTTGCCCATGGAAGACACATTAGCCGAGATTGTAATACCAACCTGCCTCATCACATCGCTTGAACGCGGCTCGATCCGCTGCCCCCAAGCACGCATGTGCGCAACTGATGCAGTCGTCACGACCATTTTTGCCGATTTCAATCCAAGACAGACAGCCCGGCAGCAGCGATACCGGCGAGCGCACATGCTTCGTCATTATCCGAGGTGTCACCGGTCACACCCACTGCCCCAACCAACTGGCCGTCTGCGTCGATGACGAGCACTCCGCCCGCCGCAGGGACGACGCCGTGCGGAGAAATCGGCCCGAGCGACGTAATGAACGTCGGTCGCTCCGACGCCATCTCGGCAATCTTTCGGCTTGATATGCCCAAGGCGAGCGCCCCGCCTGCCTTGGCCATGGCGATCTGGGGCCGCAGCGTCGAGGCCCCGTCTTCACGCTGCAGCGCGACGAGGTGCCCTCCGGGATCGAGCACCGCCACGCAGAGCGGCTTGAAACCGAACTCCACCCTCCGCTGCAGGGTTGCCGCGATAATCTTGCTGGCAAGTTCGAGCGTGATGCGCGCCATGCATGGTTCCTTTGTATCGATCGATATCTTGGACGACGGGTAATCGGCGTGAGGTTGGCCGTGATCATGGCCAATGTGGGAATGCCTCATACTGCCTTTGGTGATCCAAGCGGCTTCCAATTTTCGCCACGGCTGCACAGAAATATGCCCCGGTTGACCGGTCCAAACAAATGCTTTGCGGCCCGCGTCAGCGGTCACTCGTTAAACCTGTCATGCGGCGGTCGATCCTCGTCGACTGCGAACGTGCGATTATGGAGTACGGATGATGGGCGATCTTCTGGCGAGTCGAGTTGGTCTCGACGTGGTCGAAACGGAAAAGGGCGTCGGCGCGGAGGTTCGGGGTATCGATCTTCGCACGCTCGACGATCGGCAGTTCGCCGGCCTGCACCAGGCCTGGCTCGACAATCTGGTCCTGCTCGTCCGCGACCAATCGCTGTCGGACGCGGACCTGATCGCCTTCAGCCGCCGGTTCGGGGACCTCGATCTCGCACCCATCCAGGAGACCGGCCGCCGCTTCGTCGAGGGGCTGCCCGAACTCTATGTCGTCTCGAACGTGGTCGAGGGCGGCCTCCCGATCGGCAGCCTCGGCAATGGCGAGGCGGTCTGGCACACCGACATGTCCTATGTCGAAGTCCCGCCCCAGGCGAGCGCACTCTATGCGCTGGAAGTGCCACCGACGGGCGGCAATACGAGTTTTATCGATATGTACGCCGTGTACGAGGCGCTCCCCGATGAACTGAAGGCGCGCATCGCCGGACGCCGCGTAAAGCACGACGGCACCTACAATAGCGGTGGTTTCCTGCGCCAGGGCGTCACGCCGAGAGACGATCCGCGCGAGGCTCCGGGCAGTCTGCACCCGTTGGTCTACACCCATCCCGAAACCGGGCGCCCCGCATTGTATCTCGGCCGCCGGCGGAATGCCTATATCGATGGTCTGGATCTGGCCGAATCCGAAGCGTTGCTCGACGAGCTTTGGGATCATGTCGACGGCGACCGGTTTGGCTGGAGCCATCAATGGCGCAAGGGTGACCTGGTGCTGTGGGACAATCGCTGCACGATGCACCGCCGTGATGCGTTCGATCCTGCCGCACGGCGCGTTATGCACAGGACGCAGATCAAGGGGACAGGCCGACCTGCATGACCGCCCGTGGCCTGAGCCGGTCAGACGCGGTCGTGCGTCACGTCCCGCGGTGGATGAGCATCCCGAACCGCATCCTTGCGGTGCTCTGCCTGATGTATCTGGTCCTCTACATCGACCGGGTGAACCTGGCGACGGTGGGCCCGCGGATGACCGCCGAACTGGGCATGAGCAACACCCAGTTCGGCCTGGCGATCTCCGCCTTTTCCTATCCCTATGCACTGATTCAGCTATTCGGCGGTCGGGTCATCGATCGCTTCGGACCGCGACGCATGCTGCTGATCTGCGGTGCGATCGTCTGCGTGGCCACGGTGGCGACCGGGCTGGTCGGCGGGATGGCATCGCTGTTCGCACTACGCCTCGCGCTCGGCATTGGCGAAGGGTTCGCGTTTCCCGCCGCGACGCGCGCCATGGCGACATGGCTGCCACCGGCGCGCTGGGGCTTTGCCCAAGGGATCACGCACGCTGCTGCGCGGCTTGGCAATGCGCTGACCCCGCCGCTGCTGGTCGGGTTGATGGCGCTTGTATCCTGGCGCGGGGCATTCGTAGTGCTAGGTCTTGCGAGCGCAGTCTGGGTGATCCTGTGGCTGGTGGTCGCGCGGGAGTATCCGGAACGCCATCCCGGCATGTCCGACGAGGAACGCGCCCAACTGGCCCCGGCCGCGCAACAAGCTGCCGCCACGCCTCCCGTTCCGTGGTGGCGGCTCGCGCGGCGGATCGCGCCCGTCACCGCCGTCGATTTCTGCTACGGCTGGACATTGTGGGTGTTCCTGACGTGGCTCCCCTCGTTCTTCTTCAAGAATTTCGGGCTCGACCTGAAGCACTCGGCGCTGTTCTCGGGCGGTGTGCTGTTGGGTGGTGTGATCGGCGACTGGGTCGGTGGAGCAGCCAGTGATTATATCTACCGCAGGACCGGCAGCTTGCAGGCGGCGCGGCGCAACCTGATCATCGTCGGGATGGTCGGTGCCTTCGTGTTCCTCGTGCCCGTGGTCCTCACCCACGATCTGACGACGGTCGCGATATGCCTGTCACTCGCGTTCTTCTTCTCGGAGCTTGTCGTGGCGCCGATCTGGGCTGTACCGATGGACATCGCGCCGCAATATGCCGGCACCGCCAGCGGTATGATGAACTTCGGCTTCGGGATCGCCGGTATCCTCTCTCCGCTGGTGTTCGGCGCGGCGGTGGATCTGACGGGGAGCTGGTCGATCCCGTTCTGTGCATCGCTGGCGCTACTCCTGGTAGGCGCTGGTCTGTCGTTCTTTATGTACCCGGAAAGGCCTTTTCACGCTGAGGGACCTAGCTGAGTCGGAATGAGAAAAGCACCGCTTGGCAGGACGTGGTGACATATCGCGTGAAATCTAACGCCCTGATCTCAGCCGAAACCCTGGATAGAACGGTCTGACGCGTATCTGAGCAACTGCGTTGCGCCGCTGACAGGAAGAAGGCAGCTTACGCGTTCACGGAAAGGGAGACCGGATTGTGTCTGTTGCTGTCTTGGATAGCCATCGACTGACGCTCATCGCGCTCGTCCCCGACAAGGCCGTCTCTATGTTTGAGCGGTTCCGGGAGTTTCCGCGGTTCGGCGAGTCGCAGCATATCGCTGTTCGCAGCCGTACCGCCGCGGAGCGAACGGCGCTGGCGGCGCGGATCGATGCCGCCGTCTCGGCGTCCGACCGGGCCGTCATGCTCCTGGCACAGGGCAGTGCCTGCGCGGCCGCCGCGTGGTGGGCTCGGCTGTCGCCGCAAGCCTATACCGCGAACGTTGCTGGCGCCCTGTTGATCGCCCCCGAAGGCACGAGCTTGCACCACCGTCATTTCGCCGCGCCGAAAATCGGTTTGCCCTTCCCTTCGATCGTCGTCGGCGCCGATGACGAAGCGCAGCGCCTGGGCATGGAATGGGGCAGTCGCCTCATCGATGGCCCGCTCCTGAGCGCGGCGACTGCGCCGACCAATCGCCTGCGCGCCATCATTGAACGCTTTACTTCCGCCGTGGTCGAGCGCGACGTTGTTGCCGCGTATCGCATCATCCAGGCGATCGGGGACGCCTAGCTGGACGCCGGCCGGCAAGTAAGACCGGCCGAACGTCTGGCAACGTGAGTGCCTTGTCGGAAATCACCATACTTCGGGTTTGGGGTCGGCGCGCTCGCGTATCTTCGTGACGAAGCAAACATATCCCAGCCGAGCACCTTTGCTTGCTTTCTGTTGCGATCGATCGCTGCGGATACAGCACGCCGTTCAGGTGATTGATCCTGACGACCTCGCCGTGTTCGAGCGGGCCTATGCGCAGCTATGGCCTGCGCTCGCCTGATTCAGACGCAGAGGGATCCGTCTCGACCGACCATACCAGTCGCAGGCGACCGCCCGCCGGGCCAAGGGCCGCCCTGCCTCCTCGAGCGACGATACCTTGCACGATTGCCGTGCGCTGCCGCAGAGTCCCGCCCCGCACATCGACCGTCCGGGACAGCCGAGCCGATACCCAGCCTGCTTCGCCGAGCGCTTGATCGTCAATGACACCGGATTTGATCGCTACGTCCGGCAAGGTGACATCGTTCGGCGGACCGAGAATGACATGCCAGTCCGCGACCGCTGCGTCCGCCCGACGTTCCAGAGCGCGATATCCGGCGACGCCCAGACCGGTAAGGGGCGCTGCCGTCGCGCGGATAGTTCGCCCCGCTGAATCGAACTGCACGGATGAAATGGGACTGCCTGCAATCAGCGCAACGTCCGCGATTGCACGATCACGCTCGCGCGCGACGCGTAGCGCATCGCCATTTCCCGCCCGCGCGATCTGCGCAGCCTCGACCGCCCCGGTTTCGGGTGAGATCCGCACCTGATCAACATGGACATCGACCGGCCGCGACAATCGTTGGCGAAGGTCCGCCGCAAGCTTCCGATCCGCTCCCGGTTCGATCCGCGGCGTCAGCATGACCGCGCGAACACGTACCGGGTTCGCACCATGGTCAATCTCAACCTGGCTCAGTCGCGCGCCGGGTGGAAAGTCCTCACCCAGCGCATCGCGCACCTGCCGCTGTGCGACCGCCTCGAACGCAATTCGACGCAGGCCGGTCCCCAGGGGAATGGACAGGACCCCTATCGCGACGGCGAACAGCACGAGTTGCCAGCCGGTATGGTGCGGTGAAAGATGGCCGCCGAAACCGTAACAGCGCGCGACGAGCGCGGCGGTCAGCGCGATGGTGATGGCATTGGTGAGGAACAGCAACAACGCGCCCGAGAATACCACCCAGTTCCACGTCGCGATGCCGAACCCGACCACGACCAGCGGCGGCATCAAGGCGATGGCGATCGCCACGCCCACGACCGTACCCCCGCGCCCGCGGATCAGGGCATAGCCGCCCGCGATCGCTGAAAGCAACGCGACAAGCAGGTCGAACAGCGTCGGCTGCGTCCGCCCGGCGATCTCGCTCGTAATCGTCTGGATCGGCGAGAGCAGGATCAGCACGACCGACAGCGCGACCGCGATAGCAGCACCCAAGGTCAACGCGGTCGCCGCCCGGCGTATCTCGTGGAAGTCGAGCGTCGCAATGCCGAAGCCCAGGCCGATGATCGGCATCATCAACGGTGACAGCAACATCGCGCCGATCAGCACCGCGACCGAGGGCATCAGCAGCCCGAGCAGCGAGATCGCGGCCGAAATGACGATCAGGAAGGCATAGCGCCCCGACCACCCCGCCTCCTCGGCGATCTGTTGAAGGACGCCGTCATGATCGACGTCTTCGGTTGCCTTGGCCATCCACGCCCGAGGAAGCGCAACGAATTTTGCTGGATACAGGTGGATCGGGTCGTCTCCGTCATCGTCGCTGGTACAGTTTCTTAAGCATACCGGTTAGCTGGCCACATCGGCAATGAACGCGATCGCGAAGACGAATAGCATGAGCGGCTGCCCGGAGGTTCAGATCGCAGTCCGCGCATGAACTCCAATACCATGTACCCTGGCGATCTTACCGCGTCAGCAGCCAGACAAAGGTCCTTTCTCAACCACGACTCAGTTACGTTGATCGTTGGCTCCAAGCTGTTCGAGCTGACCCACTTCCGGACGCTCAGACTCTCGCGGCAACCTTCCGACTTCGGACGCTCATTCAGATATCGAACATTGCCGGACGTGGACATCGATCTTTGCATTCAGATGCCTCAAAGTCGGCCTCGCGCACAGGTGAGACGGGCAGGATCATGCGCGAGGCCGTCCGTGTTAGAAGCTCGCGGCGGTGAAAGATTGTGACATCTGGCGGGCTTGTGCGAGCGCACCATCGATCGCCGTACGACGCGCCTCCTCGCCGCGCCCGAGCCCTTCGGCAACGATGACTTCGACGTCCGCGCCGACGAAGCTGAAGATCGAGCGCAGGAGCGTTTCGGCATGCTCGTACGCCGCATAAGGTGATCCCTCACCATAGACGTTGCCGCGAGCGAGCGCGATTATCACGCGCTTGCCTGCGGAAAGGCCAACCGGACCGGTCTCGCCATAGGTGAAAGTCTTGCCCTTTACAGCAATGCGATCGACCCAGGCTTTCAGCTGGCTTGGAATCGAGAAATTGTAGAACCCGACACCAATCACCACGACGTCGGCGGCGAGGAACTGCTGCACGTCCTCGCCGCTTTCCAGCTTCAGAAAGGTATCGAGTGTCATATGCGGGATCGGCTCGGCAGTGAGATCACGATAGGTGACATCAAGGCTCGGATCGGTTTCCCGGAGGCGCTCGACCACTGCGCCGGAAATAGCGCGGCTTGCCGAACCCTCGCCCATGATGCTGGAGTCGAGGTGAAGAAGCTTCATTGATTGTCTCCGGTCTAAATTTGTGACCAGGAGCAGGTATGTGACCGGAAGCAACCCGCCAAGGACGCATATTTTTAGGACTAGGTCACATGGATATGCCCGCCACTCACGGCGTCAGCGCCAATTGCCGCAGAATGAGTAGCGTGCTCTCCCTCGTCGGCGACAAGTGGACCGTAATGATCGTCATGGTGCTTGTGGAGCGTCCGCGGCGCTTCAACGACATGAAGCGCACGATCGGCGGGATCTCGCAGCAGATGCTGACCCGAACGCTGAAAGCGCTCGATCGCGACGGCATGGTCAGCCGGACGGTGCATCCCACGCTGCCTCCACAGGTCGAATATGCGCTGACAGAACTCGGGTACTCGCTGTCGGAGCCACTTCGCGCGCTGGGGATTTGGGCCGGACAGCATCTTGAACTGATCGACGGAAACCGCCTTCGTTATGACATGGCCGGGAAAGTCGGAGCCGAGTTAAGGGCAAACTTATAGCGCAGTTGCTGGCTACCGCGCTTTGTTGCGGTGGAGTCGTTAGTCAGCGGAGCCTGACGAGGCTGACTTCGGGCAAGCGGCCGATTTCAGAGCCGGCAACGATCGAACTCGACGCGCAATCGCTCGACTAGCTCAGCAGCCGGCATGGTCCGGCTCAATGGTGCGCCCTGTCCGGCCCATTGTGCGCCAAACCCATGCTCACCCCTGACTTTCGCTGCTGCGTGCAAGGCCTTTCCGGCATCGTAGGCGATAGGATAGTCCGGAGGCAGATGTCCGACGGCGTGATCGGCAAGCGCCGTGAACCGGTTTGCGAGCGCGCGTGCCGGGCGACCTGAAATAAGACGGGTCAGCGTCGTGTGATAGGCGCCCGGCCCCGTCAGGGCCTCGCGATATGCAGCGTCAGCACCCGACTCCGGGCACGCCACAAAAGCGGTGCCGAGCTGGGCCGCGACGGCACCAAGATCGATCGCCGCAGCGATCCCGGCGCCATCCATGATCCCGCCGGCGGCAATAATCGGGAGGCCTGTGCCACGAACCAGCAACCGCGTGAGGACTGCCATGCTGAGCGCATCATCGGGTGCTTCCGGATCGAAAACGCCGCGATGTCCGCCTGCCTCGATACCCTGGGCAACGATCGCATCGACGCCAGCCCGACCGATCGCGCGCGCCTCCTCAAGGTTGGTGGCGCTCGCCATCAGGTATATGCCGTGCGCGCGAAGCGCTGACAGCACCTCCGTGGACGGCAGGCCGAAGTGAAAGCTGACGACCGGCGGTGCCAAGCCGATAAGCATCGCCACCATGTCGGGATCATCGGCAAAGCTCTTGTAGATGGTGCGAAGCTCCGTCGGAGGCACCGCGTCGAACTCGACGAACAAGGGCGCGAGCATTTCCAGCCAAGCCGCCTCCCGTGCATGGTCAGCCTTCGGCCGATCGTGCACGAAGACATTGACGTTGAACGGCCGGCCCGTGCGGCCTCGCAACTCCTCGATCATCGCGCGCGCACCGGCTGCATCGGTGGCACCCACGCCGATCGAGCCAAGCCCTCCTGCTTCCGAGACCGATGCCGCCAGCAAGGGCGTAGACACACCCGCCATAGGCGCCTGGATCAAGGGCAGCGTGAGACGGAAGCGATCTACGAATGACATCAGAGCAGCATCCATACGGGCATGAAAGTCTGCTTATAAATGGCGTTGCGCCTCCTGTGAACGGCGACGGTCGGATATCAGCCGAAGGGGAGGTTTGAGAAGGCGGATTACAGTTGTTGGCCCTTCCCGTCCCACCGATAAGACGGACCCAAATGCGGACGTTCAGACGGTCCCACACACTTCCCAACTTCAGCCGTTCGTTCATTTACAGCCGGCAGGATGCAACAACGAGGACACGACACAGTCGAATATCACGCGGCCGACCAAAGCGAAGCCGGCGCGCTTCCCCTTGCCGACCGAGGCAGATACGACTGCCGCATCAAGCGAAACAGGGGACACGATGAGGTTTGAATATGTCGCGGCGACGGTGCTTTTCGCACTTGCTCCAGCAACGGCGTGGGCCCAGCCGAGCTCGGCTGATGCGCAGCTCAAGGCGATCTACGACGCTGAATGGGAATGGCGACAGAAGGAGTTCGCGCAGATTGCAGACGGCTTGCGCAGCAAGTCCGATGATCATTTCCCCGCCTTCGCCCCCGCTGACCGGGAGTCGCTCCGCGGCGAAGTCGCGAACATCGACTTCCGCACCTACGAGGCGCCGCTCAACAGCGATTCCTACTTCTGGGGCGAAGTGAAGCCCTATGCCCCGCTCGAGAACGCCGACGACTATCGC
>Ga0247809_1000913_pt1 | contig 13257 bp, 10 predicted proteins | sample UWRJL104311B1_FD_180951 | JGI IMG/M metagenome (GOLD analysis project Ga0247809, IMG submission 180951) | Plant litter microbial communities from Arlington Agricultural Research Station in Wisconsin, United States - UWRJ-L104-311B-1 | ecosystem: Environmental > Terrestrial > Plant litter >...
GCCAATGGGAAGGAGCGGCGAAAACTGCGGATATGCGATAACAAAATACATGACCATCGAGAACAATGCCCTCATCCCTCTTTCGATAGTTCGACACATCATGAAGGAGCTGCTTGTCATCATAGTAGAATAGTCCATGTCGCACACACTCGTCCAAACATACAGAGATTTGTCTGTTTGATGTCGATATGCACTTCTCGCAAATCAAAACACCGCAGAAATGATGGAACAACCTTTCGTGAATAAAATGCCGATCGCCAGGAAATGATGAACACCTTCATGTGAATCGATTGTACTCTCTAGGACTCCTTGGGCAGCGCAAAAGGTCGAAAGATTGATTAAAAGACATCACTGTGCATCAGAATGTGCTCCTCCACTCTTGCTTGGAGGATAACAACAACTTGCCCACTTCGAATCTACTACTGTACGAGACAGTCTAGTCCCTAGTACTTTCGTCATACAGTAACAGATCTACTTCTCCATCTAATGATCTTCTTGGTGGCAAGACCAGTTGTTGTTGGGATGTGAAGATTCTTTAAAGGTGGAGTCGAAGGAGTCGAGGTATGGCGGCTAGAAAAAGTCTGTAACCATCTCGAGACAAAGCCGAGTATGGTTTCTGTAGGGTGAGCAGACGATGAAGATATCTACGGCTTGATGTGAATAGATAAAAGCTCTACATGATGAGATTTGGAGTATTGTAGAATAAGGTACGCGAAGATTGTCAATCTTAATGCTAGATTACCATTACCAGAAGCTGGAGTTCAAGATAAGAGTGTGAAGAACGACATGATTCACTCGGCGTAGGAAAGAATGGAGACATGATGCTGAAATGCCAAGCACGCTAGCAGTCGGTGGCTCCTGCCACCAAATAAATATCCTCCTCCTCTCAAACTCTTCTTTCTCCTGCGTCTAGCATACCTTTGTCCAAAAACGCGACATCATCTGCAAAAGTAAGGCTCTATCACCTTCGACCATCAACAGAACCATCTCTAATCATCGCAGATTCAATTTCAAGTGTCAACCTACACAAAAACAAACCACAAAAGAACCTAACAAACCGTCAACATGGGGTATGTGCCAAATTTTTCCTTTCCATCTTCTCCAATCTTCATCAGCTTCGGACACATCGATAGCAATGTCGCATTCATCGACGAGATCAGATTGCTAACCATCATTCCCAATACAGTAAGGAGAAGACTCATATCAACGTCGTCGTTATCGGCCACGTCGATTCCGGAAAGTCCACCACCACCGGTAAGCCTCGACCCCTCAATGCGACATTTTCGATCTTTCACAACTCACACATATCACAGGTCACTTGATCTACAAGTGCGGAGGTATTGACAAGCGTACCATCGAGAAGTTCGAGAAGGTAAGCAGCATTCTTTACATATCTTTTTATGGCTTTTGTTTGCAATCGGCATTTTGCAATTTTCACCCCTCCTTCAGCATTTTTTGCCCCTCCATCTATATGTGGGGTTTTCGCTTGCAGGTTTTGCCTGCCAAGGAACAATAATGATCCACATCGACTTTACCCCTCCGTCATCACAACACAACAACAACAACATTTCCAAATGCATCTTTCTCTTTCAGCATAGCGCATCACTCTCACTTTAGTTTGGTTCATGTCTAACATTCTTCACTTCATAGGAAGCTGCCGAGTTGGGCAAGGGTTCCTTCAAGTACGCATGGGTTCTTGACAAACTCAAGGCTGAGCGTGAGCGTGGTATCACCATTGACATTGCTCTCTGGAAGTTCGAGACTCCAAAGTACTATGTCACCGTTATCGGTAAGCCTTGATGGACTTCCGACTCATTCTTTCACATCTAATAATCATGGCAGATGCCCCAGGTCATCGTGATTTCATCAAGAACATGATTACTGGTACCTCCCAGGCTGATTGCGCTATTCTCATCATCGCTGCCGGTACTGGTGAGTTCGAGGCTGGTATCTCCAAGGATGGTCAGACCCGTGAGCACGCTCTCCTCGCCTACACTCTTGGTGTCAAGCAACTCATCGTTGCTATCAACAAGATGGACACCACCAAGTGGTCCGAGGCTCGTTTCCAAGAAATCATCAAGGAGACCTCCAACTTCATCAAGAAGGTCGGATACAACCCAAAGACCGTCGCTTTCGTTCCAATCTCTGGATTCAACGGTGACAACATGATCGACAACTCCCCTAACTGCCCATGGTACAAGGGTTGGGAGAAGGAGACCAAGGCCGGCAAGTCCACCGGTAAGACCCTCCTCGAGGCCATCGATTCCATCGATCAGCCATCCCGCCCAACCGATAAGCCACTCCGTCTCCCACTCCAGGACGTTTACAAGATTGGTGGTATTGGCACGGTGCCAGTCGGTCGTGTCGAGACCGGAACCATCAAGGCCGGTATGGTCGTCACCTTCGCCCCAGCTGGTGTCACCACTGAAGTCAAGTCCGTCGAGATGCACCACGAGCAGCTCGAGGCTGGTCTTCCAGGAGACAACGTCGGTTTCAACGTCAAGAACGTTTCCGTCAAGGAAATTCGCCGTGGTAACGTTGCCGGTGACTCCAAGAACGATCCACCAAAGGGTGCCGACTCCTTCAACGCTCAAGTCATCGTTCTTAACCACCCAGGTCAAGTCGGTGCCGGTTACGCACCAGTCCTCGATTGCCACACTGCCCACATTGCTTGCAAGTTCTCTGAGATTCTTGAGAAGATTGATCGTCGTACCGGTAAATCCATTGAGAACGCACCAAAGTTCATCAAGTCTGGTGATGCTGCCATCGTCAAGATGGTTCCATCCAAGCCAATGTGTGTTGAGGCTTTCACTGACTACCCACCTCTTGGACGTTTCGCTGTCCGTGATATGAGACAGACCGTCGCTGTCGGTGTCATCAAGTCTGTTGACAAGTCTGAGAAGGCCGGTAAGGTCACCAAGGCTGCTGTCAAGGCCGGTGCCAAGAAATAAATGATCTGATTTGTTTCTTGTGCTCTTTGTTATACCAAAAGTGTGACGCTGGTTGTGGATTTGAGCGAAGGAGATATGGGGAATACAGGGTATGGACTACTAGAATAGCTGTGCTCTTTCACGAATAATGCCAATTTCTTGAAACTCATCTTCCTTCTGCTATCTCGTTGGTGATATGTTATGTATCTGCTCTATTTGTGCACATATTTCCTCGTCGTCGTTCGTAATTCATCGCTGATGTTGGGCGGTCCTGCCAATCCTGGAGATCCTCGAACTTGACATACGTGCAAGCACATTACATGTGCATACATGTCTCATTGTTCTCAAGTTTCGTTCTTCAACCGGAAGAGAACCTTGACTTCAGTGGTACGTATCTCTTTTCTTCTAAATAACATGCAAATTCGTCATAAAGGTATGTGAAGCTGGCTTTGTTGACGCGGCCCTCCCTCTGGCACGCGATCGTGTTCCGTTTTTTCCCCTCACACCTTCGCAATCGTTGTTTGTGGAGGCGCACGGATACTAATATACTGAGACATGTATACTGATCCATGAGTTGATCAAGTCCTCAAGCTGGCCGTCTCTCACGCGTCACCAGATGTTGAGGAAAGAAAAAGGTATTGTGTTGGCGTACTGCCGTGTGCATAGCTGAGAGGTTTTACGCCTACTTTGGGATATTTGCTGGTACACCCGCGTCTACCTTGTGGTAAATGAGCTTTTGTTATCGAAGGGGTCAAGAGTATGGTAGTACCATGTTAGTGTTGTCGTCGTTTGAATATAGCAAGATTGTGGGGAGGCTAAGTAAATAACTGGCTTGCTTGCTCTAGCACTGATTATACTTGTTGAGTAAGCCACCACTCATGAGTCTGCTATGGGATCGTTGTTAACCCTGTCTCAGGGACCTGAAAACAAGGATTGGTGTAGGGATTACTGTGAGCTGTGTGGCTCCGCGCAATCCCTCCTCTCCTCTTCTAACATCTTGGCAGAGTAAGAAGAACGACGAAGCATCTTGCGTGTATGCAGCTCTTTCTAGGAGCACTTCCAACTTGAATTCTCCGCTGGCCATAACATGCATGACAGGAAGATTTCTTTCGACTTTGCCATAATCGGTAACCGTGAGAAGAGTAACACAATCGTAGTCTTTCAGAAATATTCTTTCAATTTGAGAATTTCAATCAGGGTTACGCATCGCTGACATGAATGTATCGCAACTAAACTTCACCAAATTACCTTCGATTGATACATCAAAAGCCAGAATAGATCTTGTACCTGCCCAAACGGGCTACTGCACGTATCTTCAGTCTTTCGATGATCTCAAACAGACATCGATCCATCCAATTTATACTAGTATCTGAAGTCCCGATAGATATGAAACATCTTAGATGTAGCCGCCAATCACTCTGAAAAGATGACGATGTAAGGAGCCTTCTTCGACACTCTTTTCGGATTGTTTCGCAATCTCTCAATCTCGTCACTGTCATGTGACCCCCGGTAAGAATGATTGTGTGGATGTTGAAGCTGCCTACATAAGTTCCTCAACTCCTGAGCCTTCATCTTAATGTTGTAAAACCTATAGCCTGACATCATTACAGCCCTGGTATTCAGAAAACTATAGGCTTTGGTTTGATCTTTATGTCGTCTATGGAGGTCGGTAAGATGAGGATTCTAGCTCGACGGATGAGAACGAGATCTTGTGCTGCAACGGTGGTGAGACGGAGGTCGGTGAATAGAATGCTGAGTTGGTGAAGAGTTTTCATGGTTTGTACTTTGAATTCTGGATCTTCAACTCGATCGCCATTATGTGCTTTCATTTTAGTCTCGCGCCTATTACTCTGGCCCAGTATAAGTGAAAGGACATCTTCCACCGGCCCCACCTCCTGTATCGCCCTCGGAGCAACACAAGTCTTACCGGAAGTCACAGACTTTGTGAAGATCTCTTGTTCTTCGAGAACGTTAGAGCGCGACGTTGTTCAATATTGGCAGGTGTGCTGCCATTGATCAAGGGTTCGGTGATCTCGCCGGGTGCTTGAACAGGTGCCTGATGATCGACGAGCATAGAGACTAGTAGCAGGAGTTCCAAAGCTACTTCTCGTCCCAGATACAGGTAAATATGGCGCGTAACGTAAAATAGTTAACTCCGCGAAGGCCGTCGATGACTGCAATCTCGTCCGTTCCGGTCGGTGTTTATCTTACACACATGACTTCTGTTGTGAATAACTTGTAATTACGTACTCGGTCGATCGTTATATTAAGGATACCATCGTGAAGGAATATATTCCAAGATTCTTGTGTAATTGGGTGGACCTCTCAAGGTAGTTCAGTACAGAACATGATATGTTCCCATTTCGATAGAGAAATTATAGTGAGTACGGTGTAATGTGAGATGCTTGAATATATCAATACCACCTCAGATGCTCACTTACCTCACGTAGAGTTATCAATCTACTTCTCGAGAGCTACAACATCTCATCTTCAGAGCCAATCTGTTTCCAATTATGGACCACACAATACAACAAGTCATTGCTTGATCTTTATGATGCTTGATTGTGGTGCTCCTCATAGAGATCTCACAGCTCAGAACCTGTCTTCGGTTTTTTCACTTGCTCGGCTTCAGCTTCAGTACCATGAAGTGCTTAACCCTTTTGAGGGAGCACTTATAATCTGCCCCTCATACTTAATTGAGTATGGTATCACCATTCTAACAAACCCTGATATTTACTGAAGGAGTTTTACGACAATCTTCAAGTAGATACGTCGAAATTGGAAGCAGTTGGAAAGTTCTCAATGTGTAAAACCTCTGTTGATGTGGCGCTTTTCAAGTTCTGCGTTGAAGGGGTGTGTCTTCTATCGTTCCGACAATTTCTCAAGTTCTTCGGCATCTCCACAGTCTGATGAGGTCCGTTTACGTGATATAACTTCAAGTGCTTCTTCCTTGAGGTAGCGATGGCTTCGAATCGAGTGAGGAGAGCGACCGGTTCTCCGTTCGCATAGTTGGCTATGACAATCTTCATAACTGCCAGTCACGAGATCTGTACGACCAGAGTTCAAGTTGTTTTCTACAATTTTGACGATTATCGATATGGCGGCCACATCTGCCATCTGTTAGCTGCTGCAAAGCCATCTCCTGTTTCCCTTGTGCTGAAAAATCCTTTACAGAGGGTATGTCTGAATGTGTCGAGATGTCGGGACTTCGAAAGGGAGACTCTAAGATTTCAAGCTGAGCATTTGCTTTGCTGGCTGCACTCTTCTGTTTGATAGTCCTGGTGAATCCTTTGCCATTGTTTTTGACCATCCGCCGAAAGCCACAAGTCAACAAAGCTAAGCGAGAGACTCCTATCTCAATTGCTTGGCACTATCATGTGCCAGGAAGCCACAAACCTTTCGAGACGTCATGCTTGGCACCTGCCAAAAGAGTGGCATGTATATATGTTGCTCATTAGATTATTGATGTTAGTTTGTGAACAGATCGCATCCTTCTGTTTATCGTTCCATTCTCATTATATGCAAAAATTCGAGGAGACAAGCTTTCATTTGAATGACTTGAATCAACTCAAGACAAATTTATTGGAGAAGACAGGTTGGCAAAGACACAGCTGGGGAAAGCTAGCTAATTAGACTAGAACCCCACGAGCGTGCATTACCAGCAATCTCCAACTTTCCTAACTCTTCTTCTCCACAACAACAACAATCATTCTTTGTTATTGCTGTTGAGAAGATGTCAGAAGCCGGTGAAGGGTATGTTATTGTAGTCGTTCATTCCAGAATCCTCATGCCCTGCTCCGATGCAATTGGGGAACTTTCGCACTAATTATCCTTTTATCCAGACACAAGAGAAGCAAGTCTTCAGCTTTCTCGAAGCTCAAACGCGAAAAGACCCGGGAGGGAGGCAATGACTCTGGAAATGAATCTGCGAACTCTTTAACCAAAGTGCCTTCCCAGACCTCTGTACCTCTGGCACATTCAGCATCTCGAGGACATGCTTCGAAACCTTCCACAGGAGCTGCGGGGCTCATGAGATCGGTCTCAAACATACAGAACGCACGAAACATGCCTCCCCCTGCGGCGCCTGAGAAACCCGTATCGATCGAACAATCCGTCAGGAAGTTCAGAATATTTGAAGCGTTGCGCAGTGGTGACACTGCTGCCATTTCAAGGACAATCCGCGACACGGAAAGTGGTAGAGCAAGCACATCAAGTACAGCTGGCATGCTAGAGGACACCACAGTCTTGCACCTAGCCATACAATGTGCTGAGCTACCGGTGGTCGAGTATGTCTTGTCTGAAGGTGCATCATCGATAGACATCAACGCACGGGACAAGGAAGGAAATACTGCTTTACATTTGGTGGCGCTCCAAAACCGCACGCCACTTGTCCGTCTACTTCTCGATACACCAGGAATCAACGACTCTATTCTAAACTACCAGGGAAGGACCCCGCTCGACCTTGCCCGCAATCCTGAAATCTTCCAACAGCTACAACTCGCACGCTCGGTCTTTGCCGACAAGAAGATTAAGGAGATACAAGGTCTTATCAAGCAGGGTGACTATACCAAACTTGGTGAGATACTAGACGAGCCACGAGTCAAAACAGTACTTGACATCAACGGTGGGGAGTTCGCCTCAGAGATCACTACTGTGCAGTCTGGTGGCACTCTTCTTCATGAAGCTGCACGACAGAAGAACACCGCATTGATCCAGACCTTGCTTCTACACGGCGCTGATCCATTCCGACGCGACCGACGTGGCAAGCTGCCACAAGATGTGACCAAAGATGACAATACGAGGGCAATGCTGAAAAGGTCACCTGCCGCTGTAGCAGCACAGCGAGGCATACAGGAGAAAGCCGTACTAGGGAATGCACAGCAAGTTCAAGGTGTCTTAGCAGCAGATAGTGTTGCTGGTAAAGAGGCACGAGAAATGAAAGGCTATCTCAAGAAATGGACGAACTATCGCAAGGGTTATCAATTACGCTGGTTTGTGCTTGAAGACGGAGTTATGAGTTACTACAAGCATCAGGACGATTCCGGATCTGCCTGTCGAGGAGCAATCAACATGCGCATTGCCAAATTGAACATGGATCCGACGGAAAAGACCAAATTCGACATTATCGGAAAATCATCCGTCAAATATAATTTGAAAGCAAATCACGAAGTTGAAGCCAAACGCTGGTTCTGGGCATTAAACAACGCAATTCAGTGGACGAAAGATCAAGCCAAGGAGGAAGAGGCGCAAAAGAACAAAAGCGCCGAAGCTCTCCGTCAGGCGAAGACTGAACAAAGCGTTACAGGATCTGTTATAGGTGGATCAACTTCTGAGCTCAATCCAGAAGGTCAAGACACCAGAAGAAGTAGCTTCCAGACAACACACCTAGCGCCACAGCCAATTCCAAAAGTCGGTGCCAACAAGGTTGCCTTTGCCAGCGGGAGCGTGGCTGATGACGAAGAAGGTACTGCATTTGGCTCATACGAGCCAAGCTTTGTCGGAGGTGATCTCAACAGAATGTCCAGCAATGTCCCGCGTGGTCAAGACATGGACGATGAGGATGAGTTCGATGATGCGAGCGACAAGATTGTACCAGCAAGCAAGGACGCATTTGAGTTGACTGTGCAGTCTGCCAAGCTTCAGCTTGATATGATGGCCCAGGTCAATGCAGCTGTGCAAAATGAGCAGACACGGAATCCAACTTTGTCGATATCCGACTCAGGTGCACTTCAAGCGCTTCAGACATATGACCACTCAATCAGAAGCTTGAAAGACCTTATCAGTAGCTTGCTCAAGATTTCTAGAGATAGAGATGCTCATTGGCAACAACGTCTTGACCGCGAAAGCGACATGAGACACATGTGGGAAGATAGTATGGCTCAAGTAGCTCGTGAACAGGAAATCCTCGAACAGAAGATTGGCCACTCCGAGGAGAAGCGCAAGCTCACCAAGCGTGCACTTCGTGAGGCCATTGAAGGAAGTGCTGTGCTTAGTCGGCCAACAAGTGCCGCAGATACTTCCGAACCGGTATTTGCCGATGCGTTCGAAGATGCGAATAGGGCTCCACTTGACAGCGTAGCACTGCGAAGAAGGTCTACAGCAAAGAGCTCGCTACGAAGAAAGTCTATACTTCAAGATATGACGGGCATTTCAGACTCCGACAGTGCTGATGAGGAGGAGTTCTTCGATGCCGTAGATGCTGGCGAAGTCAATGCCATTCCACTGGCTGCTCAACCGTTATCGCCACCGCTTCCGCCTGCTGTGGAAAGAACTCAGCCTCAGCTACATGCAGAAAAGAAGGAGGCTGTGCCAGAGAAAGCTGCAGAACAGACATTACAGAAGGGTCAAGTGGTTGCGGTGAGAAGTGTCGATATATCTTCATCTTATAAAGGATATGAAGACGGAGTGAGGAAAAGGCTTAAAATGGACGCCGACGAGCGGCCGAAGATATCACTCTGGGTAAGTTGCATATTCATGTGTAATTTCATATTGCTCACAATTGGTAGGGTATCCTGAAATCTATGATTGGTAAAGATATGACCAAGATGACACTACCAGTATCGTTCAACGAGCCAACTTCGCTTCTCCAGCGATCTTGCGAGGACATGGAGTATTCAGATATTCTTGACCAAGCAGTGGCTCGAACTGATCCTGTGGAAAGAATGGTTTTCATTGCAGGCTGGGCTTGTAGTCTCTACGCGGCCTCGATCGGCCGTGTAGCCAAACCCTTCAATCCACTCCTCGGAGAAACGTATGAGTATGTCCGTCCAGACAAGAGCTATCGCTACTTCACCGAACAAATTAGTCACCATCCACCCATCGGTGCCGTCTGGGCTGAGTCACCCAACTGGACATATTGGGGAGAAGCAGACATTCGTTCTAAATTTTATGGAAAATCATTTGATATTGCTCACATGGGTACTTGGTTCTTGAAGCTACACCTCCCTGGCGGCAAGGAAGAGCTTTACACATGGCGCAAGTGTACCTCGACTGTGGTTGGAATCATTACTGGATCTCCTACTGTGGACAATTACGGACCATGCGAGATCAAGAATTGGACAACCGGCGAGACTTGTCTTATCGACTTTAAGCCGCGAGGATGGAAGGCTTCAAGTGCCTATCAATTGACTGGTCGTGTCAATGATGCGTCAGGAAAGCCACGTTACAGTATCGGAGGTCGTTGGAATCACAAAATCTATGCTCGGCTCACACCGGGCTATGAAGCACTTGTTGAAGAGCCAAAGACAGGGGCTGGCCATCACCGTGGTAGTGTCAGTGATCCAAACCAGGTTTTCATTGTTTGGGAAGCCAATCCTCGACCATCAGGTATTCCTTTCAACATCACACCATTCTCGATCTCTCTCAACAATATTGACGACAACATTCGACGCTACCTCCCACCAACCGATACTCGTCTCCGACCAGATCAGCGTGCCATGGAGGACGGCGAGTACGACTTTGCGGCCTCAGAAAAGAACAGAGTGGAGGAACGGCAGAGAGCTAGAAGGAGACAGAGAGAAGCTGCTGGGGAGCATTATGTTTCCCCCTGGTTTGGACAAAATAAGCAGAAGTGTCCGACTAGTGGGATTCCATTCTGGCAGTTTAATGGCAAGTATTGGGTGGAGAGGGAGAAAGGACCTAGCGGTGAGGCCTGGAAGGGCATTGACGGTGTGGAGGATATTTTTGGACTGAAGTTACTGCCTGATTTGGTGGGGAAGGAGTGGTAGGTGTGATGTTGTGTAAGCTTATAGTTGTGGTTGTATTGTAGGCGTGATGCTGTAGTGTCGTGCTTCTCAATTAGTTTCCATAGGCATTGTCTAGCGTTTTATTTACCGTGCTTATGTATACTTCAATGCGGGCATGTCTAAATTTGGCCTCACGTTAGACACATAACTCGTTGAACTACCCGAATTTGGCTTTCGCTTTCACATTCTTTGGAAACGTCGAAACGGGATTGTGACATCGTGTCTGTCGCGCCTCTCTCTAAATTATTCATCTAACTCTCGTGCAACTTTTCATTCTTGTCGTGTCATAGTGAGAGAAGTGGAACAATCTCGATGAGTTAGTACCCCGCATTTTTGCTAGGCTACTTATTCTTCATATATATTATCATGTTACATTGCTGCCCATTATCCTAAATATCCATCCTTTTCTCATGACCATCTCCTAGAAACCAATTTCAACGACCCCTCATTGCCTTAAATCAAACCAGCCCAGAACACAAATCCAGCTCCAACAGCTGCAAGGGCGCTCACAATTACCTTGCCACTTCCATATTCTCCTCCCGCAACCATCAGCGAATTAGCTGCGCTGGCAGGACGGCTCGTCGCACTACCAACGGCAGAAGTCACTGAGCTCGCTGCTCCACCTGCTGCAGAGGTAGCAGACTTCGCTGCTGAGGATGCTGCCGAGGAGATTGAAGCAATCGCGGATGATGCAGCTGAGTTGATAGAGCTGACCGCTGATGATGCTGAGCTCTTAGCGGATGAGACTGCTGAAGTGACAGACGATGTGCCTCCGGTGGTGGCTGTCGTTGCTTGACTTGAAGTGCTTGCTGGGGATGAGCTTACGGAGGCTGATTCGTCGAGGAGTTGACCGCCGGTGACGCTGTCTGGTGAGGAGGAGCTGGAAGCTTGTCGTGCTGCGGAGCTGAAGGCGGAGACTGTGTTGCCAGAGTTTCTGTTGTAACAGATTAGCAAGATCTGATAGGACAATGATGTTCAATGTCACTGCAGAAGTCACAGTCGTCATCAAGACAGTACTTACGGAGCGTTGATTCCACCAACCATTCCACCTGAGCAATGGCCGGGAACGGAACAGTAGAAGTAGATGGGATTGGTGTCCTTGATGTCGACCACGAATTTCTTACCCGCCACAGACTGCCCAGAGTAGAACCCGCCGCTGCTAGGCATACAAGGTGATGAAAAGGATCCCTGGGCTACATCGTGAGCGTCGGTGGTGAAGTGAAATGTGACTGTATCGCCTGCTGCAGCATTGACTGTGCTTGGGATGACTGTGGATGAGGTCAGTACTGTATACTGATTCCAAGTGGAGAATGTCACAGAGTGGTAATCTTACATGCTAAACCTTGAGTGCGGACATCGTGGTTGACAGCTTTGGAAAGTGAGACGAGAGCGCCGAGGCTGATGAGAGTTGATTTTGTATACATTTTGAGTTGTGTGAATGTTCACTTATTACAAGGTTGGATGTAATTAACGTTATACACAAATCTGATGATGAGATGGAATGAGAGAATTAATAGAAAACAGCTAACACGAATCAATATATATATACTCGAGAGAGAATGGTCAAGTCGGATTGAGTTCAGAAGGTGACATGGCTTGTCCTTGGCAAGCCTCTTCCAGGAGAAGCGACGAATGCGAAGAGAGCATGACTGCACCATGTCTTACCAAGTCACTTATTAGGTGCAGGCGGCAATAACCCTTTCCGTATCTAGAAATGTGACTGACAGCAATTATAATGTTAACACTGTGGCAGTGAAATCGTCAAGGAACCGTTAAAGTAGTCGTAACATGGATTGCGAGGAGGAGAACCTTATTGTGGATTGATTAATGGATGGATGAGCGTAGACGTGACTGTCGGATGAATGTAACTTTGGTGTGGAGAAAGTGACAGCTGCCGATGACATGGGGATGTTGCTATGTTATACTTTGTGCGAAGACATGGGATGGTTGAATGCGAGGGATGCGCTATGTGGTAAGCTTGATGTCGGCGATAAATACCTAGGTACTGTAGGTAGCAACAGCAACGTTGTGGGGAGAGGGCGAGACCATGGTAACGTCGAGCAACGTGGACGTTACGAGCAAAGCGGGAAATCTACTATGGGATGCGTGTTTTTCCAAGACTTTCTCTGCGAAATGTATCATTATTACCGTATCTGGCCAGGAAACAATAATAATGTTTCTATTGCTTCTGATAGAATTAGTTGGATAGAATGGATGAACGTGGTTTGTGCTTGATACGAGAGTATGATGGATGTGTGGCACTAGTAAATATAGGTCCAGCATCTATCACAAAATATTCCCTGTGTCAGATCAACGGGCCATCACCTTCTACCTCTCACTGATCACAAACACGCCAACATGAAGCGCATATCTCAATTACCCTGTCACAAACCCCTGACGTCCTTTACAAGTCGCTCCTCGCGTCTACAAGCCTCAAGATGTCTACACAACTCAGCATCAAGCTCCGCCACGGTTGCACCCATCACAGCACAAGGACCACCTCCCAAAGTCCCTGTCCCCTCGGCCGACCATGTAGATTCACGCGTGGCACGAAGGAGGAAGCAAAGTGAGCTTCTGAAGAG
>Ga0247809_1000915_pt1 | contig 13205 bp, 12 predicted proteins | sample UWRJL104311B1_FD_180951 | JGI IMG/M metagenome (GOLD analysis project Ga0247809, IMG submission 180951) | Plant litter microbial communities from Arlington Agricultural Research Station in Wisconsin, United States - UWRJ-L104-311B-1 | ecosystem: Environmental > Terrestrial > Plant litter >...
CAGTGGGGGTACCGGGATTTGAACCTGGGACCTCTTCATTATCAGTGAAGCGCTCTAACCAACTGAGCTATACCCCCGCGGGCAGATTCGAGAGTACCGTACCTGCGCCGGGAATCCCAATCGAGCGGCCAGCCGCCCGACCGGGATCAGTTATTGGTGAATCCGACCAGCAGTCCGCCGGTGATCCGCACGCTGAAGTTGTACAGCACGCTCGTGATCGCGCCCAGGGCGGTTCCCACGATGATGTTGAGGATCGCCACGACCACGCTGAACAGCGACACCTGCACGAGCGAGAAGCTGTCGGTGATGCTGAAGCTGTCGTCGCCCAGGATCTCGGCGAGCGTCTTGTCGAGCGTCGAGAAGATGCTCGTCGACTGCAGCACGAGGTAGATCAGGATCGTCGCGACGACGAGCACGATACCGAGCGACACCGCCACGAGGAACGACAGCTTCACAGTCGACCAGAAGTCGACGTACACGAGCTTGAGACGGACTTGCTTGGTGGCTACGGGCCGCTGCGACTTGCGCTGCAGCTTCTCGGCGACGCTACTCATCTACTGATTCGTCCTCTCCAGTGACGACGGGAGCTTCCGGAATTGCTCCGGCCGGTGCCTCGTCGTCCTGATTCACTAGGTTGCGTTCGCTGTTCTTGGCAAGCGCGATGATTCTGTCATCCTCGGCGAAACGGGCGAAAACGACGCCCATGGTGTCCCTGCCCTTGGCGGGAACTTCGGCCACGGAGGAGCGTACCACCTTGCCGCTGGCAAGGACCACAAGCACCTCGTCGTCGTCGGAGACGATGAGGGCGCCGGCGAGGTCGCCTCGGGCGTCCTGCAGCTTCGCCACCTTGATGCCGAGGCCGCCGCGTCCCTGGACGCGGTATTCGTCGGTGGAGGTGCGCTTGGCGAATCCACCCTCGGTCACGACGAAGACGTAGCCGGCGTCGGTGACGACCGAGGCGGAGAGGAGTTCGTCTCCCTCGCGGAAGTCCATTCCCTTCACGCCCGAGGTCGAGCGGCCCATGGGGCGCATCGCCGAGTCCGACGCGGTGAAGCGGATCGACATGCCCTTGTGCGAGACGAGCAGCACGTCCTGCGTCTCGTCTACGAGCATGGCCGAGACCAGTTCGTCTTCGTCGCGCAGGTTGATGGCGATGATGCCGCCGGTGCGGTTCGTGTCGTACTCGGTGAGCGCGGTCTTCTTCACGAGCCCACGGCGGGTGGCGAGCACGAGGTACTTCGCCGCCTGGTAGTCGGGGATGTCGAGGATCTGCGCGATCTCTTCGCCCGGCTGCAGCGCGAGCAGGTTGGCGACGTGCTGGCCCTTCGCGTCGCGGCCAGCCTCCTGCAGTTCGTAGGCCTTCGCCCGGTAGACGCGGCCCGTGTTGGTGAAGAACAGCAGCCAGTGGTGGGTGGTCGTGACGAAGAAGTGCTCGACCACGTCGTCGGCGCGCAACTGCGCACCCTTGACGCCCTTGCCGCCGCGGTGCTGGCTGCGGTAGTTGTCGCTGCGCGTGCGCTTGATGTAGCCGCCGCGGGTGACCGTGATCACCATCTCCTCTTCGGGGATGAGGTCTTCCATGCTCATGTCGCCGTCGAAGCCGAACATGATCTCAGTGCGACGGTCGTCGCCGAACCGGTCGACGAGCTCGGTGAGCTCCTCGGTGACGATGCGGCGCTGTTCGCTCGGGGTGTCGAGGATGTGGTGGTACGTCGCGATGAGGCGCGCGAGTTCGTCGTGCTCGTCGACGATCTTCTGGCGCTCGAGGGCGGCCAGTCGGCGCAGCTGCATGTCGAGGATGGCACGGGCCTGCAGTTCGTCGATGGTGAGCAGCGACATCAGGCCGTCGCGGGCGTCTTCCGTGGTCTGCGACCGGCGGATGAGCGCGATGACCTCGTCGAGCGCGTCGAGAGCCTTGAGGTAGGCCAACAGGATGTGCATGCGCTCTTCGGCCTTGCGCAGGCGGAAGACGGTGCGGCGCACGATCACGTCGACCTGGTGGTCGATCCAGTGGGTGATGAACCCGTCGATCGGGAGCGTGCGCGGGATGCCGTCGACGATCGCGAGCATGTTGGCGCCGAAGTTGTCCTGCAGCTGGGTGTGCTTGTAGAGGTTGTTGAGCACGACCTTCGCGACGGCGTCGCGCTTGAGCACGATCACGAGGCGCTGGCCGGTGCGGCCGGAGGTCTCGTCGCGGATGTCGGCGATGCCGCCGATCTTGCCCTCCTTGACGAGCTCGGCGATCTTCAGCGCGAGGTTGTCGGGGTTGACCTGGTACGGCAGTTCGGTGACGACGAGGCAGGTGCGTCCCTGCAGCTCCTCGACGTTGACGACTGCGCGCATCGTGATCGAGCCGCGACCCGTGCGGTAGGCGTCCTGGATGCCCTTGATGCCGAGGATCTGCGCGCCGGTCGGGAAGTCCGGGCCCTTGATGCGCTCGATGAGCGCCTCGAGCAGTTCTTCACGGGGAGCGTCGGGGTGTTCGAGTGCCCAGAGGGCTCCGGATGCCACCTCCCGCAGGTTGTGCGGCGGGATGTTGGTCGCCATGCCCACCGCGATGCCGACCGAGCCGTTGACCAACAGGTTGGGGAAGCGCGCCGGCAGCACGACCGGCTCCTGCGTCTTGCCGTCGTAGTTCGGAACGAAGTCGACGGTCTCCTCGTCGATGTCGCGCACCATCTCCATGGCGAGCGGCGCCATCTTGGTCTCGGTGTACCGGGGGGCGGCGGCGCCGTCGTTTCCGGCCGAGCCGAAGTTGCCCTGGCCGAGCGCGAGCGGGTAGCGCAGGCTCCACGGCTGCACGAGCCGCACGAGAGCGTCGTAGATCGACGAGTCGCCGTGCGGGTGGAACTGGCCCATGACCTCGCCGACGACACGGGTGCACTTGTTGAAGCTCTTGTCGGGGCGGTAGCCGCCGTCGTACATCGCGTAGATCACGCGGCGGTGCACGGGCTTGAGCCCATCACGCACCTCGGGCAGCGCGCGCCCGACGATGACGCTCATCGCGTAGTCGAGGTACGACCGCTGCATCTCGAGCTGCAGGTCGACCTGGTCGACCTTGTCGTGACGCGTGTCGACGACCGCGTTCTCGAAAGTGGGTTCGGCGGCGTCGTTGCCGTCTGTGGGTTCTGTTACGTCAGCCATAGTTCTTTTCCTTAGCCGGTCCCTGAGCGTGTCGAAGGGGCCATCGCGCCGATCCCCTCGACGAGCTCGGGGACCGGGGTGTTCTTAGATGTCGAGGAAGCGCACGTCTTTCGCGTTGCGCTGGATGAAGTTGCGCCGCGATTCGACGTCTTCGCCCATGAGCGTCGAGAAGATCTCGTCGGCGGCAGCCGCGTCATCCAGGGTCACCTGCAGCAGCGTGCGCGTCGCGGGGTCCATGGTGGTCTCCCACAGCTCGCTGTAGTCCATCTCTCCCAGACCCTTGTAGCGCTGGATGCCGTTCTCCTTGGGGATGCGTTTGCCCGCGGCGAGGCCGAGTTCGAGCATGCCGTCGCGCTCCTTGTCGGAGTACACGAACTGGTGCTCGGCGTTGGTCCACTTGAGGCGGTACAGCGGCGGCTGCGCGAGGTACACGTAACCGTGGTCGATGAGCGGACGCATGTAGCGGAACAGTAGGGTGAGCAACAGGGTCGTGATGTGCTGGCCGTCGACGTCGGCGTCGGCCATCAACACGATCTTGTGGTACCTGACCTTCTCGGGGTCGAAGTCCTCGCCGATGCCCGCGCCGAACGCGGTGATCATCGCCTGCACCTCGGCGTTGCCGAGCGCACGGTCGAGACGCGCCTTCTCGACGTTGAGGATCTTGCCGCGCAGAGGCAGGATGGCCTGGAACTGCGGGTCGCGGCCCTGCACGGCGGAACCGCCGGCCGAGTCTCCCTCGACGATGTAGATCTCGCTGAGCGACGGGTCTTTCGACGAGCAGTCGCGCAGCTTGCCGGGCATTCCGCCCGACTCGAGCAGTCCCTTGCGCCGGGTCTGTTCGCGCGCCTTGCGGGCGGCGAGCCGCGCCTGCGACGCCTGGATGGCCTTGCGGATCACGTCGCGCGCCTGCGTCGGGTTGCGGTCGAACCAGTCGCCGAGCTGCTGGCCGGCCACCCGCTGCACGAACGCCTTCGCCTCGGTGTTGCCGAGCTTCGTCTTGGTCTGGCCCTCGAACTGCGGCTCGGCGAGCTTCACCGAGATGACCGCGGTGAGACCCTCGCGCACGTCGTCGCCCGACAGGTTCTCGTCTTTCTCCTTGATGATGCCCTTCTCCCGCGCGTAGCGGTTGACGAGCGTGGTGAGCGCGGCGCGGAAGCCCTCTTCGTGGGTGCCGCCCTCGTGGGTGTTGATGGTGTTCGCGTAGGTGTGCACGCTCTCGGTGTAGCCACTGGTCCACTGCATGGCGACCTCGAGCGAGATCTTGCGGTCGGTGTCTTCCGACTCGAACGCGATGATGTCGGGGTGGATCAGCTCGGCCTTCTTGGCCTTATTGAGGTACTCGACGTAGTCGACGAGTCCCTTCTCGTACATGTAGCTCTCCACCAGGTCTTCTTCGCCTCGCTCGTCGGTGAGCGTGATGCGTAGTCCCTTGTTGAGGAACGCCATCTGCTGGAAGCGGGCGCGCAGCGTCTCGTGGTCGAACTCGACCGTCTCGAAGGTCTCGGCGCTCGGCCAGAAGGTCTGCTGCGTGCCGGTCTCGTCGGTCGCCTCGCCCTTCTCGAGCGGTGCGTTCGGAACACCGTCGGTGAAGCTCATGCGCCAGACGTGACCCTGCCGGCGCACCTCGGTCTCGACGCGGCTCGACAGCGCGTTGACGACGGAGATACCCACGCCGTGCAGGCCGCCGGACACGGAGTAGCCGCCGCCGCCGAACTTGCCGCCCGCGTGCAGGATGGTCATGACGACCTCGACGGTCGACTTCTGCTCTTGCTTGTTGATGTCGACCGGGATGCCTCGGCCGTTGTCGCGCACGCGGATCGAGCCGTCTTTCCGCATGGTGACCAGGATCAGGTCGCAATACCCCGCGAGGGCCTCGTCGACCGAGTTGTCTACGACTTCGTAGACGAGGTGGTGGAGGCCGCGCGGTCCGGTCGAACCGATGTACATACCGGGACGTTTACGAACGGCTTCAAGCCCTTCGAGGATCTGGATCTGATCTGCGCCGTAGCTGTCGTCGTGCAGATCCTCGGTGGGATTCGTCGCCATCTGAAATTGTGCTCCTGCCGCGTCTGTGATCACGCCATTCGAGAGTGTGGTCCCACGACGGGACGCGCTCGACGGCCTGATCAGTCTACCAAATCGGGAAGAGTCGCGCGGGTTCTACGGCCCGCTGACGGACTTTCTACGGGAGGGTGACCAGATTTGTCCTGCTAGCCGTAAGTATCGCGCGGGCCCCGGCCTGGAATTGATCTGGGACCCCGTTTCCAGGAAGGGGCGTTCGGCCCTTCGAAGCGAACGGACTGGATCTTCGCGTCGGGGTAGGTGAGCGCGATGTGCGTAACGATTTGAGTCTTCATCAGCCTCAATTGCGTGGCCCAGGCGGTGGAGTCGCACTGCACCGTGAGCACGCCGTCTTCGATCGATACGGGGGTCGAGTGTTCCGCGGTCTCCGCTCCTGCGATCTCGACCCACGACGACACGAGGTCGGACTGGGCGAGCGGCGACGTCCACCCCATGTTCGCGGTGAGGCCGTCTATGACGTCGGAGAGTCCCAGCGGGTCGCGGCCGGCGCCGAATGGAACACTCGCGCCTTCGACACGCTTCTCCCTCTTCTTCTGGTCGTTCGACTTGAAGACGCCGGTTCCGAAGAGCTGACGGAAGCGTAGGTAGACCGCTCGGGCCTCGTCGTTCTCGCGCGGCACGGGTTGCTGGGGCATCACTCCTCCTCGGCTTCCACGATACGACCGGAGCGGATGCGCACGATGTGGCCGGAGAGCTCCTCCGGAACGTCGTCGAGCACGGCGGCGGTGATGAGCACCTGCTCGAATCCGTCGATGGCGGCGGCGAGACGACCGCGGCGGGATTCGTCGAGCTCAGCGAAGACGTCATCGAGGATGAGCACGGGGTCGCCGGTGGCCGATTCCCGTCGGAGTACGGCAGCCGAGGCGAGCTTGAGGGACAGCGCGAACGACCAGGATTCGCCGTGGCTGGCGTACCCGCGCGCGGGCAGGCCGTTGAGTTCGAGCATGAGGTCGTCGCGGTGCGGGCCGGCGAGGGTGATCCCGCGGTCTACCTCTGCGCGCCGGAGGCGCGCGAGCGCCGCGCGGAAATTTTTCGAGATGTCCTCGAGGTCGAGTGCTCCGCCACGCACGGCGCCCTGCTCGATGGTCGCCTCATCCGTCGCGTCGCTCGAGAGGATGCTCAGGTGGCTGGCCAGGGAGGCGCGATGGTCGGCGCCCGCGATAGCGGAGTACGAGGCCTTCACCTCGGGGAGCAGTTCGGCGATCAGCGCGCTGCGCGCCTGGATGATCTCCGAGCCGAATTCGATCAGCCGGTCGTCCCAGATCTCGAGCGTCGACAGCATGTTGTCGCGGATGCCCGAGGCTCGCGCCGACTTGAGCAGCGAGTTGCGCTGTTTGAGCACGCGTTCGTAGTCGACCATCACTCCGCTGAGCCGCGGAAACCGCTGCACCAGCAGTTCGTCCATGAACCGGCGCCGGCCCGACGGTTCGCCGCGCACGAGCGCCAGGTCTTCCGGGGCGAACAGGATGCTGGCGAAATACCGCGGCAGGTCGCGCGTCTTGATCGCCGAACGGTTGATCTGGGCACGGTTGGCCCCGGTGCGGTTGATCTGCACCTCGGCGAGGATCTGCCGGTCGCTGTGCTCGAGCCGGGCTCGCACGATCGCGGCATCCTGACCCGCCCGGATCATCGCGTGATCCGTGGATACGCGATGTGATCCGAGCGTGCTCAGGAATCCGAGTGCCTCGACCAGGTTGGTCTTGCCCTGGCCGTTGCTGCCGACGAATACGTTCGGTCCCGTCACCAACCCAACGTCAACGGTCTCGTAGTTACGAAAGTCGGTGAGGTTGAGATGGGTGACGATCACGAGGGGGTGGTGCTATTCCGCCTTGCGGACCGAGTGTCCGCCGAACTGGTTGCGGAGCGCCGCGACCGCCTTCATCGAGGGCGAGTCACCCTGGCGCGACACGAAGCGCGCGAAGATCGCGGCGCTGATCGTGGGCACGGGGACAGCGTTGTTGAGCGCCTCTTCGACGGTCCAACGGCCCTCGCCGGAGTCTTCGACGTAGCCCTCGATCTCGGCGAATTCCGGGTCTTCCTTGAGCGCCTTGACGAGCAGCTCGAGCAGCCAGGAGCGCACGACGGTGCCGCGCTGCCATGCCTCGAAGGTGCCGGTGACGTCCTTGATGATGTCTTTGCGGGTGTCGAGCAGCTCGTAACCCTCGGCCCATGCCTGCATGAGCGCGTACTCGATGCCGTTGTGCACCATCTTGGCGTAGTGGCCGGCGCCGATTTCTCCGGTGTGCACGAAGCCCTCGGCGCGCGGGCCCTCGGGGCGGAGTGCGTCGAAGATCGGCATGGCGCGCTCGACGTCGGCCGAGTTTCCGCCGACCATGAGGCCGTAGCCGTTCTCGAGTCCCCAGACTCCGCCCGAGACGCCGGCGTCGATGTACTCGATGCCCTTCTCGGCGAGCTCTGCCGAGTGCTTGAAGTCGTCGGTGAAGCGGGAGTTGCCGCCCTCGATCACGAGGTCGCCGGTCGAGAGCACGTCTCCGAGCTCGGTGATGACACCCGAGGTGATCTTGCCCGAGGGCACCATGACCCAGACGATGCGGGGTGCGGGCAGCGCGGCGGCGAGGTCGGCGAGGCTGGCAACGTCGGAGACAGCGGGGTTGGGGTCGTAGCCCGTTACCTCGATGCCGCCGTTGCGCAGGCGAGCGCGCATGTTGTTGCCCATCTTGCCGAGTCCAATGAGCCCAATGTGCATAACGATTTCCTTAGTACGGGTGTTGTGGTGGTGATCAGCGCAGGAGCAGGTTGGGCTGGAGCAGGTACTTGTAGTTGTCCGCCCCCGCCTGGTCCTTGGAGGACTGGCTCGTGATGAGCACGGGTCCGGGCTTGTTGGGGTTGTCGGTCTTCGTGAACGAGATGCGCACGAACTCCGAGTGCACCGCGCCGAGCCCGTCGAGCAGGAAGGCCGGCTTGAGCGAGACGACGGTGTCGACGCCGGTGAGGAACGCGTCGATCGTCTCGGACGCCTGCGCCTGCTCGGAGCCGATCGCTTCGAGGGTGAGGCCGTCCTCGGAGAACGAGAACCGCAGCGCGGCCTCGCGCTCGAGCACGAGCGAGACGCGGCGCACGGCCTCGACCAGTTCGGCGGTGTTGATGACCGCGTAGTTGTCGACCGTCTCGGGGAAGAGACGCTTCACGGGCGGGAAGTTGCCCTTGATCAGCAGCGACGTGACCGTCTTCTTGTCGGCCTGGAACGCGATGAGCTCGCGCTCGTCGCTCGAGGTGATGGCGACGGAGATCGAGCCGCTGTGGCCGAAGGTCTTTCCGATTTCGGTGAGGGTGCGGGCCGGCACGAGGGCGGTGATGACGTCGGTCACCGAGTCATCCGCGGTCCACTCGATTTCGCGGACGGCCACGCGGTAGCGGTCGGTCGCGATGAGCGAGAGCTTGTTGTCGGAGATCTCGAGCTGCACGCCGGTGATCACCGGGGTGACGTCGTCGCGCGATGCTGCCACGGCGACCTGCGACACCGCGTTGGCGAAGAGCTCGGCGGGCAGGAATCCGGACTGCGTCGAGACCTCGGGCAGCGTCGGGTATTCCTCGACGGGCATGCTCAGCAGGGTGAAGTGCGCGGAACCGCAGGAGACGGAGATGCGGCCCTCGTCGGTAGCGAAGGTGACCGGTGCGTTCGGGAGGCGGCTCGCGATGTCGGCGAGGAGGCGTCCGGAGACGAGTACCTTGCCGGGATCGCTCACCTCGGCGGCGATCTCGGTCTGCGACGAGACCTCGTAGTCGAACGACGAGAGGGTGAGGCCGGCGTCGGTGGCCTCGATCAGGATTCCGCTCAGGATCGGCAGGGTGGTTCGTTGCGGAAGCAGCTTGACCGCGAAAGAGACCGCCTCGCTGAAGACGTCGCGATTTACCTGGAACTTCACTAAGTAACCCCTGTCACTGATGGGTGGTGGTCTGGCCGGTTAATACTGGCACAGGCCGGAAGAGCCAAAGCGGCGCAGGCACCAAGGTTATCTCTCGCCAACCAATAAGAATTTAAAAGAACAACAGTGTTAACCGCTGTGCGAACTGTTAGTAACTACAAGAATCTGGCGGCGCGACTGGAAACTACACGAGTGTGAGTTGTTGACGGAGTGTGGAATCTGGCGAGGGTTTTTGTAACTACCGGATGCCGGCCGAAAAGCCGTTTCCACAGATCCTTGTAATTCGCCAACACCCTTTCCGGCGAGTTCCCCTAGTTATCCACAGGCATTTCATACTGTGTGAAAACTCGCGGCTCGGCGCGATCGCTCAGTTCTTGCCGAAGCGGTGGTTCTGTTTGATGCGGCTCGTGAGCTCCGTCACCTGGTTGTAGATCGAGCGTCGCTCTTTCATCAGCTCGGTGATCTTCTTGTTCGCGTACATCACGGTGGTGTGGTCGCGGTTGCCGAACAGCTGGCCGATCTTCGGCAGGGAGAGGTTCGTCATCTCGCGGCACAGGTACATAGCGATCTGGCGTGCGGTGGCGACCGCCTGCGACCGGGACGAGCCGTAGAGGTCGTCGACCGTGAGTTTGAAGTACTCCGCGGTGTGGTTGATGATGTCGACCGGCGCTATGACATTGTCGTCATCGAGGGTGATGAGGTCTTTCAATACCGTCTGCACGAGGGCCAGGTCGACCGGCTGCCGGTTGAGGCTCGCGAAGGCGGTGACGCGGATGAGCGTTCCCTCGAGTTCGCGGATGTTCGACGACACCTTCGATGCCATGTACTCGAGGATCTCGTTGCCCACCTGCAGCTTCTCGCTCTGCGCCTTCTTACGGAGGATCGCGATGCGCGTCTCGAGGTCGGGTGCCTGCACGTCGGTGATGAGACCCCACTCGAATCGCGAGCGCATCCGGTCTTCGAACCCGGTGAGGGCCTTGGGCGGCAGGTCGCTCGTGATGACCACCTGCTTGTTGTGGTCGTGGAGGGTATTGAAGGTGTGGAAGAACGCCTCTTGCGTCGAGTCCTTGCCCTGGAGGAACTGGATGTCGTCGATGAGGAGGATGTCGATGTCGCGGTAGCGCGACTGGAATACCGAGGCGCGGTTGTTGGCGATCGAGTTGATGAAGTCGTTCGTGAATTCTTCGCTGCTCACGTACCGCACCCGGATGCCGGGATACAGGCTCTCGGCGTAGTGCCCGATGGCGTGCAGGAGATGGGTCTTGCCGAGTCCCGAGTCGCCGTAGATGAAGAGCGGGTTGTAGGCCTTCGCGGGCGCCTCGGCCACCGCGACCGCGGCGGCGTGGGCGAACCTGTTCGATCCGCCGATGACGAAGTTATCGAAGTTGTACTTGGGATTGAGGCGGGAGTCGGAGCGTCGGCCCGACGGTGCCGGCTCGGCCGGCGACGGTGCGAGCTGCGGTTCGATGTACGCGGCCTGCTCCCCGAGGTTCGAATCCTGTTCGAGGGAGTCGTGCTGGATGTCGGGGTTCACGACGATGGCGAAGTTGATGACCTCTTGGTCTTCGCTCAGTCCGGCGATCGCGTTGAGGAGGGGAAGACGGATGCGCTGCTCGAGCATTCCACGGGTGAGTTCGTTGGGGACCTCGAGGTACAGGGTTCCGGCCATCACGCCCTTGGGCTCGACGAGGCTGATGAAACCGAGGAGCTGTGGAGTGATCCGTTCGTCAGACGTGAGCCTGGTGAGAACCGATTTCCAGATCTCCGGGGTGGAGTCAGCTATTTCCGCCATGCGATTTTGTTCCTACAATCAAAAAGTTATTCACAGAGTTATCCACTGAGGGGATAACTGCCGTGCGTCGGCTATTTACCGGTACCGCCCCGAAGAATGGCTGAGGCTTCACCTTAGTTCTTACCCCTGTGCACTCACCAACCCCCAGTTATCCCGATGTGGATAACCTTGTAATCGCACCACAAGTTTGACCACAGCGTGTTAACGCCGTACTTTTAATCAGTTGACTTCTGCCTTCGGGCCAAACCTCGTCTTTCCGGCCTTCAGAGCTGGGCTTTGGAGATACCACTATGAGCAAGAGAACTTTCCAGCCGAACGTACGCAAGCGCGCCAAGGTGCACGGCTTCCGTCTGCGCATGCGCACCCGCGCCGGCCGCGCGATCCTGGGCGCCCGTCGTCGCAAGGGTCGCACCGAGCTTTCCGCGTAGAACCCCTCACTGCAGTTCGCCGTGACCACCGCCCGTTCGACCAGCGCTTCCGTGCTCGGTCGTCGGGCGTGCGTCGCGCGTTCTGGCGCGGCTAGTGGCGGCGGCATCCGTGCTCGCTAAATCGAACCGTGTGCGGAGTGCCGCGGATTTCAAGTCCGCGGTGCGACGCGGCCGCCGGGCTCACACGCCCCATGCGGTGCTCTACATCGTGCCGCGATCGGCTTCTGACCCGACCCGTTTCGGGTTCATCGTCGGCAAGAACGTCGGCGACGCCGTCGAACGCAATCTGGTGCGCCGGAGACTGCGTGCCATCGGACGTGGACTTCTCGAGACGAACGCGACCGGCCGCGACATAGTGGTGCGCGCCCTGCCAGGCGTCGACCAGATTCGCTGGGATACCCTGCAGAGGGAAATCTCCGAAGCGGTGAACGGGAGCGTGGCACGGCGATGAATCGAACGCTGTCGTTCGTCTGGCTCCTTCCCCGCAACATCTGTGTGATCGTGCTCCGTATCTACCGCGCGGTCATCTCCCCTCTTTACGGCGACGTCTGCCGGTACTACCCGTCGTGTTCGTCGTATGCGCTTCAAGCCATCCAGCACCACGGAGTGATCCGTGGAATCTGGCTGGGCTCGCTGCGGATCGCCCGTTGTCATCCTTGGGCCGCGGGCGGCGTCGACGACATTCCGCAACGACCGACCGAGCGGTACTCGGTAACTGACTTCGGCTTTGTCGTAGCGCAGAGCCACGGAAAGGGCTGACCCCACCAATGCCAGATCTCATCGGAACAGTACTGTGGCCCATCAAATGGGTCATCGAGGCTATCCTCGTCGCGTTCCACAGCGGCCTCAGCGCGATCGGGCTCGACCCGTCGGCCGGCCTCACCTGGGTCTTGTCGATCGTCGGCCTCGTGCTCGTCGTGCGTGCCGCGCTCATCCCGATCTTCGTGCGCCAGATCAAGAGCCAGCGCCGCATGCTCGAAGTGGCGCCGCAGCTCAAGAAGATCCAGGACAAGTACAAGGGCAAGAAAGACCAGTTCTCGCGTGAGGCGATGTCGCGCGAGACCATGGCCCTCTACAAGGACACCGGCACCAACCCGCTGGCGTCGTGCCTCCCGCTCCTCATCCAGATGCCGATCTTCTTCAGCCTCTTCTCGGTGCTGCAGGAGGCGAACAAGGGCCAGCAGGGCGTCGGCCTCCTCGCGAAGTCGCTCTCCGAGAACTTCGGTGAGGCCTCGCTGTTCGGCATTGCTCCCCTGCACGAGAGTATCCAGAGCGCCTCGGCGGCCGACCCGGTCAACGTCGTCGTGATCGTCATCGCCGTCGTGATGGTGGTCATCATGACCGCATCGCAGTTCATCACGCAGCTGCAGATCATGTCGAAGAACCAGTCGCCCGAGATGAAGGCGAGCCCGACCTACAAGCAGCAGCGCATCCTGCTCTACATCCTCCCGCTGGTCTTCGCCTTCTCGGGCTACGCCTTCCCCATCGGCGTGATGTTCTACTGGCTGACGTCGAACATCTGGACCATGGTGCAGCAGTTCATCGTCATCCGTAACATGCCCACTCCCGGCAGCGAGGCGGCATTCGCGCGCGAGACGCGCCTCGCGAAGAAGCGCCAGCGTCGCGGCATCACCGTCACCGAGTTCGACGACTCGAAGCCGGCCGTCGAAGAGGCCAAGAAGACGACGACTCAACGCGTACAGCCCGTCAACAAGAACCGCGCCAAGAAGCAGACTGGAAACAAGAAGTGAGTGACGTGACCGAGACCGAAGCCCCCGCCGTGCCCGCCGACGCCATCGATGCCGATGCAGTGACGGATGCCACGGACGACTCCCCCACGGCAGCCCCGGTTCCCACCACCGGCCAGCTCGA
>Ga0247809_1000917_pt1 | contig 13199 bp, 8 predicted proteins | sample UWRJL104311B1_FD_180951 | JGI IMG/M metagenome (GOLD analysis project Ga0247809, IMG submission 180951) | Plant litter microbial communities from Arlington Agricultural Research Station in Wisconsin, United States - UWRJ-L104-311B-1 | ecosystem: Environmental > Terrestrial > Plant litter >...
CGTCGACCAACAGCCAGCCCGGCGGGGTCGGCGGAGCGAACGGCGGCGGCGCGGGCGGCTCGAGCGGCGACGTCAACGGCACCCGGCACGCGGGAGCGGGCGGCGGCGGGTTCAGCCAGCTCACCCTCGGCTCCGACCTCGCCGTCTTGGCGGGCGGCGGTGGTGGCAGCGCCGGCGGGCACTCGGAGACCACGGAGGGGGTCGGCGGCAACGCGGGCCTCCCCGCGGCGGCCGGCGTCGCCGACGGCGCGGCAGGCACCGTGGGACGCGACTTCCCCACCGCAACCGTCGTCACGGGCGGAGCGGGCGGCAGCACCGTCGGCGGCGCGGGCGGCAGCAACTCCGCACTCTCCGCGGCGGACGGTACGGCCGGCTCGAGCCTCCAGGGCGGCGCCGGCGGTGCCGACACCAATCCGGACGCGGGCGGTGGTGGTGGCGCCGGGTTCTTCGGCGGCGGTGGCGGTGCCTCGACCGTCGCGTACAACACGCAGTCGTCGGGCGCCGTCGAGATCTCCGGAGCGGGCGGTGGTGGCGGTTCGAGCTTCGTCGCCGCGTCCGTCGACCTCGGCCCCGCCACGGCGGCCGTGTCCGACGTCGCGTCGACGGTCGGCTCCCGCATCGCGGCCGGCTCCCGGGGCGCTGGTGCGGCCGGTTCGGTCGCGCTCGACTGGCAGCCGTGCGCATACGACCTCGCGGTGGCCAAGACCGTGTCGTCGGCCACCGCGCCCGTCGGCTCCACCCTGGGCTGGACCGTCACGGTCGAGAACCTCGGACCGGACGACATGACGCGCGGCGACACCGTCACGATCGCCGACTCCCTCCCGGGCGCCGGCGCCACCACGATCACCGGGATCGCGGTGACAGGCCCGTCGTCGACGTACTTCGCCGACGCGGCGATGACCTGCAACGCCGAGGTCGGCGACGCCATGCCCGCCTCGCTCGACTGCTCCCGCGACTACCAGGTGCGCGGCGGCGCCGTCTCCGGCGCGCGCGGCCTGAACGTGGGCGAGAAGCTCACCGTCAGCTACACCCAGAAGGTGGCCGACGCGGCCGGCGCGGTGCTCGAGAACACCGCGACCGTCACCGACCGCGCCGACGGCGACAGCAACGACACCGCGTCCGCGACATCCACCGTGCTCGCCCGTCCCACGGCCACCGACGACTCCGACCTCGGCAACGCGATCGGCGAGACCGTCTCGGTGAGCGTGCTCGGCAACGACACGGGCACGCTCGTGCCCGGTTCGGTCGTGCTGGTAGACCAGAGCGGCAACCCCGTCGTCGGCCCGTACGTGGTGCCCGGCGAAGGAACCTGGACCGTCTCCGGCGGCATCGTGACCTTCGCGCCGGCACCCGGCTTCGCGACCGACCCTAAGCCGGTCACCTACCGAGTCACCGACACGAACGGGCTCACCGACGACGCGACCGTGACCGTGAGCTACCTGCCGAAGGCCGCCGACGACACCAGCCACGGCAACCGCGGCGGCAGCGCGGTAACCGTCGACGTGGTCGGCAACGACACCGGCGTCTTCGACCCCACCTCGGTGCGGCTCGTCGACCCTGCCACCGGCCAGCTCGTGACCGCCATGACGGTCGAGCGCCAGGGACGCTGGAGCGTGGATGCCGCAACCGGCGCCATCACCTTCACCCCGGTCGCGGGCTTCACCGGAGACCCGACCCCGGCGCAGTACCGGATCACCGACGTGGCCGGCAACTCCGTGACGGCGCTCGTGACCATCACGTACGTCTACCCCGCCGCGCCCGCAGGGCTGCTCGCGTTCACCGGCGCAGACACGGCACTGCCGCTCGCGGGCGGCGGGCTGCTGCTGCTCGCCGGTCTGGGCCTCGTCGCGGCCGCGGCCGTGCGGCGCAGGGCGCGCGGCTAGCACCCACCGGCGCGCCCGGCCCCGACCGCACTGCGGCCGGGGCCGGGCGTTCGGCGTTGTTATCATCGAGGTGCCGGCGGAGACGCGGCGAATGGCGAGTTCGGGGGGACGAAGCGTGAGCATCTGGGGTGTACCGCGCGTGCCTGCCGCCGCCGTACCCCGGCCGAGCCTGACGACGCGCATCGATGCGCCCGTGCCGCTCGTGGTGGTGAGCGGATTCGCCGGATCGGGCAAGACCACGCTGCTCGCCCAGTGGGGCAACGCGACGACGCGCGACGGTGTGTGGATCGCGCTCGCCGACGCCGAGACCACGGCCGGCACGCTCGTGCAGCTGGTCGCCCACGCCCTCGCCGACAGTGGACGCCTCCCGGCCGAGAACCCGCTCGCGATGGCGGCCGAGGCCATGGCCGGCGGCGCGGAGCCGTGGTCGCTGCTGCGGCGCGGCCTGCAGCTGCGCGGCGGCGACACCGTCGTGGTCGTCGACCGGGCAGAACTGCTCGCGGCCGACGCGGCCGCCGGACTCGTCGACACGCTCGTGCGGCTGCCCGTCCTGCACGTGGTCGCGGCGACGCGCAGTTCGGGTGCGCTCACCGCCGAGGCCACCGCGATCGCCCTGGACCGCACCCTGCTCGGCCCGGCCGACCTCGCCCTCGACGCCGACCAGGTCGCCGCCGTCGTCGGGGTCGGAACGGACGACCCCGTCGTAGCCGCGATCGTCGAGGCCGGCGGCTCCGCGCACCTCGCCCGCGCGGTCTCGCTCACGCCGGAAGCAGACGGCACGGGCCCCGAACGGCTCGCCCGCGCCGTCGACGCCTTCGACGCCTACCTGTGGGACGCCCACGACGGCGGTGTGTGGGACGCCGCGTTCGCCGGCTTCCTCACCGCGACCGCCGTCGCCGAATCGCTCACGGCAGACCTCGCCGCCGACCTCTCCGGTGACGCAGACTCCGCCGCCCTGCTGCGCCGGGCCGAGGCGGAGGGGCTCGGGCTGGTCGCCGAGACCGCGCGCGGGCCGCGGTTCTCGTACTCGCCGCTCGTGCGGGAGGTGCTGCTTCGGGCCGGGGAACGCATCCGGCCGGAGCGGGTCGCGACGCTGCACCGCACGGTCGCGCTCTGGTCGCTCGACGACGCGAGCTACTTCGTCGCCATCCGTCACGCCGTCGCCGCGGGCGACCTCGCGCTCGCCTCGACGGTGGCGCGGCGCAGCTACTATTTCCTGCTGCGCAACCACGGGGTGCAGCTGCGCGAACTGTTCGCCGACACCCCGCTGCTCGCGCTGCGTAAATACCCCCTGCTCGCGATGATGCTCGCCCTGCACTTCAACGCTGCCAAGGTGCACCGCACCCGGGCGCTCGAGCTGTTCGCGATCGCCATCACCTCGGCCCGACTGCAACGGGCGACCGCCGCCCCGGCCGACCGCGCGGTGCTGCGCACCATCGAGAGCTCCGCGCTGCGGGTCATGGGTCGGTTCGACGGGGCGCTGAGCGCGGCGGAGGACGCGCACACCGTGCTGCGCGCCCTCGACGACGCCGGGCGCGCATCGCTCGGCCGGCTCATCCCGATCCTGTACACGCACATCGGCACGAGCTACTTCTACGGCGGACGCACCGCCGAGGCGCTCGCCTGCTTCCGGGAGAGCTACGCCGAGGGGCTGCTCATCGACAGCCCGGCCGGGCTCGAGGGGCTCGCTATGCAGGCGGGCACGCTCGCGGTCTCCGGCGACATCGTCGACGCCGAAGAGATCTGCCGCATCGCCGAGGGACACCGGTGGCCCGACGGCTGGCTCGACGGATACATGGGCAGCTTCCTGCAGATAGCCCGGGCACTCGTGGCGCTCGAGCGCAACGACGCAGACACGGCGGAACGGCACATCCGCCTGCTCGACCGCCACCGCGCCACGATCGAGCACTGGCCGTTGCTCGCCCACATCGACGCGGTCATCCGCATGCTGCGCAATCAGGCCGGCGAGGGGCTGCTCGAGTTCGAGACCACCGTGCGGCACCACCGATCCCGCTCGTCGCTCGGCCCGTTCACATCGGCCAGGCTGCGCGCGACCCGGTCGCTACTGCAGCTCGCCGCGGGCGACCCCGCGGCCGCCGAGCACAGCGTGCTGCGCGGCACGAGGCGCACGGTGCGTGACGAGGTGGCGCTCGCCCGGATCGAGCTGTCCCGGTCGGAGCCCGTAGCCGCCCTGCGGTTGCTCGATTCCACGCGACGCTCGCCGGGCAAGTCGTCGCGGGTCGAGGGGGAGGAACGGATGCTGCGAGCCGCCGCCCTGGCCGCGGCGGGCGAGCGCGCTGCGGCCCTCGGCGCCCTCGACGACGCCCTGGCGTACCTCGCCGACCGGGGCCAAGGTCTGGCGATCGCGATGCTGCCGACGGCCGACCGGCGCCGGCTGGTCGACGTCGCACGCACAGCGGGTCGCGACGACCTCGCCGCCCGCGTCGAGCGGTTCGGGGTCGCCGACGTCATCCCCGCCGTCGACGCGCGCCCGCGTCTCTCGCCGCGCGAGCTCGCCGTGGCCGAACAGCTCGTGACGCCCCGTTCGGTCGCCGAAATAGCCGCCGCGCTCAATGTGTCGCCGAACACCGTGAAGAGCCAGCTGCGCAGCATCTACAAGAAGCTCGGCGTGACCACCCGCGACGAGGCGACCGCGAAGATCACCGGCGGGATGCTGTGACGCGGCAGGCACGCGTCGCGAAGCGTTCGGTCGGCTTCGCGCTCGTGAACCTCGTCGTGCTCGGGTCGCTCACCGCCCCGGTCGTCACCGGCCTGCCGCTCGCGATCGCGGCGCTCGAGCCCGAGGGCGGGCGCGCGTCTGCCCTCGCGACGGTCGTCACCTGGGGAGCGGTCGCCGCCGTCGTCTCGAACCCGGTGTTCGGCTTCCTCTCCGACCGCACGAGGGGGAGGTTCGGCCGCCGCCGGCCGTGGATCCTCGGCGGCGTCGTCGTGGGGCTGGCGGCGTCGCTGCTCATCACCGTCGCCGACTCGGTGCCGGCGCTCGCCGCGGCGTGGGTGCTCGCGCAGGTGGCCTACAACGCCGCGCTCGCGGCGGTCGCCGGCATGCTCGGCGACCAGGTTCCCGAGGGGGAGCGGGCGTCGGCATCGGGACTGTTCGCGGGCGCCGCCTTCGTCGGCACACTGCCGCCGCTCGTGCTCGCGGTGCTGCTGCCCACCCGGCCCGACGTCGTGCTGCTCGCGATGCCGACCGCAGCCCTCGTGGTCGGTGTCGGGTTCTGCCTGCTCGCGCCCGACCCACAGCGACCCCGGCCCGCCCGGCGGGCCGACGTGCCCGGCGACGACGGCCTCCGGGCCCCCGCGCGCTGGCGTGCGGCGGTGGCGCCCCGCGCACCCGGATTCGCGGCGGTCTGGCTGCAGCGCTTCGTGATGCAGCTCGCCTTCTCGCTCATGACCTCGTTCACCCTCTTCTTCGTGAGCGACCGCTTCGACGTCGCCCCGCGCGCCGCGGGATCCGTGGTCGCGATCGCGACGATCGTCGGGGGCGCCGCCGTCGTCGTGGCCGCGGTCTCGGCCGGGTTCCTCGCGGGCCGCCGCGGCAGGTACGGCCCGTACCTGGCCGGCGCGGCGGGAGGTCTCGCCGTCGCCGGACTCGTGCGCGCGTTCGGTGCCGACAGCGCGCACCTCTGGATCAGCTCGCTCGTCGGCGGACTCGCGATCGGCACGTTCTTCGCGGTCGACTTCGCGCTCGCCCTGCGCGCGATCCCGGCGATCAACACCGGCGGCTACCTCGGCGTGCTGAACGTGGCGGAGACCCTGCCGCAGACCATCGCGCCCGTGGTCGCGCTGCTCGTGCTCGGGGTCGGCGGCGGCGACCCGTTCTCCTCGTCGGGCGACAACTACCTGCTGCTCTACGCGGTCGCGGCCGCCACCGCGCTCGCGGCACTCCTGCCGATGCGCTGGCTGCGTTCCGTGCTGAACCGGGAGTCGTCCGCGGCCTGACCGCCCCACCGTTGAAGCCCGCTCCGCGGAGGGGTATCTTCGTGCCGTGACGCACGAGCTCACCCGCGACCAGGCCCGCCGTATCGTCGTGCGCGCGCAACGGCTCGACGCCGACCGGCCGACCGACGTGGTCGGGGTCGCCGAAGAACTGGGCGCGATCAAGATCGACCCCACCGCCACCATCGCGCCCGCCGAGCACACCATCCTCTGGTCGCGCATCGGGGCCGGCTACGACCCCGGACTGCTCTCCCGCGCCGCCGAACACGACCGGCTGCTGTTCGAGTTCGTCGGGGCGTTCCGGCCGATGAGCCTGCTGCCGCTCATGCTGCCCGCCATGCGCCACTGGCCGACGCACCCCCGCAGCAGGGAGTGGCTCGACGCCAACGACCGCTTCCGCACCGACGTGCTCGCGCGCATCCGGGCCGACGGCCCACTGCTCGCCGGCGACATCCCCGACACGGCGGCGGTCGCCCGCGACGACCACGGCTGGTCGGGACCCAACCAGGTCGTCCACATGCTCGACTGCCTCCAGCAGCAGGGCGAGATCGCGGTCGCCGGGCGCGACGGCCGCCACCGGGTGTGGGACCTCGCAGAACGCGTCTACCCCGCAGACCTGCCCGAGTACGACGACGACGAGGCCGAGCGGATGCTGCACCGGAGGCGACTGCAGGCGGCGGGTATCGCGCGGCAGAAGTCGCCGTTCACGCCCGTGGGCGACGCGGGGGAGCCGGCGGTCGTCGAGGGGAGCAGCCAGCGCTACCGCGTCGACCCGGAGGCGCTCGCCGCGCTCGACGACGACCCGGGCGGACGCGTCGCGTTCCTCAACCCGTACGACGGCATGTTGTTCGACCGCCCTCGGCTGCGCGAACTGTTCGAGTTCGACTACGTGCTCGAGCAGTTCAAGCCCAAGGCGCAGCGCAGGTACGGGTTCTTCGCCCATCCGATCCTCATGGGCGACCGCTTCGTCGGGATGCTGGAGGCCGAGGTCGACCGTGGGCGCGAGGTGTTGACCGTCGCCGCCGTGCACGAATTCCTGCCGTTCGACGCCGAGGAACACGAGATGGTCTGGGCCGAGATCGCCGACCTCGCCGACTGGCTCGGCGTCGAGGTGGCCGAGGGCTGAGCGGCCGAGGGCGCCGGCCACGTCTACTTACTGACTTGCAAGTAAGCAAGTCGGCTAGGCTGGAGGGAACCGCGAACAAGGGAGTCCCGATGACGAAGAACTATTCCGTTCAGCTCTACAGCGTGCGAGACGCTGTCGCCGACGACTTGCAGGGCGCCGTGGCGCGGCTGGCCGAGATCGGCTTCGAGAACGTCGAGCCCTACGCCTTCGCCGAACGCACCGACGAGTACGAGCGCGCCTTCGCGGCATCCGGCATCAGCGCACCGAGCGGCCACGCCGCGGTCATCGACTCCGACGAGCCCGACCGCATCTTCGAGGCCGCCGCGCGGCTCGGCATCGGCACGGTCATCGACCCGCTCATCCCCGCCGAGCGCTGGCAGTCGGTCGACGACATCGCCCGCACGGCAGCCAGGGTCAACGAGCTGGCAGCGCGCGCCGCGACGTTCGGACTCGGCTTCGGCTACCACAACCACGCGTGGGAGATCGCGACCCGCATCGACGGCCGCCCGGCGCTGCACGCGTTCGTCGACCGCCTCGACGCCGGAGTGCGCCTCGAGATCGACACGTACTGGGCCACCATCGGGGGTGCGGATGCGCCGGAACTGCTGCGTGGCCTCGCCGAGCGCGTCGGATTCATCCACGTGAAAGACGGGCCGATCAGCGACGACGTCACAACGCAGCTGCCGGCCGGCCAGGGCGCGGTCGACGTCGCGGGTGTGCTCGCCGCCGCGCCCCAGGCCCTGCGGGTCGTCGAGTTCGACTCCTACTCCGGCGACGTGTTCGCCGGCATCGCGGCCTCGCTCGCCTGGCTCGCCGAGAACGACTCGTGACCGAGGCGCGCACGGGGACCGTCGGATCCGGTCCGGTCGGCGTCGGCATCATCGGCGCGGGCAACATCAGCACCCAGTACCTCGAGAACCTCACGAGGTTCCCCGACCTCGAGATCGCGTTCGTCGCCGACCTCGACCTCGGCCGTGCCCAGGCGCAGGCCACCGCGTTCGGCGTGCCGGCGTTCGGATCGGTCGACCAGCTGCTCGCGCGCGACGACATCGAGATCGTGGTGAACCTCACGATCCCGGCCGTGCACGCCGCCGTCGGCCAGCAGATCGTCGCGGCGGGCAAGCACGTGTGGAGCGAGAAGCCGCTCGCGCTCGACCGCGAGTCGGGTGCGGCGTTGCTCGCGTCGGCGCGTGCCGCCGGACTGCGGGTGGCCTGCGCCCCCGACACAGTGCTCGGGGGCGGCATCCAATCGGCGCTCCGGGCGATCGCGCGCGGCGACATCGGCGAACCGCTCACGGCGACCACCCTGTACCAGGTGCCGGGCCCCGAATCGTGGCACCCCGACCCGGAGTTCCTCTTCGCCCCGGGGGCCGGCCCGCTCTTCGACATGGGCCCGTACTACGTGACGACGCTCGTGCACGCGTTCGGTTCGGCCAGCCGCGTGAGCGCCGTCTCGTCGACGTCGCACGCGGTGCGCGTGATCGGCAGCGGGCCGCGGGCGGGCACCGAGTTCCCCGTCGGGGTGCCCACCCATCACGCCGCGCTCATCTCGTTCGCGGGCGGGCAGTCGGCGCAGTCCACGTTCAGCTTCCAAGACGCGCAGCCACGCATGGGGTTCGTCGAGATCAGCGGCACGGAGGGAACGATCGTGCTGCCCGACCCCAACCACTTCGAGGGCGAGTCGACCCTGTGGCGGTTCGGGAACGACGAGCCCGAGACACTGTCCGCCACCGGGTCGACGTTCGGGCGCGGCAGCGGCGTGCTCGACCTCGCCCGGGCGATCCGCGGGGGCACCGAAGAGCGGGCGAGCGGCGCGCTCGCGGCCCACGTGCTCGACGTGCTGCTCGCGATATCGACCGCGGCCGAGACCGAGCAGCCGGTCGCGATCGCGTCGTCGGTCGAGCGGCCCGCGCCCCTCGACGAGGACTGGGATCCCGCACAGCGCACCCTGTGATGCGCGCGGCGCTCGGCGCCCTGCGCTGACTCAGTCGCCCGCCTCGAGTTCGGCGCGCGTCACCGGCGCGACCCGGTCTTCGAAGAACAGCCGCGAGAGCCGCGCGCGCAGGCGCTCCGGCGCGCTGACCCTGCCCCGGGCATCCGGCCGCATCCTCACCGGCACCTGCTCCTCGAAGTCGACGAGCCGCCACCGTTCGTACCGCCCGAGCGGCTTGTGCACCTCGACGAACTCGCCGCCGGGCAGCCGCACGACCCGCCCCGTCTCGAAGCCGTGCAGCACGAGCTCGCGGTCCTTGAGCTGTAGCGCGAGAGCCACCCGCCTGGCGACGATGAAGCCGACCACCGGACCGACGACGAGCATCGCCTGGTAGAAGTGGATGACGCCCTCCACGGAGAGACGCAGGTGCGAGGCGAGGATGTCGCTGCTCGCCGCCCCCCACAGGGTGGCGTAGAACAGCAGTCCGGCCACTCCGATGGCGGTGCGCACCGGGGCGTTGCGCGGGCGGTCGAGGATGTTGTGCTCCCGTCGGTCGCCCGTGATCCACCCCTCGACGAACGGGTAGACGACCACGGCGACGAGGAACAGGCCGACGATCGCGACGGGCGCGAGCACGGCGATCGCGATGGTGCGGCCGAAGAGCACGACCTCCCATCCCGGCGGCACGAGGCGAAGCGCTCCGTCGAGGAACCCCATGTACCAGTCGGGCTGGCTGCCGGCCGAGGCGTCGCCGGGCGACGACGGACCGTAGTCCCAGATCGGGCTGATCGTCACCGTCGCTGCGATCAGCATCACGACGGCGAAGACGATGGCGAACAGGCCGCCCATTCGCACCGCGTAGGTGGGCAGCAGCGGCACGCCGACCACGTTGTCGTCGGAGCGGCCGGGAGCCGCGAACTGCGCCGGCTTCTGCACGAAGAGCAGCACCACGTACACCGCCACGAGCGCGAGGATGCCGAGCGGCACGACGATCGCGTGCACCGGGTAGAAGTTCGCCACGATCGTGCTCGGGAACTCGCCGCCGAACACGAGGAACGCGAGCCAGGTGCCGACCACGGGGATGCCGAGGATCACCCCGTGCACGATGCGCAGCCCGCTGCCCGAGAGCATGTCGTCGGGCAGCGCGTAGCCCGTCCATCCCGCGATGAGCGCCAGGACGAAGACGGCGAACGCCACGAGCCAGCCCAGCCGTCGCGGGCGGCGGAACGCCCCCGTGAAGAACAGCACGAGCAGGTGCACGCCGAGCGCGGCGATCATGAGCAGCGAGGCCCAGTGGTGCGCCTGCCTCACGAGCAGGCCGCCGCGCACCTCGAACGAGATGTGCATGGTCGAGTCGAAGGCGCGTGAGACGTCGATCCCCTGCAGCGGCAGGTAGGAGCCGTCGTAGGTCACGACGGTGTTCGACGGGTCGTAGAAGAAGGTCAGGAAGACGCCGGTGACGAGCACGACGACGAAGGAGTACAGGGCCACCTCGGCGAAGGTCGACGACCAGTGCGTCGGCACCGCGCGGGTGCGTAGCCCGCGCAGCACGGTGCCGACGCGCGAACCGTCGACGGCCGCGGACACCCGGGCGGTGACGCCGCCCCGACGGCGGCTCATCTGCGCTGACCCACCCGCGCGAATGCGTCGCGCGGGTGCTGCGCCTGCTCGAGCGACACGATGTCGCGGCCGAGCACGACGGCCAGCAGCCAGCCGGCCAGCACCCGGATCTTGCGCTCCCACGTCGGCACGGCGAGCACGTGGTAGCCGCGGTGCATCACCCAGGCCGCGAAGCCCGTCACGACGACCGGCCCCGACTGGAACACCCCGCGGTACAGGCCGAGGGTCGCCACCACCCCGAGGTTCGAGTGCGAGTAGTCGCGCAGCGCCTCGCCGCGCAGGTGCGCCACGAGGTTCGCCGCGAGCCGCTTGCCCTGCCGCACCGCGTGCTGCGCGTTCGGCACCGTGGTCGACCGCACCGCCGTGCGGCTCACGTCGGGCACCGCGGCGTCGTCGCCGGCGCCCCACGCGTCGAGCACGACCGTGTCCCCGTCGCGAACCCGCAGGTCGGCGCCGACCACGAGCCGCCCGCGCTCGTCGACGGGCAGGTCGGTGTGGTTCGCGACCACGGGGTTCGCCGCCGTGCCCGCTGTCCAGACGATCAGGTCGGAGTCGAACTCCTCGCCGGTCGAGAGCACCACGTGGCCGTCGGTCGCCGACACCAGCTGGGTGTCGAGGTGCACGCGGCCACCGCGGTCGTCGAGAGACCGCACCACCCAGCGGCCCGTCTTCTCCGACACTTCGGGCAGGATGCGACCGGCCGCCTCCACGAGCCGGAAGTCGAGCTCGTCGAACGATATCTCGGGGTAGGCGTCGAGCAGCGCGGTCGCGAGCGAGAGCGCCTCGCCGAAGCCCTCGACCCCGGCGAACCCGCCGCCGACGAACGTGACCGTGAGCAGGCGCGCTCGGTCGGCACCCGGAGGCAACGCCGCAGCCCGGTCGAAGTTCGCGAGCAGCCGGTCGCGCACGGCGACGGCCTCCTCGATCGTCTTGAGCCCGATCGCCTCCTCGGCCACGCCGGGGATGGGGAACGTGCGGGTCACCGACCCCGCCGTCACGACCACGATGTCGTAGCCGAGCTCGTAGGCCTCGCCGACCGCGGGCTGCACCGTCAGGGTCTTGCGCGCGTGGTCGACCGCCGTGACGGTGGCGGCCACGAGCTCGGTGCGGTGCAGGTGCCGCCGCAGCGACACGAGCGCGTGACGGGGTTCGACCGATCCGGCCATCACCTCCGGCAGGAACGGCTGGTAGGTCATGTACGGCAGCGGGTCGATCACCACCACGTCCGCCTCGCCCCGGCGCAGCCGCTTCTCCAGCTTCCACGCGGTGTAGAAGCCGGCATAGCCGCCGCCGACGATGACAATCCTGCGCATGATCCTGTTCCTCCCGCTCGGTGGTCCGGTCATTAATAGAGACCGGATGCCGCGGGGATCTGTGACAGCCCAGTGAACCTTTTCGGCGGTGCCGGACAATACAGGCATGAGCACGAAGACCACCGACGCCGATTCGTGGCGCCTCGCGCTCGCCGGCGACCCGGAGGCCTTCGCCTCGGTCTTCGACCGGCACCACCACCGGGTGTTCCGCCACAGCATCGCGCTCGTGCCGACGCTCGACGACGCGAAAGACGTCGTGGCGGTCACCTTCCTCGAGGCGTGGCGCAAGCGGGCGAGCGTGCGGTTCGTCGACGATTCGCTGCTGCCGTGGCTGCTGGTCACCGCGACCCACGCGGCGCAGAACATCACCCGCTCGGCCCGCCGCTACCGCGACCTGCTCGACCGGGTGCCGCCCTCGGCCGATGTGCCCGACCCCGCCGACGGCCTCGACGACGGGCCGGCGGTCGCCGCCCTCGGCTCGCTCTCGCGGGGCCATCAGGAGGTCGTCACGCTGTGCATCATCGAGGGCCTCCCGCTCGCGGAGGCCGCCCGGGTGCTGCGCCTGCCGCTCGGCACCGTGAAGTCGCGCCTCCACTTCGCGAAGAAGGCGCTCGCGGCCGAGCTCGGAGCGCGCGACCGCCATCACCCCACCCCGTTGACCGAGGCGTTCGAAGGGACCCAACCATGACCGACCCAGAACTGCGGCCAGACCAGGTGGCGGCGATGCGGGCGATGCTCGTGTCATCCGTCGACCGGCAGGGCCTGCGCGCACCGGCGCCCCGCCTTGCGCGCCGGATCGGCTTCGCGGCGCTCGCCGCGGGTGCCGCCGCCGCAGCGGTCGCCGCGATCGGCATCACGGCCCCGCGCGACGCCGACGTGTCGGCCTCGGCGATGCTGCGCGACGCCGCCGCATCGACCTCCGACCCCGAGGTCGGGCACGGGCAGTTCCTCCGCCTCGCCACCACGGCGTCGTACCTCGCCCTGTCGAGCGTCGACGGCCGGGTCGAGACCACCATCGGCTACCTCGAATCGCGACGCCGCGACCTCTATATCCCCGCGGATGCCGCGAGCCGACCGCTCGCGACCACGACGTACGTCGCCCCGACCCAGTTCTTCGGACCGGGGGCCGAGGCGTTCGCCGCCCGCGAGACGGGCGACCGGGGCGACGGCGGCGTCGTGGCCGCTCCGGCGGCCCTGGCCACCGATCCGACCCGCCCGGTCGAAGACCAGGCGGCGATGCCGCGCGACCCGGCCGCGCTGCTGCGCTACCTCACCGACTACCGATACCAGGCCGGGCCGAGCGACGAGAACGTGTTCGCGCACGTCGTCGACCTGCTGCGATCCGGCACGGTCAGGTCCGACCTGCG
>Ga0247809_1000918_pt1 | contig 13186 bp, 12 predicted proteins | sample UWRJL104311B1_FD_180951 | JGI IMG/M metagenome (GOLD analysis project Ga0247809, IMG submission 180951) | Plant litter microbial communities from Arlington Agricultural Research Station in Wisconsin, United States - UWRJ-L104-311B-1 | ecosystem: Environmental > Terrestrial > Plant litter >...
AACTGCGCGTCGCCATAGCGCTGCCACCAATCGTGGGCCGGCCACGCCGCCGGCGTCACGGCGACATCAGCCAGCGTCGCCGACGCGGTCAGCGCGGCGCCGTCCTGCAATGTCGCCGAAGGCCGCAGACCGCCGTCGCTGGCGCAGCCGGCCAGCAACGCCAATGTCGCCGCCAGCGCGGCTGCCTGGGTCAGCTGTGTTCTGAACTCTCTCATGGTGGACCTCGATATACCTCTGCCTAGGCAGGTATTTAGTTAACAAAAACGCCTGTTCAGCGCGATGAAGCCTCAATAACGCGTCGCAAAAAACCCTGGAACTGCAACGCCTCCTCTTCGCTGAAGCCCTCCAGCGAGCGCGCATGCACCGCGCGCGCCGCCTGCATCACGCGGGGATAGAGCGCGCGGCCTTCGTCGGTCAGCTCCAGGATCTGGCTGCGACGGTCCTCCAGGCAACGCACGCGGCGGATGATGCCCTTCTCCTCCACGCGATCCAGCAACCGTTTCATGGCGCCACTGTCGTAGCCGAGGAAGGCCGAGAACTCGGTCAACGTACGAGCGCGCTCGTGGGCGATGCCGACCACCACCAGGAACTGCGCGGCGGTCAGGTTCAGCGGCGCCATCTCGCGCTCCATGTCCGCCAGGAAGCTGTTACGCGCGTTGACCAGCAGGAAGCCAAGGCCGCCGCCGAACATTTGATTCCATTCCAGGGAGGGGTCGAATTTCATCTTTTCAGCGCTTTCAGAATTTACCTGCTTAGGCAGACAAATTCATTATACACAGTTTTGAAGGCGCTGTTTTCCCTGCGATTGGTTGTCATCGACCAATAGAAATGTTACTCAACAAGCCGTCGTCGCGCCATACCTCTTGGTGGGGGTGGGGTCAAGTCTGACATTCGTACACGGGCTCTACCGTAGCTTTCGCTTCGGTAGAGCCCGTGTACGAATGTCAGACTTGACCCCGCCGCAACAGCGTTACTTCGGCAATTTGTAGCGCTGCTCGCGATACAAGATCGATGGCAGGATGACGTGCGACATCGCCTTGTCCACCAGCGCCGGATCGGGCGCGGTCGCGCTTGGCGTCATCACCCCGCTGGCGTAGTCGTAGTCGCCTCGCAACGGAGTTTGGCCCGGCCGCAAGATGGTGGCCGACGGCCCCTCCAGCCAGGCGAAGTAGTTGTCGAACTGGATCAGCGCCCTGCCCGGCGTTTCGCTGTCCCTGGCCAGGTCGCGACCGATCATCGGATGCTCGCTCGATACGCCGATCAGCGATAGCAGCGTCGGCGCCAGGTCGATCTGGCTGGCGATGGTCTTGATGCGCTTCGCTTGCACATCAGCGCCCATGATCAGCCCCGGAATGTGGAATTTCTTGATCGGCACCAGGCTGTCGCCGTACACCCGGTTGTCGTGGTCGGCCACGATCAGGAACACGGTGTCTTTCCAGTACGCTTCCTTCTTCGCCTGCGCGATGAAGCGGCCCAGTGCGTAATCGGCGTATTTGACCGCGTTGTTGACGGTCTGCTTTTCGGTATCGTGCAAGTCGATGCGGCCATCCGGGAACTGGAACGGCTCATGATTCGACGACGTGAAAATCAGGCTGAAGAACGGTTTATTGGCCGCGTGCAGCGTCTTGAGCCGCTCCAGCGATTTGTCGAACAAGTCCTCGTCCGACGCGCCCCAGCTGCCTTCGAACACCGGCTTCATATCGCGGCGGTCGACCACTTTCTGGAAGCCATTGCCGGTGAAGAAGCCACGCATATTGTCGAAGTGCGCTTCGCCGCCGTAGACGAATTCGGTGTGATAACCCTTCTGGCCGAGTCCCAACGCCAGCGTGTAGAAATTCTGCTGCGCCAGCGACAGCTTGACCACGCTGCGCGCCGGCGTCGGGCCGTAACCGGCGACCACGGCCTCGATGCCGCGCACCGAGCGCGTGCCGGTGGCGTACAGCTGATCGAACCACCAGCCCTCATGCTTGAGTTTTTCCAGCTCCGGCGTGACCGGCAGACCGCCCAGCGATTCGACGAAGGTCGCGCCCAGGCTTTCCTCCAGCACGATGACCAGGTTGAGCGGCCGTTCGCGCGGGATCGCGGCGATTTGCTTGTGCAGCGTCGGCAGCTCGGCGGAAGTGAACTGCAGGTCGCGCAGCCACGGCGCGCTCTTGACCGTCGGGATCACTTTGTCACGTGGATATTTGCCGTAGATCTCGGAGGAATTCGCCTCGTCGCCCATCGCGTTCAGCGCCGTCAGCACCGACCACGGGGAGTTGATGACCAGCGAGTTCACCATCGAGTCGCCGGTCAGCGCGAACAGCGCCGTGTTGGCCGGACGGTGCGACGTGGTGGAGCGGATCTGGAACGCCACCAGCACCACCAGCAGCGGCCACACCAGCAGCAATTTCACCGGGCGCCACATGGTCGTGTTGGCCGACGCGCCCTGCATCAGGCGGTAAATGACCACCCCAAGGAAGATCGTGAAACCGACGCCGAGCACCAGCGCGATGCGGAAGCCGTTCCACAGCGTGCTGATCACTTCGCTCGGATAGGACAGGTATTCGATGAACAGCCGGTTCGGCCGCACATCGAATTGCATGATGAACTGCGGCGACGACAACTCCATGAACAGAATGAAGATCAGCGTGAACGTCGCCCAACCGACCGAGATCACCTTCCAAAGCCGCAGCGTCCGCTGATACGCCAGCAACGGCGCCAGCACCAGCGGCACCGCGATGAAGTAACCCAGCAGGATCAAGTCGGCGCGCACGCCCTGGACCAGAATCCGCCCGACGATGCCGGTGGCGGCCACCCGCTCCCACTGCCATGCGATCAGGCAGACGCGGGAAACCGAGAATATCACCAGCCCCAGCAGCAGCAATTGCAACAGGCTGGCGAAGGGGCCCGCCCAGATCGTCAGCCGCTCCAGCTTGGCGGCGGTTTTGGTCAACAGCTTATTAGAACGAAGGAACATAGAAACCTATCGGCGACCAGGGTGGATATTGTTTACAGTTCCGCGCCGAAGCCCGGATGGGTGGCGATGTACTGCGGCGCGCCGGCGCCGGCGCTGAGGATCCACGCCGTCATCAGCAGGAACACCACCAGCATCGCGAACAGCGTCGACACGCGGCGGCCGTCGGCCTCCTGCTCGAACACCGGACGCTTGCCGTAGCAGACGCCCATGAAGTAGGCGGCGAACACCGTGGTCATGTAATGCACGGCGCCGAACATTTCGCCCAGCTCGCCCTTGCGCGGATGGTCGATCATCAGATGCGAGATGGCGGTCAGCGCGATGTAGATCACCGACGCCGACAGCGGCGGCAGGTAGCCGCCCAGCTTTTCGATGAAGTCCCGAACGGCGGGACGCTTCTTGGCCAGCAGCGGCAGGATGATGTTGTGGGTAATGCCGACGATGGCGATCAGCTTCAGCAGCACGTTCTTGTGGATGCTGCCGCTGCCCATCGCCAGGTTGTGCAGATTGGTCTCGGACTGGCGGTTATTCTGCAGGAAGAATTCCGGCGAGGCTATGTGCAATACCCGCTGGAACCAGCTGACTTCCTCCAGCGCCGCCAAGCCCACCAGCGCGGCCAGCCCGGCGAACGCCAGGAACTGCAGGTTGATCTTCGGCGTGCGCTGCCATTGCTCGACCGCGAGGAAGGCCAGCAAACCCGACGTCAGCGCGAAGCACAGGAACTGCATCCATTCGACGATGCCGTCCTCCACCAGCAAGCGCCACAGCGCCGGCTTGTCGCCCGACCATTTGAGCGCCATGATCATGATGAAGGTATTGATGACGACCCCGACCGCGATCACCGGATGAACGTACCACTTCTTAGTTACCATGCCTAACTCCCTTACGAATCTATTATTAAAGTTGTTTGTCTATGCCGGCCGCGTGCGCCGTCACCAGCTCGTCGTGCACCGGCTGAAGCGCCGCCTCGGGCGCCAGCATGATCGCTCCGCGCAAAGCGAACCGGCGCGCGGCGGCGGCGGCGACCGAGCCCAGCGCCCAGGCCCACAGCAGCGGATCAAGCAGCGCATCCCACAGATTGCCGCTAGGCAGACGCAGCAGCGAGAACAGCATCACCGCGATCAGCATCGCGGCGGCGGTGCCGGTGGCGCGGCGGCGGACGATGAGCAGCGCGCAGGCGACGGCCGCGGCGCAGGCGGCCAGCGGCGCGCCTACGCCGCCGAAGCCACGGTAGTACCAGCCCAGCGACAACACGCCGAACGCGTCGAGGTACAGCACCAGTCCGGCGGCGGCCAAGGCCAGCGCGAGGCCCGGGCGCAGCGCGAAGCGGACCTCCCGCCCCTGCCAGCGCGCGGCCAGCGACACCAGGCAGCAGCCCAGCAGCAATCCGCTTGGATATTGGAACACCAGGATCAGCCAGAACGCCGGCGACGCCTCGCCCGGAAGCGCCATCAGCACGACCATGGCGGTGGTGACAATCGCCATCGCCCGCCGCGTTATCGATGGAAAAACGGCCGGCAGCAGAGCCGGCAACAACGCCAGCAACACGGCGGCGCCGATCAGCGCCCACGCCAGGCGGCCATAAATCATTTGCAGGGCAAGATCCGGCAAGCTCATATCGGGTCCTTCCCCAGATTGATTTTCAGGCGGTGGTGCGCGATGGCGCGCCGCTGATAGGTATAGGTGATGTGCAGTTCGTCGCCCACCTGGAACATCGCGGGGTAGGAGAACTCATCGCCTGGCTGGCCGTTGACGACGTCGCTCAGCGGCGCCCAGTTCTCGGCGTCCTTGGACACCCACAGCGACAGCGAGCTGCGCTGCGTCTCCTGCGTGGTGCCGTGGTTGCGCAGCATCACCAGGTTGCCGTTAGTCAGGCGCAGCACGGCCAGCGAGGTGCCCTGGTTAGACATCGAGCTCGGCCCGAGGTCTTCCCAACTGGCGCCGCCGTCGCGGCTGACCGCTTGCTGAACCCGCTTGTCTTCGCCGTTGTCGCGCATCCACGCCCGCACTTCGGTGTCGGACACCGGCACCAGGGTCGGCTGCAGCGAGCGCTTGCGCGAGCCGATGCGCATCAAGCGCTGCGGCTCGCCCTGGGCGTTGAACGACATCAGCATCGGATATTTGTAGCCGATCTCGAAATAGATCGGCAGCCACCAGCCGCCGTCGGCCAAGCCGACCGGCGCCGCGCGCACCAGCACGCTGGTGTTGAACACCGGCGACATCGGCAGCACGCGGCGCACCTGGAAGCTGGCGCCCTCGTCGCGCGACTCCATCTGCACCACGCGCGACGCGGCCCAGCCGCCCAATCCGGTCGCCACGACATACAGGTGGACGGTGCCGTCGGCGGCGGTCCAGGCCGCAGGGTTGCCGATGCGGCGCACGCCATGGCCAAGCGCCTTGCCCAGCGATTCGCGGCTCGCCACTTCCCATTGTTCGCTCCATTTGCCGCCGGACCAGCGCGAGGCGTAGACCTTGACGTCCGGTCCGCTCTCGCGGCTGCCGGCCCACCAGAAGGAGAGCAGCTCGCCGCGCGGCAGGTTCGCCAATGCGCTGGCGTGCGCCGACGGCACGCCTTTCGGCATCGGGATCATGGCGCGGGAAAGCTCGGTGAGCGTGATGTCGGGGGGCGTGGTCGATGCGACCGGGGCCGGTTTGCCGCTGTGCGGCGCCGCGTGCGACCAGCGCCAAGCTTCCGAGGCCACAATGGTCGTCACGGCAAGAATGCATGCCAACACGACCAGGCTGACTGGCCGCTGTAAAGGTGGGCGCGAAGCTCCCATTCCGTCTCCAAGAGATCGGGACATGAAGGACGCGAACTCCGTGATCCTTTGCCCAAGAATTAACTACCATTCACGCAAGCCTCGCGGCCGCGGAAATCACTCATCCGGGATCGCCGGACGAAGCCGGTATCCTACAGGAAAAAGCCCCGGCATATGCTATAAATTGTATAGCCGGGAAGATGAATTATCGCTTGGAGTTTACTATATAGACAACATTTTCCATGCATCAGGCCGGCGTCAGCAAATCGACTTGCCGCGACTGATGCCGAGGCGTCGTCACGCCGCACATCAGTTGCGCCAGCAAATAGCGCATCGCCGGGATTTGCCTATCGCGTATCGATCATTGCGCCATCCCTGTTTTCATCGCCGACAGCCATACCTCGTCGATGAATCGCTCGTAGCTGGTCGACGTCGTGGTGCGCGCGGTGCCGGCGGTCGCACCGATATCGCTGGACATGCCGCACGCTGGATCGCCGCAGCGCGCCGGCGATGCCGCCGATCAGCCCGTCCTGATAGGCCCGGAAGTCGCTGCTGTCGGCGATATAGTTCGGCTGCAGCATGATCCACGCGGCCGAGGCGCCGTCGAACGCCTCCAGCATCGCCGCCGGATCGGACGGATCGGCGACGAAGGCATGCGCGCCGCGATCCAGCAAAGGTTGGAGCCGGTCAAGGCTGCGGCCGATGACGCGCACGCTGGCGCCCTGAGCAAGCAAGGCACGGGCGACGGCGCCGCCGGAGTTGGAAGTGGCTCCGGTGATAACATACATCGTGCTGCCTTTCATGGATTGCAATGAATTGATTGCGCGTCGCTCCGGCCGAACAAAGCAAGCGTCGACACGATCACCAACAACGACAGCGCGGCGAACATCAGCCCGCACCAAATGGCGCCCGGCATGCCGGCGGCGTCGATGAACAGCCCGGCCGCCGCCGAACCAAGCACCACGCCGGCGTTGGCCGACGAGACATACAGGCTGGTGGCGAACGCCGGCGCCTCCGGCGCGGCCGACATCAGCCAGATCTGCGTGATCACCAGGCCGCTGGTATGGGCCGCGCCCCACAGCAGCACGATCACCGACATGGCGCCGATGGACGCGCCGGTGCCGGCGTACAAGACCAGGTAGGCGAGCGCCAACAGCAGCGGATGCATCAGCATGGTCCGAGCCAGATGCCGGCCGAGGAAGCGGCCCGCGATCAAATTGCCCGACACCCCGCCGATGCCGAAGATCACCAGCATCATGCTGATCGTCTGGCCGTCCATGCCGGTCTGGGTTTTCAGGTATTCGGCGGCGTAGCTGTACACGGAGAACATAGTGGCGAAGGTCAACACCGTGGCGCCGATGTTGAGCCACAGCGCCGGCTTGCGCAGCACGGCCAGCTGGCTGCCGAAGCTCAACGGCGCACCGCCGCACTGGGGCGGCAATTTCAGCAGCAGGCCGACGCCGGCCACCGCCGTCACCCCGGCGCAGAACAGGAACGAGGCCTCGTACGAAAACCGCGCCGCCACCCAGGTGGTCATCGGCACGCCCAGCACCAGGCCGAGCGTGGTGCCGACCACGGCCAGCCCGGTGGCCTGCGCCGCGCGTTCCGGCGGATACAGCGAGGTCGCCGTGGTGAACGCGGCGGCGAAGAACACCGGATGCAGCAAGGCCGGCACGATGCGCATCGCCATCAGGGCCGAAAAGTTCGGCGCATAGGCGGACAGCGCGCTGCACACCGAGAAGCCGAACAGCGCGCCGGCCAGCACCCTCTTGCGGTCGAAGCGCGACGACACCAGCACCAGGAAGGGGCCGCACACGGCCACCAGCAGCGCGAACAGCCCCATCAACAAGCCGGCCTGCGACACCGTCACGCCGAAGCGCGCGACGATCACCGGCAAGATGCCGACCACGCCGAACTCCAGCGTGTACAGCCCGAACAGCCCCAGCACGATATACGGCATCGAAGCCATCGGCCGGGCCGCGCCGCTCATGCCCCGCCCACGTTGATGACCACCTTGCCGAAGGCGCCGCGCCGCAAATGGTCGAAGGCCTGCGGCACCTGGTCGAAGCCGTAGACGGCGTCGATTACCGGCTTGATCCGATGCTGGTCGATCATCCGCGCCAGATCCTCCAGCGCGCGGCGCGGCCCGACGGAAATTCCGGTGATGACGGCGCGGCCGCCCAACAGCGGCAGGATCGGCACGCTGAGCCGATCCGATTCCAGCAAGCCGATGACCGCGATCCGCCCGCCCGGCACCAGCGCCGCCAGCGAACGCGCGACGTTCTCCCCGCCCGCCATCTCCAGGACATGATCGGCGCCGCGCCCGCCGGTCAGCCGCAGCACCTCGGTTTGCCATTCGGGCGTCCTGCTACGGTTGATACCGAGGCGCGCGCCCAGCGCGATGGCGCGTTCGATCTTGGCGTCGCTGCTGCTGGTGACGATCACATTGGCACCGTTGGCGGCCGCCAGCTGCACCGCGAACAGCGATACCCCGCCGGTCCCCTGCACCACCACTGTCTGGCCGGCGTGCAGATGGCCCAGCTCGATCAGCGCCATCCACGCCGTCAGCGCGGCGATCGGCAGCGTGCTGGCCTCGTCCGCCGTCAACGTCGCGGGCGCCAATACGCACCACTCGGCCGGCGTGGCCACGTATTGCGACAGCATGCCGGGAATCGGACCGCCCTGCGTCGGCGCGTCGCCCCAGGACATCGGCGTGCCGTCGATCCAGCCGGTGATGCAGATCGAAATGACGCGGTCGCCGAGCGCGAACCGGGTCACACCCTCGCCCAAGGCGACCACCCGGCCAGCCATGTCCGACGCCGGCGTGAACGGAAACACCAGGTCCACGCCCATGCCGTTGCCGGCCACCTCGCCGTCCCGGAAATTCAGCGAGACCGCTTCCACCTCGACCAATATCTCGCCCGCCTTGGGCTGCGGACGGGCGACGCTGCGTTGCACCAGATTTTCCAGGCCAAAGGCCGGCAGTTCCCATCGGGTCATCGTATTTTGCATAGACGCTTTCTGAACGTGAAGAAGATGACCAGCAGAATAGAAGCATTGCCGCGACCGATAAAGTGGGGTCGACTGCGCGACAGTACGGACGCCCGCATCCTGAATCGCCCCGATACGGCCCAGTCAACAAAGATGTAGAATGCATCGCACATTTGGAGCCGCATGGATAACATCAACACCTTGAACGTCTTCGTGCAGGTCGCCGAGACCCGCAGCTTCGTGGCCGCCGGCCGATTGCTGGGGGTGAGCGCGTCGGCCGTCGGCAAAAGCGTGGGACGGCTTGAGGAGCGGCTGGGCGTGCGCCTGTTTCATCGCAGCACGCGCAGCATCACCGTCACCGCCGAGGGCCTGCTGCTACTTGAGCGGAGTAAGCGCATCCTGGCGGAGATCGAAGCGGCCGAGACCGAGCTGCGGCAGACCTCGTTGCTGCCGCAGGGCCGGCTGCGCGTCAGCCTGCCGCTGGTCGGCGCGCCGTTCCTGCAGGTGCTGGCGCGGTTCAAGCATCGCTATCCGGAGGTCGATCTCGATCTTGATTTCTCCGACCGCCGCGTCGACGTGATCGAGGAAGGTTTCGACGCCGTGCTGCGCTCCGGCGAGGTGCTCGATTCACGCCTGACGGCGCGCTGCATCGGCGAGTTCCGCATGCTGCTGGTGGGTTCGCCAGAATACTTCCAGCAACGCGGCACGCCGCGTCACCCCGGCGAGCTGATGGACCACGCCTGCATCCAGTTCCGTTTCCCCAACACCGGCATGCTGCAAGCGTGGCCGCTGCACGCCGAGCGCCACGACGCCAAGCAGCAATTGCCGCAGTCGATGGTGTGCAACAACCTGGAGGCGCGCATCTGCTTCGCGCTGCAGGGCTTGGGCATCGCGTACCTGCCGGACTTCGCCATCGCCGACAGCCTCGCCGACGGCAAGCTGGTCACGGTGCTGGACGAGATTCACGGCAGCGGCGCGTTTCACATCATGTGGCCATCCGGCAAACATCCGGCGCCCAAGTTGCGCGTGTTTATCGACTTCCTAAAGGCCAACTTGTTCCCCGGCGCAGCAACATGACCGTTTCCAACGATTGTTTGACGTAAATACCGCATCGCCGCAAGGCAAGCGGGACATACAATTCAGCAGTCACCGAAACGGAAACACATGCAGAAAATAACTTTGATGGGATCGACAGGGTCGGTCGGCAAAAGCGCCCTCGCCGTGATACGCGAATATCCGGACCGCTACGCCATCACCGCCCTGAGCGGCGGGCGCAACGTCGATGCGATGGTGGCGCAATGCCTGGAGTTCCGTCCCGAAGTGGCGGTCATGGCCGACGCCGAGGCGGCGTTGGAGGTCAGCGAGCGGTTGGCGGAGCTGGGTTGCGCCACCGAGGTCGAGTACGGTGGAGAAGCGCTGTGCGCCATCGCCCGCCTATGGCATGTCGATGTGGTGATCGCCGCCATCGTCGGCACCGCTGGCCTGATGCCGACGCTGGCCGCCGCGCACGCCGGCAAGCGCATCCTGCTCGCCAACAAGGAATCGCTGGTCACCAGCGGGCAGTTGCTGATGCGCGCCGCGCGCGCCAGCGGCAGCCGCATCCTGCCCATCGACAGCGAACACAACGCCATCTTCCAATGCCTGCCGCAAGCCCTGCAGTCCAGCATGGGACACGGAGAACTGGCCGCGCACGGGATCGCGCAACTGGTGTTGACCGGCTCAGGCGGCCCGCTGCGAAACACGCCGCTGGCGGAGCTGGCGTCGGTCACGCCGGAGCAGGCTTGCGCGCATCCGACCTGGTCGATGGGCCGCAAGATCTCGGTCGATTCCGCGACCATGATGAACAAGGGCCTGGAATACATCGAGGCGCGCTGCCTGTTCAACGCCTCGGCGGCGGAGATGCATGTGGTGCTGCATCCGCAATCGGTGGTTCATTCGATGGTGCGCTACATCGACGGCAGCTATATCGCGCAACTCGGCGCGCCGGACATGCGCACGCCGATCGCGCACGCCCTCGCCTATCCGGGCCGCATCAAGACCGACATCCAGCCGCTGGACTTCCCCCGCGTCGCCTTGTCGTTCGACGAGCCCGATCCGGCCAGGTATCCCTGCCTGTTCCTCGCCATGGAGGCCTACGCCGACGGACAAAGCGCAGCCACCGTACTGAACGCGGCCAACGAGGTGACGGTCCAGGCCTTCCTCGATCTGCGCATCGGCTTTCGGGCGATCGCCGACATCAACCGCAGGACGGTGGAAGCGCTGTCGATCGGCGAGCCAGCCACCGTCGGCGACGTGCTGGAAACCGACCGCCGCGCCAGGGCGCAGGCGCACGAGTTCATTCGTGCTTGTAAGGCGCGGCGATAGGGAGATAACATGATTCCCACCATGCAACTGGCATCGGCGACGGCCGATGTGCTGGGACTGGCGCTGGAGTATCCGGCCGGCGCGGAGACGTCGCATGTGCACGAGCAGTTCGGGCAGATCATGTACATCGTGCGAGGAGCGGCCACCGTCCAGACCGAGCAAGGCTGCTGGGTGTTGCCGCCGCAGCGCGCGCTGTGGATACCGGCCGGGGTGCGCCACGCGTTCTCGCACGCACGTCCGGTGTCGTTGCGCACGGTGTACGTGCGCCGCGGCTGCGCCGGCATGCCGGATTGGAGGCAATGCACGGTGATCCATGTCGCCGCCTTGTTGCGCGAGCTGATGCTGGCGTTGATGGACATGCCGTGGAACTACGCGTCGGACAGCCATGCCGACCGGATCGGCAAAGTTTTACTCGACAGCCTGGCGGCGGCCGAGCAGGACGCGCTGGACCTGCGCACGCCCAACGATCCGCGCGCCGCGCGGGCCGCGTTGATAGCGCGCGGCGATCCGGCGCATACGCTGCCGCTCAGCGAGATCGCGCATCGGGCGGGCGCCAGCGAGCGGACGCTAAACCGCCTCTTCATCGCCGAGACCTCGATGGGCTTCGGCGCATGGCGGCGCTGCCTGCGCCTGACGCACGCGCTGGAGAGTCTGGCCTATGGCGAACCGGTGGCGACGGTCGCGGCGGCGATAGGCTATGAAAACCCAAGCAGCTTCATCGCCGCCTTCAAATCCGTCTTCGGCACGACGCCGGCCAAGTATTTCTCGTCTTCAACCAGCCGTTAAGTTCGAGATGCGTCTTCCCATTCCGAACGTTGTTCTTCTTGGTATTGGATGCCGTCAACTTCCCGGCCCTTCCACATTCCGCTAGTCCGCTCGTTCAGACGTTTGCGCTCCGCCAGCGATGCTGGCTGCCGCAACTCCGCCGTAACCGACACGCTATTACCAGCGTCGCCCGCCTTCATACTCCTGACCTGACGAGTGATTTGGATAGTCGGTGGCGCCATGATCAACCTCATGTCAATGTGGTTTAGAGGCCAGTATATAACACCGCGCGATGGCACCAAACGTCGCGTCAGTTGAAGCGCCCGGTGCCGCCGATGCTGTGGCGGCCGGCGCCGAGCAGTGCGACGGCGACCGCGCCGGCGAAGAACATCGCTTGCAACTCCAGCGCCCAGCCGCCTTGGTCGTTGAGCGTGAAGAACTGGCTCGTGTGCACCAGCAACACCGCGACGATCATGTTGATCGCCACCACCAGCGCTGCAAGGCGGGTGTAGACGCCGGCCAATATCATCAGCGGCGCGACCACCTCGCCCACATACACCAGATAGCCCAGCACCGCAGGGGCGCCGGCCTTGGCCAGCATGTCGCCGACGAAGCCGATGCCGCCGGTCAGCTTGGCCACGCCGTGGAACAATAGGATGAGGGCCAGTACGGCGCGCAGCACCAGCTTGCCCGCGTCGTCGGTATTACGTTGAGTCGTTTGCATGATTTTTCCTTTTAGTTAGATTTGCGCGGTCAGCCATTGCTCGAAATCGCCGACCATCGCCATGTCCAGCTGATGGCCGGCTTCGTATTCGCGATACCGCAACGGCACGCCCAGGCCGTCGAGTACTTCTTTCGAGTTGCGGGCGAAGTGTATGCCCAGCTTTTGATCCTGCACGCCATGACTGACGAAGGCGCGCAGCTTGCCCAGCGCTTCGCCGGTCCGCACGGCGGGCAGCACTTCCGGCAGGATGCGCCCGCTCAGCACGCCGAAGCCGGCGACCTGCTCCGGCGCCGTCAGCGCGACGCTGGCGCTCATGATGCCGCCCTGGCTGAAGCCGGCGATCCAGACCCGCTCGGCGTCGATGTCGTGCTTCAGCGGCAGCCGTCCGATAAAGTCCAGCAACTTCCAGCGCGCCGCCTCGGCCTGCGCGGCGTTGATGACCGGCCCGTCCGGCGTGAAGCTGACCTGGAACCAGCCGTACTGCATCGGCCCGAATTCTAGCGGGCCGCGCGCCAGCACCACCGTCAGGCGCGGATCCATCCGCCGCGCCAGTTCGATGAAGCCCATTTCGTTGGCGCCCACGCCGTGCAGCAGAACCAGGCATGGCGACTTGCCCTCACCGCTCTC
>Ga0247809_1000919_pt1 | contig 13186 bp, 12 predicted proteins | sample UWRJL104311B1_FD_180951 | JGI IMG/M metagenome (GOLD analysis project Ga0247809, IMG submission 180951) | Plant litter microbial communities from Arlington Agricultural Research Station in Wisconsin, United States - UWRJ-L104-311B-1 | ecosystem: Environmental > Terrestrial > Plant litter >...
AGGTTTGTTTTGGCACCACTTCTTCAAGCTGCGATTTCAGTTTGTCTTTCTCTTCGTCGCTTAGCTTGCTCAGTTGCTCTTCGTCTTTCCTTATCAGCTTGTCTACAGTATCGGCATCCACACGTGCAAAGGTTAGGCTGTCATTATCAGCTTCGAGCTTCTGGATAAGGTGCGATACAATAGGGCTGTCAAGCAACAGTACTTCATAACCCTTGTCCCTTGCTTCTGAAATATAGCTGTGCTGTGCATCTTTATTAGACGCATATAAAACAACAAGTTTACCTTCTTTATCAGTTTGGTTTACGGCAAACTTTTCTTTGATCTCTTCAAGAGTAAAGAACTTGCCATCTACTGTAGGGTACAATACAAATGCGCCTGCTTTCTCATAGAATTTAGGCTCGCTAAGCATACCATACTCTAATACAATCTTGATGTCGTTCCACTTCTGTTCAAAATCCTCGCGGTTCTCGGTAAACAGTGACTTTAATTTATCGGCTACCTTACGGGTAATGTAGTTAGATATCTTTTTAACTGCGCCATCTGCCTGAAGGTACGAACGCGATACGTTTAGCGGAATATCCGGGCTGTCGATAACACCGCGCAGCATGGTAAGGAATTCCGGTACAATTCCTTCTACGTTATCAGTAACGTATACCTGGTTTTGGTACAGCTGTATTTTATCTTTCTGCACAGAAAGGTCTGAAGACAGTTTAGGGAAGTACAGGATACCGGTAAGGTTAAACGGATAATCTACATTAAGGTGGATGTTAAACAACGGCTCCTCATACTGTGTAGGGTACAACTCGTGGTAAAAATCTTTATAGTCTTCCTCAGTAAGGTCGGCAGGCTGTTTTGTCCAGGCCGGGTTTGGGTTGTTGATGATAGTATCTACTTCAACTTCCTCAGGCTGGTAATCAACCGCAGCATCCTCCGGTGTAGGAAGGGTTTCTTTATGGGTACCGAATTTAATAGGCACCGGCATAAACTTGTTGTACTTTTTAAGCAGTTCGCGAATTTTAGATTCCTCTAAAAAGTCAAGCGAATCTTCGGCAATGTTCAGAATGATCCCTGTACCGCGTGTAGTCTTTTCTGCCGGCTCCAGGGTAAACTCCGGGCTACCGTCGCAAATCCAGTGTACAGCAGGCTCGTCTTTATATGACTTGGTAATGATCTCCACTTTCTCTGCCACCATAAAGGCAGAATAGAAACCTAGTCCAAAATGGCCGATAATGCCTGAATCTTTGGCAGAGTCTTTATACTTTTCTAAAAACTCCTCAGCTCCCGAAAAGGCTACCTGATTGATGTATTTCTCTACCTCCTCGCCCGTCATCCCCAGACCCTGGTCGATAATGTGCAGCTTTTTGCCTTCTTTATCAATCTTAACCTCAATAACCGGGTTGCCATACTCTACACTGGCTTCACCTATATTAGTAAGGTGTTTCAGTTTCAGGGTTGCATCGGTGGCGTTACTTACCAGTTCGCGTAAAAAGATCTCGTGGTCGCTGTATAAAAATTTCTTGATTAAGGGAAATATGTTCTCTACTGAAACATTAATTTTTCCTGTTGTCATAGTATTTTGGTTTTATGTTCGTTTTTTTAATGCAGTCAAATTAAGTACCAAACTGATTGATGTGACAAATTGGCATTTTGCAGACAAAAGAGCCGCTGTAATTGTTAATACAAACTAATTTTAAGAAAAGTTTAATACTGCAACCTAATGCATGTTGCAAATACATATTTTTCTTTAAAATCAGATATTTCAGCTCAGGCCATCCTACGGAAATCAGCCTAAACATAAAATTATTCCTGTTAAATATTTGGCATACTCCTTGTAAATCTCCCTGCAATCGCTGTACCTTTAGGGTAGAAAAAGCGTTTAACAAGAAGGAAACCTAAACTGAATTTAATTATTATGAAAAAACTATTGTCTCTATGCATGATGCTTGTATTGTTTGCCTCGTGCGGGTCGCTTGACCAAAAAGGCCAGGCAGGCCTAAAAGGTAACTGGGCTATTACCGGTGTTACCTATCCGGGTAGCGAGTATATTAAAGTAACATCTTTTGATGTGGCCGACTCTCAATGCTTTGTGGGCAGTTCATGGAACTTTATTTCTAACAACAACAAAGGCTCACTAACGCTTAACAGCACTGTAGGCGGATGCCCGTCTTTTAGCAGCCCAATAGTATGGACAGTAACTAAAGCCGGTACTTTTAACCTGAAGATTACAGAAGGCGAAAAAGCAAAAAGGGTAACTGAAGGTTATGTACTTACCATGCAGAACCAGACAGAAACATCATTCCAGCTTGTGGATAACGTTACCGTAGGCGGAAAAACCGTTGCAGTAACCTACAACTTCTCTAAGATTTAAGAATCAATAAAGCATTAAAAAAAATATAGCAATATGAAAAATTTCAAAATTTATGCCCTTGCATTAGCATTTGCGGGCAGTATAGGCTTCACGTCATGCGAGGCTGTAAAGAATACAAATAATACACAGCGTGGCGCTGCGGCGGGTGCTGTGGGTGGTGCCGTTATAGGCGGTATCCTGGGTAATAATATAGGTAAAGGCGGTAACACTGCACTTGGAGCCATTATAGGTGGTGCCGTGGGTGGTACTGTGGGTGGTGTTATTGGTAACAGGATGGATAAGCAGGCACAGAAAATAGATGAGGTACTTCCGGGTGCTGAAGTTGAAAGGGTGGGCGAAGGCATCAAAATTACACTTGGCGAAAACTCAGTAAACTTTGACCTGAACAAATCTACACTTACTGCTACTGCCAAAGCCAACCTTGATAAGCTTGTACCTGTATTTAATGAATACCCTGACACTAACATCCAGATATTTGGTTACACAGACAGCAGCGGATCTGACGAATACAACTTAAAACTTAGTGAGCAAAGGGCAGCATCTGTACAACAGTATCTTAGCACTAAAGGCATTACATCCGGAAGGTTTGTAACCGCCGGTAAAGGTGAAGCAGATCCTATCACTACAAATGATACCCCTGAAGGAAGGGCTAAAAACAGGCGTGTGGAATTTGCCATTACTGCCAATGAAAAAATGGTACAGGATGCCCAGAAAGAAGCCGGTAAACAATAGTTTATACACATTCTATAATATACTAAGAGAGGTTGCTTAAGAGCAGCCTCTCTTTTTTTGTTTGTTATGTTGCAATGACAGTGTATGCGAATGACTGCCATTCAGTGAGTATTTACTAACCGCTTAGGATATATAGTTACACTACAGAAGTTTCAGGAATTGCAGCCCGGAAACTTTCATATTTCTTAAAACCCCGTAGACATTTGTTACGTATATAAAGGTGCACTCAATAATACCCTAAATAACATCTTACTAATGCAAATGGCTGCCTGTAACCGGGCAGCCATTTTTTTGATGTTGTATTGAAACTATATTTTGAAGCATCGAAACTCTGAAACTCTGAAACTTTGAAACTAACAACCTACCTCCAGTCAGATGTTGATTTGTTACGTCCAAAATAATACGTTACCCCTGCAGAGACCGTAAGCATTTTTCCGGTAAACTCTTCAGGAGCACGGACCCCGGTAAGGCTGTAATTTTGCTTAAAATTGAGTATGCCCGATACATCTCCTGTAAGGGAAAACTGCGGACTTATAAAAAACTGCGCGGTACCACCCAGTATTATATTACCCATCTTATCGGTGTCGCCGGGTTCAGTTTTCAGGATCGTTACCCCCGCCCCGCCGTGTATAAGTACATTAAAAGTTCGCGCTGCAATAGACTTTAAACTTACCAGCCTCCCGATATTGTATACCGCCTGCACAGAAACCCGGTTTAGCGTGGTGTTGTTTTCCAGCCCGTCTTTAGAATTAAACATATCGTAACCATAGTCTGCTTTTGCACCCCAGTATTCATTTGCCATATAGCGAAATCCTACATCAAAATGGTTAAACCCACTGCGTTCAGGGTTGCGTCCATAGTTAAAGCCGTAGTTGCCTTCTATAGAATATTGATTGAAATTGTTTTGAGAAAATACAGCCGCTGTTATAAGCAGTACTGCCAGTGTTATCCGTTTTTTCATATCTGCTGAATTTTTGCCCGTTAGGGGAATTCATATTATTCTTTATGCATAAATGTAAAAATGGGCCATATAAATTTATAAGAGTAAGCGCCAAAGATGGTCTTTTTATTGCCTTTGTTATGTTAAAGGCTTGCTAAAAGTGAATTTGCTAAAATACAATTGCTAAAAAACTGAGAAGGGCCACCATTACGGCAGCCCCCTCGTACTTGTGTCTTGTTGCTTAACGCCAGTCGGAATCAGATTTGTTTGCACCAAAATAATAAGTAAGCCCAAGTGACACATTGGCCATGCTGCCCACAAAGCTTTTTACCCCATTTGTAGGGTAATGCAGCTGCCCGTCAAAGTCCCTGTGCTGCGAAAAATTCACGATATAAGAAACATCGGCATGTAGCGCAAGATTTTTCATGATATAGCACTGTGGCGTAATCCCGATTATTACGTTGCCCATGCTGTCTATCTCATCTACGGCAGAAATATTTACCGGGTTGATCCATGAATATCCAAAGCCTGCATGCGCAAGCACATTAAAGCCTGCTGTATAGTTGTGTATATTTATTGTACGCCCCAGATTATGCACTACATTAAAGGAAAGCCTGTGGTAATCAACACCGGTTTCTGTATTAATACCGGCTACCTCTGTATCCTCACGAAACCGGTCTGACCCGTAGTCAAACTTAAAGCCCCACTTTTCATTTAGCATATAGCGAAAGCCCACATCAAAATGCGAAAATTGGGTAATGCCGGGCTGGCCCGATGCGCCAAGGCCATAGGCTGCCTCAAAAGAGTACTGGTCACGGCTTCTTTGCCCCAATACATTTAAAGTAACAAACAACATCAAAATAAGTAACTTTTTATTCATCTCTTTATTTTTCAATGATTTTGATGGCAAAAGTAAAAAAATGAAACCAAATAGAATATTTAAATCCACAAATAGCATTTTTACGTAGATGAATATGTGGGATGAATGCTATGATTGGAAATCCCCGGGTTGAATTTGAAGTGTGTTTATTTTATTGGTTAGGTTTTTTGTAAGGGCAGGCGTTTTTAAAATACCTGCCCTTATTATTTTGTTAAGTGCAGCGGCTGTTTAATAAGTATTTGAATACTTTTGCAGGATAATTTTTCATGAGAATGCTCGCAGTCAAAAATATTTCTTTCGGCTATACCGAAACCACCATACTACACAACATAAGCTTTACTGTAAAGACAGGGCAAAACATAGCCGTTATAGGCGAAAGCGGCTGCGGAAAGAGTACGCTGCTTAAAGTTATCTACGGCCTTTATGACCTTAATGAAGGTGAGATAACCTATAAGGGCAACCCCGTTACCGGACCTAAATATAACCTTGTGCCCGGCATGCCCTATATGAAGTACCTGGCACAAGATTTTGACCTTATGCCCTATACGACTGCCGCAGAAAACGTAGGCAGCTTTTTGAGCAACATATTCATGGAAGAAAAACAGCAGCGCATAGCCGAACTGTTGCAAATTGTAGAGATGGAAGCTTTTGCAGATACTAAAGTAAAACACCTGAGTGGCGGACAGCAGCAGCGTATTGCCCTGGCAAAAGTACTGGCACTGGAGCCTGAAGTATTATTGCTGGATGAGCCTTTTAGCCACATTGATAATTTCAGGAAAAATGCACTGCGCCGCAACCTTTTTGCTTATTTAAAAAGCAGGAATGTTACCGTTATCGTAGCCACTCATGACAGTACCGACTCACTGTCTTTTGCTGACGAAACAATTGTAATAAAAAGCGGCAATCTGGTAGATAAAGCCCCCAGCAAACAAATATATTTTAATGCTGCAGATAAATATACCGCGTCGCTTTTTGGTGAGGTAAACGAAATAAAACTGGAACTGCTAACCCTGACTCAAAACCCTGACGAAACTGTGCTTATTTACCCGCACCAGCTTAAAGTAGCGGAAGGCGGCCCACTGCATGTGGTGGTAAAACAATGCTACTTTAAAGGGAACCGCTACCTGGTTAAAGGAGCACTGGGCAGGCAGGTTATATTTTTTGAGAACCAGAAAGAATTGCCTGTTAACAGCGAAGTGACGTTAGCGGTAGACCGCAATGCCTTTGGATAATTTTAGGTACGCAAACTGTTTCGTTTATCTATAAAAAATAAGCCACAAATTACACTGATTTCACCAATTCTATTTGGGAGCATTTGTGTAATTTGCGGTTAATAATTTATAGCATATATACCGTTAAGGTATCATCTTACCTTCTATGCTGTCATCATACGTTTCGCCTACAATGGCACCGTATGTGCGTTTTGCCAGTGCTATCAGCATGTTGTGTTTGGTATCCCAATAATATCCTGTTTTAGGCGTAAATTTTATTACGGTAATACGCGGGTCGTCCTTACCTTCTGTAAACCAGGTTTTCATGGTAGCATCCCATAGTTCGTCTATTTTTTGCTTGTCAGTGCTTATTGTAGCATGACCATATAAGGTAAGAAAGTCAGAGTATGACGATCCCTGAAAAAGCATCTGCACGGCAGGATCTGCCTGGATGTCTGCATTTTTATGCGAGTCGTTAGCACTCAGAAACCAAAAGTTACCTTCATCATCTACATGCTCGGCAGCCATAGGGCGTGTATTAAAATGCTCGCCGGCCTTTATTTTGGTACAGAAAAAACTTCCTCCGGCTTTTTTAGCCAGTTCTTTTATCTTTTCGATTGCTTCGGCGCCTACAAGATTTTTAAAGTTATCTTCAGGCTGTTCTTTGTTTATTGAGTCCATAGTATAGCGGTTTATTTGTTATACTAATAAAGTTAACGTAATCACAGTTAGACAGGTGTTAGCAATGTGCTAATTGGTAAGAGTTTAAGATAGTGCACATTGTGCAGGAGCAGTCTTTAGTGTTCATTTGGCAGTCGCCTTCAACAACCATTAACCGGCAACCAACAACTTTTTTCGCTATCTTTAAACAAATTTACGTTTAATGTTATGAGGGAAAAGAGTTTTAATATCGCGGTACTAATTGATGGCGATAATGCGCAGGCTAAGTTGTTGCAATCTATACTTGAGGAGGTTTCTAAATACGGGAAGGCTACCGTAAGGCGCATTTATGGCGACTGGACTACCCCGCAAATGAACAGCTGGAAAGAGCCCCTTAACAATTTTTCCTTCAACCCTATCCAGAAATTTGCTTATACATCAGGTAAAAACTCTACAGATAGTTCCATGATCATTGATGCTATGGACATACTGCACAGCAAAAGCGTAGACGGTTTTTGTATCGTATCGAGCGACAGCGATTATACCGGCCTTGCCAAACGCATACGCGAAGAGGGTATTTTTGTAATGGGTATCGGGATGCAGAAAACACCTGTGGCCTTTGTACAATCGTGCGAGATATTTACTTATGTAGAGAACATTCAGCAGGCCATAGAGCCTGCAAATGAAGATAAGAAAGAGCCGGGCGCAGCTGCCAAACCAAAAGTGAAATTCCCAAAAGTAAATACCAAGCTGATAAACAAAGCCTTTGAAATATCGGTCAACGAAGAGGAGGAAGCTTATATTGCCAATGTAGGCAGCAACCTGCGTAAGATAGACCCAAGTTTTGACTCACGTGCCTTTGGGTTTAAAAACCTGACCAAACTGTTTGAAAGCCTGCCCAATTATGTGATCATTAGAAATGAAGTAGGTGGGCTGAACCATCCGCTGGTGAAGAGGAAGTAAAAGCTTTTCCGTATTTTTGAGATATACAAACCGCTTCAATAACATGCACATACCACTTAGCATTTTACCTGTCACACTATTAAAGGCTTATAAAGAGGGTTTTAGCAATACTAAACAACAGCATTTCCAAAACTTAGAAGAAAGTCCACTAAGCACTGATAACTTTAGTTTTTACACATCGGTATCGGCAGTGTTTTCTTCTAAAATTGAAGGTGAGGAGATTGAACTTGATAGCTTTATAAAGCACAGGCGTTTTGGCACAAAATATCAACCGGACTATACCCAAAAAATTGATGACCTTTACAGTGCCTATGAGTTTGCCGCAGAAAACCCGCTAACGGCAGATAATGTATTGCTGGCGCATGCACTGCTTACAAAAAACATACTGCATCCGTCTCAGCAGGGACGTTTTAGAAATGGTAACATGTTTGTAGTTACAGACGATGGCAGGATAGAATATGTAGCTGCAGAACCTGCACTGGTTGCCGCCGAAATGGAAAAGTTTTACCGCGATATGGAGGTTCTGACCAATGCCGACTTATCTTTTGTTGATGTCTTATTTTACGCTGCTTTACTGCATCTTGTTTTTGTAAAAATACACCCGTTTGAGGATGGAAATGGCCGCACCGCCCGCCTGCTCGAAAAGTGGTTTATGGCAATAAAACTTGGTAGTAAAGCCTGGTTCGTACAGTCTGAAAAGAACTATTACAATAGCCATAGAACATATTATAACAATTTAAGGGCACTTGGACTGGAATATCAGGAACTTAATTATGATAAGGCATTGCCATTTTTAGAGATGCTGGCTCAGGCCCTACAAGATCATTAGAATATTCAGTTTTAGGTTAGCAGAAGGATTTGTTTAAATTTGACCGTTATACATTAACAAGCATAAGGCACTAAAAAATTATATATGTCATTACCCGAACTGATACAGTACTTTAGAAACGGCGGAACCTACGACGGATTTTGCAAACTACACCGGATAGACAGCGATGAGGATGTTACCGAAATTTATATGCAGAAGCCTTACGGCCTAAATAACAAGCTTGAGTTTTTTAAAGTTGACGAAACCGCGGGCAAGAAACAGTACAGCTATAACGGTTCAGACTTTTATTACCTGTTTGATTTTTATTATTTTCTGAGTGCTGTAAAAGAAGCAGACAGGCCACAAAGCGCATCAATTACTGATATTGACCTGGCACTGCGCCTGCTGGACAATGCTGAAAAGGATTTTTAATAAGCGGCTTAGCCATTAAGTTACGAAACTCAGCAAAACAGTAAGCCCCCGCTTTCGCGAGGGCTTACCAACCTAAAATCTGATATGAAAATTGCATTATTAATGCCGTAATTATTACGCAGTGCAGCAATGGGTTAAAACATGCCCCCACTACCCTGCTTGGTATTATCTTCACGCGCTTTGCGCTGCATGGCCCTGTTTTTACCCGAACCGAACATATAGTTAATCCCCAAATACACTGTGCGGCTCTCCCAGCGGAATTCGCCTTCCTGCGGAAACGGGTTCTGGCTGCTAAAGCCATAACGCATGGTCTTAAACATATCGCTAAAGCGCAGGCTCAGTGTCATTTTATTCTCGAGCAGGCTATAGCGTGCACCGCTGTCTATCTTATACATTTCTTTCCCATTGTTCTGCACACCATTTACACCGCTGCGGTAAAACCCAAAAAGCAAAAAGCTAAGGCGCTGGTTTACTTTAAAGTTACTGTTAAGGCGGGCATTAAAAGCATTGGCGCTTATCTTGCGGCTTACCAGTTCATAATCGGTGTCAGAACCTTCCTCTAAAACCGATACGGTACCCTGTTGCGAGATGCTGTTAAAATCGATGGCCGGCTGTATATCCCACCATTTGTTGATTTTATAATTAGCAGAAACTTCAAAACCATAGGAGTTATTATGACCAAAGTTGGCAAAGCTCATGATTTGGTCCTGGGTATTTGGGGTTGTTTCATCCGGGTATAGCACACGGTTGATCTCGTTATTGATAAGCCTGTAAAAAACGCCCCCGGTTATTGATGAACCCTGCCCAAACGTTTTGGTATAATTCGCTTCAATAGAATTTGTAAACTGTGGTTCCAGCCTCTGGTTACCCAGCGATGTTACCTGCGGGGTACTAAACTCCCTTATCGGTTTTGTCTGTTCCAGACTTGGGCGGTCTACCCTGCGGCTGTAGCTTAACTGCACGGTATTTTTATCATCGATAACATACGACATAAATGCCGAAGGATATACCGTAAAGTATTCGTTTACAAACGTGGTTGCGCCATTATTAAAGTCGGCATCAGCCTTATAATGTTCGGCACGAAGGCCCAACTGATAGCTGAACTTATCAAACTTTTGCCCAAATGTAGCGTAGGCAGAGTAGATATCATTATCATAACTATACACAGAATTTTGTAGCGCAGGATTATCTAACTGGCGTGTAGTACCATACGTATTATCACTGCGGATAAGGCGCGCTTCAGCACCCAACTCTAAAGTACTCTTCTCACTTAGCGGATTTATATAATCAAGGTTGGCCGTAGCATTCTTGCGCTCATCCAGTATGTTATCATTATAAAATTCAGGAGCTGCGGCGCCTGTTACGGTTTCATAATCAGCATCCTGGGTGCTTTCTGTGGTGTTATAGTTCGCCTCAAAATCAAGGGTATGCCCTTCCTTCTCAAACTTGTGCTTAAAGGCAAGGTTATAGCTGTTGTTTTTGTTGTCTCCATCCAGGTAAGAATCCTGCAAAATATTCTCAAACGTGCTGCCTTCAGGATACATAATATCCGTACCAATGGTAGCGTTGCCACTACCCTGGTTTTGGTTGGTATATACCGATAACGTATTGAAATCGTTAATGTAATAATCCATTCCCACCTTAGCCAGGAAGCCGGTGTTGTCATTTACTACATCTATAGCATTGATAGCGCCGGTATCAAAACGTTTTATCTGCCCTCCGTTAAAGTACTTGCCGCCATTAGTACCAGCATTGGCAAAAAAGTTGACCTTACCCGTACGGTAGTTCATATCCAGCGAGTTGTTGTATTTAGGCGTTTCGCCAAAGGTAAGGCCCGCGTTAAAGCTGCCGTTAAAGCCGTCGTTAGCGTTCTTGTTCAGGATAATATTGATGATACCACTCATACCCTCAGGGTTATACTTGGCGCTGGGGCTGGTAATAAGCTCTATCTTTTTGATGGATGTGCTGGGTATCTGCTTTAGCAATGTAGCAGCATCTATGGTGGTAGGGCGGCCATCTATAAGTATGCGCACGTTAGAATTTCCACGAAGCGATATGGCACCGTTTTGGTCTACATTAACCGATGGTATGTTGTTCATGATCTCGCTGGCTGTAGCGCCTGCGGTGGTAAGGTCGCGCCCTACGGTAATAACCTTGCGGTCTATCTTTTGTTCTATCGTACTGGTTTCCTTAACAATCTCAACGGTATCAAGGGTGGTAGCTTCTTCAGTAAGTGCAATGGTACCAAGGCTAACCGATGGCTTAGCCGTGCTAAGTGCCGCGCTGAGCACACTGGTTTTATAGCCCATAAACTGTACCTCAACTGTATATGCTTTAAGGGGCAGGTTTTTAATGGTAAAATCGCCGCTTTCAGTAGCAACTTCAGCGGTTATGGTAGTAGCGCCGTCTTTAACCACTACGCTTACAAAAGGCAGGGGCTGGCCGGTAGTTTTATCGGTAATTTTTCCGGATATGTTGCCCGTGGTCTGGGCAGTAAGGGTCATGATGCTCCCCAGCAGGAGCACCCACAGCATGTGTATTTTCATTGTTCGTTTTTTTAATTAACCACTGCAATCAGGATGGTAAAACCCTGCCTGCAGGCATAAATGATTGATGATACGCATAAGACTCCACCCTATTGGATTTGTTACATATTTTTTTCATAAAAGTTATAAAAGAGTGAAATTTGACCTAAATTTTAAAAAATCGATCGCATAACATCCTATCTTTAAGTATTATTATAATTTTGCAGTGTAATTTTAAAAAAGTACAAATTCATGTATCATTCAAAAATTTCGGGCCTTGGGTACTACGTTCCGGAAAACGTGGTTACTAACGACGACCTTTCACAACTAATGGATACTAACGATGCGTGGATACAGGAGCGCACCGGTATTAAGGAGCGCAGGCACGTTATAAAAGGCGACGGCGATACTACCACGACGATGGGGGTAAAAGCTGCCAAAGTAGCCATAGAACGCGCTGGGATAAACAATGACGATATCGACTTTATAATATTTGCCACCCTTAGCCCGGACTATTATTTCCCGGGGCCGGGCGTACTGGTACAAAGAGACTTAGGCCTGACCCGTACTGTTGGCGCGCTGGATGTGCGTAACCAGTGTTCCGGTTTTTTATATGCTATTTCGGTGGCAGACCAGTTTATTAAAACCGGTATGTATAAGAACATACTGGTAATAGGTTCTGAGCTGCACAGCACAGGTTTAGACATGACCACAAGGGGCCGGAATGTATCGGTTATCTTTGGAGATGGCGCCGGGGCAGCGGTACTAAGCCGTGAAGAAGACCTATCAAAAGGCATCCTCTCTACACACCTGCACAGTGAAGGCCAATTTGCTGAAGAACTGAGCCTTGCAGCTCCCGGAATGGGCCGCCGCTGGGTAACAGATATCATTGCAGATAACGACCCGGAAGACATTAGCTATTACCCGTATATGAATGGGCAGTTTGTATTTAAGAATGCCGTACAGCGCCTTGCTGAGGTAGTTAATGAAGGCCTGCAGGCCAACAACTTACAACTAACCGACATTGATATGCTTATACCGCACCAGGCTAACCTGAGGATAGCGCAATACATACAGCAAAAGTTCCAGTTGCCTGATGATAAGATCTATAACAACATCATGAAATTTGGTAATACTACTGCGGCATCTGTGCCGATAGCGCTTACCGAAGCCTGGGAACAGGGCAAGATCAAGGATGGCGATACTGTAGTACTGGCCGCGTTTGGATCGGGGTTTACCTGGGGCAGTGCGATCATAAAATGGTAATTCCATTTCAGATTTCAGATTTCAGATTTTTGGAATTTGAGATTTGGAATTTCCAAAACTTGGAATTTGAAAAAAATACATTTCCTTCTTTGGTTCGCTGAAGAAGGATTCTTCTTATATATCAAATTAGCAAAGGTTTTATATTTCACTTTTGTTTCCACAATTGCTCTATTATATTACACAATTTTCCACAATGTTGCAAATAAACACAAAAGACACACCGCTGACTATCAGAGTAATTAATATTTTATACCCAACAATTACCTGTTAAAGATGTCATGTATATACTTTACAGTTTACTGAACTATTGCCATCAGTACATAATTAAAATGCCTTCGCTACTTTTGCATTTTCGGGTTATTTTTCATTGAAGATGAAGGGGGGTTGCAAAGCAGTTGAAT
>Ga0247809_1000920_pt1 | contig 13175 bp, 8 predicted proteins | sample UWRJL104311B1_FD_180951 | JGI IMG/M metagenome (GOLD analysis project Ga0247809, IMG submission 180951) | Plant litter microbial communities from Arlington Agricultural Research Station in Wisconsin, United States - UWRJ-L104-311B-1 | ecosystem: Environmental > Terrestrial > Plant litter >...
CATGCCCTAAACTTTGATTCTCGTAAGATAACTGAAAATGATGTTTTCTTTGCGATAACAGGTACGGTATCAGATGGCCATCTTTTTATTGAGCAGACTTTAAAACAAGGTGCTAAAGCTATAATTTGTGAAAACCTGCCTGAAATTGAAAATTTTGATGCTACTTACATTAAGGTCGAAAATGCATCAGTTGCCTTGGGTATTATGGCTGGCAACTTTTATGGAAATCCATCGGCTGATTTAAAGCTAATTGGAATTACAGGGACCAATGGTAAAACAACGATTGCGACTATTTTATTTAAGCTTTTTAGAGATTTAGGTTATAAAACAGGTCTTATATCAACTGTAGAAAACTATGTAAATGATGTTGTTGTACCTGCAACACATACTACACCAAATCCGTTGGCACTTAATGAGCTATTGAAAGATATGGTTGATGCAGGTTGCGATTATTGCTTTATGGAAGTGAGTTCGCATGCGGTTGCACAACACAGAATTGAAGGTCTTACTTTTTCGGGTGGTGTTTTCTCGAATTTAACGCATGACCATCTTGATTTTCATAAAACTTTTGACAGTTATTTAAAAGCTAAAAAGGCATTTTTTGATATTCTGCCAAAATCAGCTTTTGCGTTAACCAATATCGACGATAAAAATGGTATGGTTATGCTACAGAATACCAAGGCGCACAAAAAAACTTATGCGCTTAAGCAGCTGGCCGATTTCAAAGCAAAAATTGTTGAAAATGGATTTAGCGGATTGCACCTTGATATTGATTACGAAGACGTTTTCTTTAAATTAATCGGTTCGTTTAATGCCTATAATTTACTTGCTGTTTACGGTACAGCAATTTTATTAGAACAAGATAAATTAAAGGTATTAACCCTTTTAAGTCGTTTAACAGGCGCTGAAGGTCGTTTCGATTACATCGTTTCTGAAGATAAGATTATTGGTATTGTAGATTATGCACATACCCCAGATGCGGTTCAGAATGTATTAGGCACCATTGCCGATATCAGAAAAGGAACAGAGCAGGTCATTACAGTTATTGGTTGTGGTGGCGATCGCGATAAAACTAAACGCCCTGTAATGGCTCAGGTTGCCTGCGATTGGAGCGATAAAGTTATCCTTACTTCGGATAACCCAAGAACAGAAGATCCAGCTGCTATTATTTCAGAAATGGAAGCGGGTGTTTCGCCAAGCAACAAACGTAAAACAATATCCATTTTAGATAGAAGGGAAGCGATAAAAACGGCCTGCCATTTGGCAAAAAGCGGAGATATTATTCTTATTGCTGGAAAAGGCCATGAGAAATACCAGGAAATTAATGGCGTACGTAATCATTTTGATGATAAGGAAATTTTACTTGAACAATTAAACCCTGCCAGCTAATGTTATATTTATTATTCGAATACCTGCATAAGCATTATGATATACCTGGATTAAGGTTGTTCCAATACATCACTTTCCGTGCCTCAGTATCTATTATTTTATCATTGATTATAACCACTGTTTACGGGCGCAGACTGATTGATTATTTGCATAAAAAACAAGTTGGTGAAACAGTAAGAAACTTAGGTTTAGAAGGCCAAATGCAGAAACAAGGTACCCCAACAATGGGTGGTATCATTATTTTGCTCGGTATTTTAATTCCGACGTTATTGTTCGCAAATATCTCTAACGTTTACGTAATCCTGATGATCATAACAACCATCTGGATGGGCGCTATCGGATTTTTAGATGATTATATAAAGGTATTCAGAAAAAATAAAGAAGGTTTAGCAGGGCGTTTCAAAGTAGTTGGTCAGGTAGGTTTAGGTTTAATTGTAGGCTGGACTATGTACTACAACCCTAATATTGTTGTTAGAGAAACCGTTCAGGATAATGTGAAAACCACATCTTCTGCGCCAATGGTTTTACGTCAGAAAGGTGAAACTTTTTATTATACGCAAGATGTAAAATCAACCAAAACCAATATTCCTTTTTACAAGAATAATGAGTTTGATTATGCAAAGGTGCTTAAGTTTTTAGGTACAGGTTATGAGAAATACGCTTTCTTAGTTTTTCTTGCTTTCACTGTTTTTATTATCACGGCTGTATCGAATGGGGCTAATATAACCGATGGTATCGATGGTCTGGCAACAGGAACATCAGCAGTAATCGGAACTACGCTGGGTATTTTGGCTTATGTTTCGGGTAACGTTGGCTTCGCCGATTACCTCAATATTATGTATATCCCGAATTCGGGAGAGCTTATGATTTTTGCAGGCGCATTTGTTGGTGCTTGTGTTGGTTTTCTTTGGTACAATTCGTACCCAGCACAGGTTTTTATGGGCGATACTGGAAGTTTGGCTATTGGTGGTATTATCGCCTCGTTCGCTATTATGATTCGTAAGGAATTATTAATTCCGATACTCTGCGGAATCTTCTTGGTAGAACTCGTATCAGTTATTATGCAGGTTACCTATTTCAAATACACGAAGAAAAGATTTGGCGAAGGTAGGAGGGTTTTATTAATGGCGCCTTTGCATCACCACTATCAGAAAAAAGGATATCATGAAGCTAAAATTGTTAACCGCTTTTGGATTATCGGAATCATGCTGGCGATTATGACAATAGTAACTTTAAAATTAAGATAAGTAACAAAAAATAATAAAAATGCAAACCAATAATTCTACACAAACGCCTAATCAACCTAAGTCAGCAATGGCAGGGCAAGGCCGTGTGGTAATTTTGGGGGCTGGTGAAAGTGGAGTTGGTGCTGCAAAATTAGCGATGCAAAAGGGTTTCGATGTTTTTGTATCCGATTATGGTGTAATTACTGATAAGTATAAAGCCGCATTAGAGAAATTAGGTGTTGCCTTCGAATCAGAACAACATTCCGAAGAACTAATATTAAATGCAATTGAAGTAATTAAAAGCCCAGGGATTCCTGCAACAGCTCCAATTATAAAAAAATTGCTTGCAAAAGGTATTTCGGTTGTATCAGAAATAGAGTTTGCTAAACGATATACTACCGCTAAAACAATTTGTATAACAGGTTCGAACGGTAAATCAACAACAAGTCTACTAACCTATCATATCCTAAGAAATGCTGGTGTAAATGTAGGGTTAGCAGGCAACATCGGACAAAGCTTTGCAGCGCAGGTTGCAGATGAAGAATTTGATTGGTATGTATTAGAGATCTCGAGCTTCATGCTTGATGACATGTTTCAGTTTAAAGCAGATGTAGCAGTTTTATTAAATATAACGCCTGATCATTTAGACCGATACGATTATAAACTGGAAAATTATGCTGCATCTAAAATGCGGATTATCCAGAATCAAACCTCAGCTGATGTATTTATTTACTGTGCTGACGATGAAGAAAGTTTAAAAGCGCTTAAAGGCGTATTGCCTTTAGCAAAAACATATCCCTTTTCAATTGTGAAAAAAGTTGATCAAGGTGCATACTTACAAGACGATACAATACATATTCACACAGAACCAAATAACGAACTAACCATGTCTATTTCAGATTTAGCCTTACAAGGTAAGCACAACATTTATAATTCTATGGCTTCTGGCATTGTTGCCAAAGTATTAGAATTAAGAAATGACACCATTCGCGAGAGCATGGGCAATTTCAAAAATATTGAGCACAGATTAGAACATGTGGCTAAAATTTCGGGAATTGATTTTATCAACGATAGTAAAGCAACCAATGTAAATTCTACATGGTATGCTCTAGAAAGCATGACAACTGATGTGGTTTTGATTATGGGCGGCGTTGATAAAGGCAATGATTATAACATGCTTAAGGATTTGGTGAAAAGTAAAGTTAAAGCTATTGTTTGCCTAGGTAAAGATAATAAACGCATTCACGATGCTTTTGAAGATGATGTGGAAGTTATTGTAAATACTTTTTCAGCAGAGGAAGCTACGCAGATTGCATTTCACTTAGCTAAACGAGGAGATGCAGTTTTACTTTCTCCAGCCTGTGCTAGTTTCGATTTGTTTAAGAATTATGAAGACCGCGGTAATCAGTTTAAAGCGGCAGTTAAAGAATTATAGAAGGAGGTTTTTATTATGCTTCAAGCACTATTAAATAAAACAAAAGGCGATAGATGGATCTGGTTGATCATCATCCTGCTTTCGCTTATTTCTGTAATGGCAGTTTATAGTGCTACGGGTACGCTTGCGTATAAAAAGGGAGAAGCGGTAGAGAAGTTATTGTTAACCAAACACTTAATTTTTGTTTTATTAGGTATTGGAATGATTTACATTTCACATTTACTCGATTACCGTTATTATGCTGGAATATCAAAAATATTGATGATTGTGACTGTTCCTTTATTGTTATATACTTTAGTGTTCGGTGCAAATGTAAACGATGCATCACGCTGGGTTAAAATACCAGTAATTGGATTAACGTTCCAGACATCCGATTTAGCAAAACTTGCCTTGATTACTTTTTTGGCCAGAATGCTTACCAAGAAACAAGAAAACATTAAGAATGTTAAAGAATCTTTTATTCCTATTATGGGTTCTGTTTGTGTGGTGTTTGTTTTAATTGCACTGGCTAACTTATCTACAGCATTAATGCTTTTTGGTGTGAGTATTTTGCTTTTAATTATTGGGCGTATCAGTATCAAACAAATTTCATTAGTTTGTGTTGGTGGTGCAATACTGTTAATGTTTGTAGTGTTTTTAGGTCCAAGAAGAGCAACGTACGCATCTCGTATAAAATCTTTCATGCATCCAGAGCAACAGCATTCTGATAAGACTTTCCAGGCCGACCAGGCAAAAATTGCTTTGGCTACGGGTGGAGTTTTCGGTAAAGGACCAGGTAACAGTACGCAGCGCAATTTCCTTCCACATCCTTATTCGGATTTTATTTTCGCCATTATTATTGAAGAATGGGGAACGTTTGGAGGATTAGTGATTATGATGCTTTACCTGGTGCTTTTGTACCGATGTATAAAAATAGTAACACGGGCACCCAAGGCATTCGGAGCTTTACTTGCCGCTGGTTTAAGCTTTAGCTTAACCATACAAGCTTTCGCAAATATGGCCGTAGCGGTAGGATTAGGGCCAGTAACAGGTGTGCCACTTCCATTAGTAAGTATGGGTGGAACATCCATGATTTTTACCAGTGTGGCTTTTGGCATTATTTTAAGTGTAAGCCGTGATGTTGAAGAGCACGTTGCGGGAAAAGATGCGACAGATAAAGTGAAGAATAATAAAGTAATTGTAGGTGAGATTCCTGCGATGGCATAATAGATGCTTAAGGCGAAAGCGGAGAGCAGAAAAAAGAAATAATATTTTAAAAAGAAAGCTTTAGATTTTGGTCTTTTGGCTTCGAGTTTAACAAATAAAAATGAATAATTCCCCAAAAATTATCATATCAGGAGGTGGCACAGGCGGGCACATTTTTCCCGCCATTGCCATTGCCAATGCACTAAAACGCATTGTGCCGACTTGTGAAATTTTATTTGTGGGTGCAACTGGTCGTATGGAAATGGAAAAGGTTCCAGCGGCAGGATATAAAATTGTCGGTTTAAACATCAGTGGTATTCAACGAGGTTCTATTGTTAAAAATCTTGCCTTACCATTTAAAGTTATTGGCAGTGTGCGTAAAGCCATGCAGCTAATAAATGATTTTAAACCTAATGTGGTAGTTGGAGTTGGCGGTTATGCTTCTGGCCCTTTATTGTACGCAGCTTCGTTAAAAGGAATCCCATATTTAATTCAGGAGCAGAATTCTTATGCTGGTGTTACCAATAAATGGTTGGGTAAAAAGGCTTCAAAAATTTGTGTCGCTTTTGATGATATGGATCAGTTTTTTCCCTCTGATAAAATATTGAAAACAGGAAACCCGGTTAGACAGGAAGTTGTAGATATAAAAGGTAAGCACTATTCGGGCGCAGAACTGTTAAAGCTAGATCCTCAAAAGAAAACAATCTTGGTAACAGGCGGTAGCCTTGGTGCAGGAACATTAAATAAAAGTATAGAAAAACATTTAGCTGAAATTATAGCGCAGGATGTTCAGGTAATCTGGCAGACAGGTAAATTTTATTATAAAGGTATTATCGAAAGATTAGGTTTAAACTATCATCCTAATGTGCGTATTCTGGAATTTTTGAATAAAATGGATTTAGCTTATGCAGCAGCAGATGTTATTGTCAGTCGGGCAGGAGCAGGAACCATTGCTGAACTTTGTTTAATTAGAAAGCCGGTTATTTTGGTGCCATCGCCTAACGTTGCAGAAGATCATCAAACTAAAAATGCGTTGGCTTTAGTTAAGAATAATGCCGCTGTTTTGATCAACGATCGCTCTGCAGAGGACACTTTAGTAACTGAAGCGCTACGATTATTAAACGATAAAACTTACAGCGAAACGCTTTCTGAAAATATTTGGAAAATGGCACTGCCTGCAGCGGATGAAATTATAGCGAGAGAAGTATTGAAATTGATTAAATAAGCTAACAGACTAAACCTAAATAAACTATAATAAAAAGTAGTTGAACGAATAGAAAAGCAGCTTTAAGCTTTACCTTTTCTACTTTAACCTTAAAAAAATGGAATTAAGTAAAATAAATAGGGTGTATTTTATAGGTATCGGTGGTATCGGTATGAGTGCGCTTGCCCGTTATTTTGCTAAGAGGGGTGTTTTGGTTTGTGGTTACGATAAAACGCGGACTAAACTAACCGAAACGCTCGAACGCGAAGGTATTCTAATTTCTTATCTTGATGAATCTGGATCTTTGCCATGTGCATTTTTAGATAATCACGATGATACATTAATTGTTTATACCCCAGCAATCCCGAAGGATTCTAAAATTTTAAATCATTTTAAAAATAAAAGCTTCAGCTTAAAAAAACGTTCTGAAGTTCTAGGTATTATCAGTAAAGGAATGTTTTGCATCGCCATAGCGGGTACGCATGGTAAAACCACAACTTCTTCTATAGTTGCGCATATTTTAAAAGATACAGGTTACGATTGCACAGCCTTTTTGGGTGGGATAACTAGTAATTACAACAGCAATGTTTTATTTGGAGCTAATAATGTAGTTGTTGTAGAAGCTGATGAGTACGACAGATCGTTTTTAACCTTACATCCTGATGTTGCTGTAATCACTTCAATGGATGCGGACCACCTGGATATTTATGGCGATAAAAGCCAGCTGGAAGAGTCGTTTCATCTTTTTGCAGGTCAGCTTAAAGCTGAAGGTAGCTTATATGTGCACGAAGGCTTGCCAGTTAAAAATGCAATTACTTATGCTGCAAATTCAACAGCCGACGCTAAAGCAGAAAACTTAAGAGTAGAAGGCTCGAAATTTGTTTTTGATTATTCGGACCAAACTCAACAGATTAAAGATTTAAACTTAATGTTGCCTGGTAAACATAATGTAGAAAATACTACTGTTGCCATTGCTATTGCATTAAAATTGGGAATATCGGCTGATAAAGTCAAGCAAGCGGTTGCAAACTTTAAAGGAGTTAAACGTCGTTTCGAATATATTGTAGATAACGAAAAGCAAATTTATATTGATGACTACGCGCATCATCCTGAAGAACTAAAAGCCTGTTTTGATGCCCTTAGACAATTATATCCAGAAAAGAAATTAACCGTTATTTTTCAACCGCATTTATTTACCCGCACCAGAGATTTTGCAGATGAGTTTGCAAAAGTTTTGAGTACAGCAGATGATTTGATGTTGTTAGATATTTATCCAGCGAGAGAACTGCCGCTTGAAGGAATCAATTCGCAGTTTCTGTTGGATAAAATTAGTTTAGCTGATAAACAAGTTTGTAGTAAAGAATTTGTAATTAATTATGTTGCCAAAACAAAACCAGAACTAGTATTAACAGTTGGTGCAGGCGATATTGATACTTTAATTGAACCATTAAAAAAGACATTAAACCATGTTTAAACGAATAAACTGGAGCGCAATTTTTACTGGCTTTGCCTGGCTAATCAGCCTGGCAGGATTGGTTGTGCTTTTAAGTTTTATTAACGTTAAAAAGCAAACGGTAAAATGCACCAATGTTAAAATATTAATTCCTGGAGCTGATAATTTTATCGAAAGAGAGGAAGTTGATCAGATTTTAAGAGAAGATCAAGGTGTTTTAATTGGACGTAGCCTGGAGAAAATAAACATCCATCAGATTGAGAAAAAACTACAAGCTAATCCATACATCGGTTTTGCGAAGGTTTATGTAGATATGGATGGGGTATTGCATATCGAAATTAAACAGAGACAGCCAATACTTAGAATTTTGAACTTAACGGGTCAGGATTTTTATATTGATAACGATGGTTTGAAAATGCCAATCTCGCCAAACTTTACGGCGAACGTGCTGGTTGCAACAGGTAATATTCAGGAAGTGTTTGGTACACGTGTTGATACTTTGAGAACGCAAATGGCTCGAGATTTATACAAAACCGCTCAATATTTTAAGAAAGATACACTTTGGGATAACCAGATTGAACAAATAATTGTTGATACTAAAAACGATATTCAATTGATACCAAGAGTAGGCAATCAGCGAATTATTTTGGGTACAGCAGATTCATTGGATAAAAAAATGAAAAACCTGTTGGTTTTTTATAAACAGGCTATGCCGCAAGTTGGATGGGAGACCTACAAAACGATTAACATTAAATATACCAATCAAATAATTGGTGAGAAGAGAGATTCATCAGCAATAAAGAAACAGGTAAAAGTACTTTCAGCTGCTGATAGTTCGAGGATAACAAGGAAAGTATCCGATTCACTAATAAGAGATGTAATCGGGAAATCAATTGCAGAAACAAATCCCGATGCTGATCGTAAAGAGAACCAGGTTAAGGCAATTGCGGCCAAGCCCGAGGTGAAAAAGCCTAAACCCACGATTACCAAACCAGAGGTGGTTAAAGAGAAACCAAAAGCGACTCCCGTAAAAACAGAAGCTAAAAAGGATAAACCAGCTTCAGCACAAACGGTGTCAAAACCAAAAACTGTAAAGCCTGATGCAAATCAGAAGAAACCAGTAGAGAAAAAGAATAAATAAGATCCCTTTCAAGAACAAAATATATAACTCAACAAAATTAACGAATATGGACAAGGCAAAATTTACCAGTCAGTCTCCAATTGTAGTCGGCCTGGATATCGGTACTACTAAAATATGTGTTATCGTAGGTCGCAGAACACAGCATGGCAAAATCGAGGTATTAGGCATCGGTAAGGCAGAATCGGCAGGGGTTACTCGAGGAGTGGTTTCTAATATTCAGAAAACCGTTCAGGGAATTGCTCAGGCTGTAGAAATTGCCAGCGGACAATCAAATGTAGAAATACAGGTGGTGAATGTTGGTATTGCTGGCCAGCATATTAAAAGCTTGCAGCATCGTGGCATTTTAACCAGAAGAGAATTAAATAACGAAATCGGTAAAAAAGATATCGATAAGTTAATTGATGATATGTTCAAGCTGGTTATGCCTCCTGGAGAAGAAATTATTCATGTGTTACCACAAGAATTTACTATAGATAATGAGCCAGGGATTAAAGATCCAATTGGTATGGCTGGCGTTCGTTTAGAGGCTAACTTTCATATCATTTCTGGTCAGGTAACTGCAGTTAAAAATATTATCAAATGCGTAAATAATGCGGGCTTACAAACTCAGGATTTAATTCTTGAGCCTTTGGCTTCTTCTGAATCGGTGTTGAGCGATGAAGAGAAAGAGGCTGGTATTGCTTTGGTAGATATTGGGGGTGGTACAACTGATATTGCAATTTTTCATGAAGGGATTATTCGTCATACCGCTGTTATTCCTTTTGGAGGTAACAGTGTAACTGAAGATATTCGCGAGGGTTGCTCGGTGATGCGTAATCAGGCTGAGTTATTAAAAACACGTTTTGGATCTGCTTTGGCTGAAGAAAATAAAGAAAACGAAATTATCTGTGTTCCAGGATTACGCGGTAGAGAGCCTAAAGAAATTTCAGTAAAAAATCTTGCTTACGTGATTCAGGCTCGTATGGAAGAAATTATAGAACACGTTTACTATGAAATTAAAGCTTCTGGATACGAGAAAAAATTAATTGGTGGTATTGTGATTACTGGCGGTGGTGCGTTATTAAAGCACTTATCTCAGGCGGTAGAATATGTAACTGGCTTGGATTGCCGTATCGGTTATCCTAACGAGCATTTATCTAAATATGAAGATATGCCGAAAACCATTTATGATGATTTGAAAAGCCCGATGTATGCAACAAGTGTTGGTTTATTAATCAAAGGCATTCAGCGTGCGGAAGAGCAGGAAATTGAAATTAAGAAAGGCACTGTAATCGTTGATAAATCAAAACCTCAGAAAGAAAAAGAGAAACGCGGTCCAGGTTTATTTGATAAGTTACTTGCAAAAACAAAGATTTTCATCCAGGATGATATGGATGTAAGCGATGAAGATTACTTGAAAAGCTAATTTTTTTCCACAAAAAGTGAGTTTTCCACATTATGAACACTTGTGGAAAACGTCTGTTGAAAAAGTGTTAATATTACATTGAGTAATGAACAGAATTTAAGAATTTTTAAACAACTGATTCATAATATTATGCAGTTCGAAATGTTAAAAGATAAGTCGTCAATCATCAAAGTTATTGGTGTTGGAGGCGGTGGCGGCAACGCAGTGAACCATATGTACCTATCGGGTATTACTGGTGTGGATTTTATTATTTGTAATACCGATGCCCAGGCTTTGGAATCTAGCCCTATACCTAACAAGGTACAATTAGGTGCAAGTTTAACCGAAGGAATGGGTGCTGGTTCTATTCCCGAAGTTGGTAAAAATTCGGCAATAGAAAATATAGATGATATTAAAGCGATGTTGGGCAGCACAACCAAAATGCTTTTTATTACAGCAGGAATGGGTGGTGGCACTGGAACAGGCGCTAGTCCCATTATTGCAAAAGCCGCTAAAGAACTGGATATTTTAACCGTAGCGATAATCACAACGCCATTTTCTTTTGAAGGAAAAAGAAGAAAATTGCAGGCGGATGAAGGTATGGAAGAACTTAAGAAATATGTAGATTCCTATCTTGTAATTTCTAACGACAGATTACGTGAAATTTTCGGAAACTTAACCTTGGGTTCTGCTTTTGGTCAAGCTGATGATATTTTAACAACAGCTGCAAAAGGCATTGCCGAAATCATTACTGTTCCAGGTTATATAAACGTAGATTTTAAAGATGTGCGTACCGTAATGAAGGAGAGTGGTGTCGCTATAATGGGTAGTTACGCTGCTGAAGGCGATGACAGAGCTTTACAGGCAGTTGAGGGTGCTTTAGCATCTCCATTGTTAAAAGACAACGAAATAGAAGGTGCAAGATATATTTTATTAAACATCAGTTCAGGTTTACGTGAAGTAACTATGGATGAGGTGTCTATTATTACAGATTACATTCAAGAAAAAGCAGGCTTATCAGCCGACTTAATCTGGGGTAATTGTACGGATGAATCATTAGAAAATAAGTTATCTGTAACCATAATTGCTACAGGTTTCCAAACTTCTGAGGAACGCGTACACGAAGAAAAAAACAAAAAGAAAATTTCTTTATTAACACCAGAGGAAGCACCATTAGTACGTGTTGTTGAGCCTGTTAATTCTTTTATTCAGCCTAAAGCTGCTCCTGTATTAGAGCCAGTTATGAAAGCTAAAGAAGAAACACCACAAGCAGATTTGTTTGGAGGTATGTTTAATAAAGCTGAAGCACCAAGATACCAGGAACCAGAAAATGATGTAATTCGTCATACTTTGATTGAAGAAGAGCCTCAGGCTGAAGCGCCTGCAGAAACAGGTTTCGAATTTGAGATTAAGCTTGCAGAAACTGAATTTGTTTTTGAAACACCGGTTGCCGAAATTCCATCAATACCAGAACCTGAAATGCCAGTTGTTGGTTTAGACGATAATCAAAACGATGAATCGGTTGAAGAACAACTTAAAAAATCAAGAGAACGTATTATGCGTTTAAAAGATTTGAGTATGAAACTTCGTACTACGAATGGCTTACAAGAATTAGAAAACGAACCTGCTTATAAACGCAAGCAAATGCAGTTACAACAGGTTCAGCATTCCTCAGAATCGCAGGTTAGCCGCTTTACATTAAGCAACGATCAGGATGGTGGTACAGAGATTAGACCTAACAATTCTTTTCTACACGATAATGTTGATTAAATTAATCTAAACATATTTTTAAGGCTCCGAATAAACACGGGGCCTTTTTGGCATAATATTAGATTGTTAAATATTCTTAATTGACACCTTACAGATGAATCGGGTTGATTTTAAGACGAATAAACCGTAAATTCGCAAAAATTATTACAAAAAAATACATAATACATTGGATATATTTGATAAGATAGCAAAGCACATGGGCCCACTTGGTCAACACCAAAAATGGTCTCATGGGTATTTCTCATTTCCAAAATTAGAGGGAGAAATTGCACCACATATGCAATTTAAAGGAAAAGAGCATTTGGTTTGGAGTTTAAATAACTATTTAGGCTTAGCCAATCACCCTGAAGTTAGAAAGGCTGATGAGCAAGCTGCAGCAGAATTTGGTATGGCTTACCCAATGGGCGCCAGAATGATGAGCGGTAACTCAAAATATCACGAACAACTAGAGCAAGAATTGGCTGTTTTTGTAGGTAAACCTGATGCATTCTTGTTAAACTATGGTTACCAGGGTATGGTTTCGATTATTGATACCTTAGTTGATAGAAATGATGTAATTGTATACGACGCAGAGTCTCATGCCTGCATTATCGATGGACTTCGTTTACACATGGGTAAAAGATTCGTGTATCAACATAATGATATTGACAGCGCTCGTAAACAGTTAGAGCGTGCTACTAAATTAACAAAAGAATCGGGTGGTGGCATACTTTTAATTACTGAAGGTGTTTTCGGAATGAGTGGAGCGCAAGGTAAATTAAAGGAAATCGTTGAACTTAAAAACGATTTCGAATTCCGTATTCTTGTTGATGATGCGCATGGTTTTGGTACTATGGGTAAAACTGGAGCAGGAACACATGAGGCGCAGGATTGTATCGACGGTATTGATGTATACTTCGGTACGTTTGCAAAATCTATGGCAGGTATCGGTGCATTTGTTGCTTCAACTGAAGAGATTACGAATTTTTTAAGATATAACATGCGTTCT
>Ga0247809_1000923_pt1 | contig 13148 bp, 9 predicted proteins | sample UWRJL104311B1_FD_180951 | JGI IMG/M metagenome (GOLD analysis project Ga0247809, IMG submission 180951) | Plant litter microbial communities from Arlington Agricultural Research Station in Wisconsin, United States - UWRJ-L104-311B-1 | ecosystem: Environmental > Terrestrial > Plant litter >...
ACCCGGGCTTCATCGACCACGTCGTGAACAAGAAAGCCGACGTGGTGCGCGTGTACCTGCCGTTCGACGCGAACACGCTGCTGTCGACCTACGACCACTGCCTGCGCAGCGTCGACTACGTGAACGTCGTGGTGGCCGGCAAGCAGCCCGCGCCGAACTGGCTCACGATGGAACAGGCGATCGACCACTGCACACGCGGCGTCGGCCTGTTCGAGTGGGCGGGCACCGAGGTCGCGGGGGAGGCGCCCGACGTGGTGCTCGCCTCGGCCGGCGACGTGCCGACGCTCGAGATGCTGGCCGCGGCATCCATCCTGCGCGAGAAGGTGCCCTACCTGAAGGTGCGCGTGGTCAACGTCGTCGACCTGATGCGGCTGCAGAGCGAGGGCGAGCACCCGCACGGCATGAACGACCGCGAGTACGACGCGGTGTTCACGGCCGACAAGCCGGTGATCTTCGCGTACCACGGCTACCCCTGGCTGATCCACCGGCTCACCTACCGCCGCAACGGGCACTCGAACCTGCACGTGCGGGGGTTCATCGAGGAGGGCACGACGACCACGCCGTTCGACATGGTGATGCTCAACGACCTCGACCGCTACAAGCTCGTGATCGACGTGCTCGACCGTGTGCCGGGGCTGGCCGAACGCGAGGGAACGCTGCGGCAGGACATGCAAGACGCGCGCTCGCGTGCCCGCACCTACACGCGGGAGCACGGCGAGGACATCCCCGAGGTCACCGAGTGGTCGTGGGGCGGCGCCTCGTCGGCCTCGGCCTTCAGCGATTCCGGCGGAGACAACGTCTAGCGCGCCCGCTGGTTGAGTAGGTCGCTCGGCGACCGCGTTCCCAGAGCTTGTCGAAGGGCGCGCCCCCGCTGGTTGAGCAGGTCGCTCGGCGACCGTATCCAAACCCGGTCGCCGAGCCCGTCGAACCGCCCTACTGCACGGTCGAGATCTCGGCGACCGTGACCCCGTCCCACCTCAGCCGCACGCTGACGCCGTCGTCGAGTCTGCCGACGACGACGCCACCGGCGGCGAAGGCGTTCGGGGGTACGCAGGAGATGTCGACTCCCGCCGTCACCGCGACCAGACAGATCTCGCCCCGCTCCGACGTCGCCGCGAAGGCTTCGCCGTCCGATATCGACCCGAGCGAGCGGGTCGAGCGCGAGTCGATCGCGTTGTCGAGGCCGGGCACCACCTCGCCGGGCTGCTGGGCGCGGCCGAGCACCGCGCTCGCGGCCGCGGGATCGCCTGCGGACTCGATGGCGAGCGTGCCTCCGCCGGGCACCCCGGCATCGGGCGGCGACGCGCTCTCGACTGGTACGGGTGTGCTCCGGAGGCTCGCATCGGCGGAGGGCGGGGCAGTCCCTGTTTCCGGAGGGGAAGTCGTGCCGCCCGGCCCGGCGGTAGGCGGGCTCGTCGCGTCGAGCACGAACGGTATGGATGCCGCGGCCAGCGCGACTCCGACCACGAACGCCACTGCGGCGGGAGCGGCCCACACCCGCCACGAGGCAGCCAGCCGCCGCAGGTATCCCGGCTCGTCCGCGTCCGCGTCCGGGTCGCCGTCGATCTCGCCGTCGGCCTCGACCGTGGCGATGCCGTCGACCGAACCAACGGCCGGCCCGGCGACGGGTGCATCTCTGTGCGCCAGCGCGGCCGGTTCGTCGCTTTCGGCCGGCCGCGGTTGCTCGAGTCGCGCCAACCGCACGCGGGCCTCGGACGCCGCGGCTTCCTCGACAGGGCTCGTCGGGCGACCGTAGGCGATGCGGCGCAGGTCGTCGATCTCGTTCATGGCCAGAGCATAGCTCAGGTACGCGTCGGCGGCCGCGATCTGCGCGGTCCGCGACATCCACCGCGCCAGATTGCCCGCCCCGCTCTTCCAACGTTGTAATGTGAGGCAACCGACCACGAGGGGAGCGCCATGTCGATCACTATGCACGACGTGGCGCGCTTGGCCGGGGTGTCGATCAAGACCGTGTCGAACGTGGTCAACGACTACCCGCACATCCGGCCGGAGACCCGCGATCGCGTGAGCGCCGCGATCGCGGAGCTCGGCTACCGGCCGAACCTCACGGCGCGCGGCCTGCGGTCGGGGCGCACGGGCGTGATCAGCCTCATCATCCCCGACCTGCGCAACGCCTACTTCGCCGAGCTCGCCGACGCGGTGATGCGCGCCGCCGACGCGCAGGGGTTGAGCGTGATAATCGAGCAGTCCGGCGCCGACCGCGACCGCGAGATCGGGCTGCTCGGCGGACAGCGCAAGCAGACGGTCGACGGCATCCTGTACAGCGCGCTCGCCCTCGGCGAGGACGACGCGCACATCCTCGACGACGTCACCACCCCGCTGGTGCTGCTCGGCGAGCGCATCTTCCACGGCCCGACCGACCACGTCACGATGCACAACACCGAGGGGGCGAGGGCGGCGACCGCGCACCTCATCTCGCTCGGCCGCACGCGCATCGCTGTCGTCGGTGCGCACCGCGGCGAGGTCATCGGCTCGGCGGGGCTGCGTCTCGCCGGCTACCGGGAGGCGCTCGCCGAGGCGGGCCTCGACTACGACGACCGGCTCGTCGGCGAGGTCGGCGGCTGGTACCGGTCGGGCGGGGCCGAGGCGATGCGCCTGCTGCTCGACTCCGGCGCCGAGTTCGACGGACTCGTGGCGTTCAACGACTCGATGGCCCTGGGTGCGATGCGCGTCATGCAGGAGGCCGGACTGCGCATACCGCAGGATGTCGCGGTCATCGGCTACGACGACATCGACGAGACGCGCTACACCCTGCCCACCCTTTCCACCATCGACCCCGGCCGCGACGAGATCGCCGAGGTGGCCGTGCGTTTCCTGCTTGAGCGCATCGCCAACCCCGCGGCGCCCATCGAGCCGCGCGAGCACCTCGCCGCGTACCGGCTGGTGCAGCGCGAGTCGACGACGCTCGGCTGAGGCGCGGCGCGGCGCCCGCGCCCGCGCCCGTCACCGTCGGGGCGCGTGCCGAGAGCGGCGGGGCAAACTTTCGACGCGCAGCCGGGGGTTGAGCGTCGAAACCTTGCCCCTCCGCAGGGGCGCCGGCGTGCCGAGACCGGCGGGGCAAACTTTCGACGCGCAGCCGGGGGTTGAGCGTCGAAACCTTGCCCCTCCGCACCCGCCCTGCCGGGATGGGAGCGAGCGGGGCAAGCTTTCGACCCCTGCCGCGAGCCTGGAGGTCGAAAGTTTGCCCCTCTGCCTTTCGGCGGCGCGGCAAGGGGGCGCGCCGCGCTTCCGGCCGGGCCGAAACGCTGGCCGCTCTTGACAGCGGCCGCATCCGCTCAGCATGATGTCTTTTACAACGTTATATACAACGTTGTAAATGGCGGCCAAAGAGGGCCTGCACCCGCTGATCTACCGCTCACGACAACGAAGTCCATGCATTACCTGAGAGGAAACACAGTGAAGAAGAAAGCACTCATCGCGGGTCTGTCCGCGGTGGCGATCATGGCCAGCCTGGCCGCCTGCAGCAGCGATGGCGGCGGATCGAGCAACGCCAAGCCGACCAACTGCAACAACAAGATCGTGAACGCCGACGCCCCCGTCGTGTCGGTCTGGGCCTGGTACCCGAACATGGCGAAGGTCGTCGACAACTTCAACAACGACCACGACGACGTGCAGGTCTGCTGGACCATCGCGGGCCAGGGCGCCGACGAGTACGCCAAGCTGCAGACCGCGGTCTCGGCCGGCAAGGGTGCCCCCGACGTCGTCATGCTCGAGACCGACCAGCTCACCGGCTTCGAGATCCAGGACGCGCTCGTCGACATCAGCGACCTGGGCGCGAACGACGTGAAGAAGAACTTCGCCGAAGGATCGTGGGGGGATGTCTCACAGGGAGACGCCGTCTACGCCGTGCCCATCGACGGCGGCCCGATGGCGATGATCTACCGCAAAGACATCTTCGAGAAGTACAACATCACCCCGCCCACGACGTGGGAGGAATACGAGACCGCCGCGCAGACCGTCAAGGATGCGGGCGGTCCGTGGTTCGGCAACCTCGGCAGCAACGTGCCCGCCGCCCTCACCGCGCTGTTCCAGCAGAACGGCGCCGAGCCCTTCGTCTACGACCTCGCCGACCCGCAGAAGATCGAGATCAACCTCGACACCCCCGAGGTGAAGAAGGTCATGGACTACTGGGCCGGACTCACCGAGAAGGGCCTCATCGGTACCGAAGACCAGTTCACGACCGACTACATCGCCGGCGTCGTCGGCGGCAAGTACGGCACCTACGTGTCGGCCGCCTGGGCCCCCGGCTACCTCACCGGCGCGGGCGTCGGACAGGGCGACGACGCCGGCCTCTTCGCCGTGGCGCCGCTGCCGCAGTGGGACACCGCTAACCCCGTGTCGGTCAACTGGGGCGGCTCGGCCCTCGCCGTGACCTCGCAGGCGAACGACAAGAAGCTCGCGGCGAAGGTCGCCACCGGGCTCTATGCCGACGAGGCATCCCTCACCGACGGCTGGAAGACGCAGACCATTTTCCCGCTCAACAAAGACGTGCTCACCTCCGACGCCTTCGTCGACAACGAGGTCGAGTTCTTCGGCGGGCAGACGGCCAACAAAGACATCTACATCCCGGCCGCCGACGCCTACGAGGGCACGACCTACAGCCCGTTCAGCGTGTACTACTACGCGCAGCTGCAGGCGCAGCTGGTGAAGATCGCCGCGGGCGACGTCGGCGGGTCGCAGGCGGCCGACGACCTGCAGGGCATCATCGTCAAGTACGCACAGGAGCAGGGATTCACGGTCGAATAGACCGGCTTCGTCGCGTGGCTCCGGGTACGCCCGGGGCCACGCATCCGACAATCACGACAAAGGATCTGACATGGCAGACACAGCAACGACGCTGGTGGCTAAGCCGGCCGCTGCGGCCAAGCGCAAGAGGACCGCGCGCGAACGGGCGCACTCCCGCACCGGATGGCTGTTCATCGCGCCGTTCGGGGTGGTGTTCGTGGTGTTCCTCGTCACGCCGCTCGCCTACGCGTTCTACCTGAGCCTGTTCTCGAAGGGCCTCGCCACCGGCACCGCGTTCGCCGGCATCAACAACTACGTGCGCGCGTTCACCGACCCGTCGTTCCTCAAGGGCGTGTGGTTCGTGGTGCGGTTCTCGGTCGTGCTGATACCGGTGCAGATGCTCGTGTCGCTCGCCGCGGCGCTCGTGCTCGACAACCTAACCAACCGCTTCGCCCGCTTCGCCCGGCTCATGATCTTCCTGCCGTACGCGGTGCCCGCGGTGATCGGGGCGCTCATGTGGGGCTTCCTCTACAGCCCCAGCTTCGGCCCGCTCGAGCAGATCTTCGGTTCTTTCGGGCTGGATGCCCCGTTCCTGCTCAGCCCCGACAACATCTTCTACGGCCTGATGAATGTGGTCACCTGGCAGTGGGCCGGGTACTACATGATCATCATCTACGCGGCGCTGCGGGGCATCGACCCCACCATCTACGAGGCCGCGAAGATCGACGGCGCGAACGCGTGGCAGGTGGCGCTTCGCATCAAGATCCCGATGGTGCGTTCGGCCCTCGTGCTCATCCTCGTGTTCGCCCTCATCGGCACGCTGCAGTTCTTCACCGAACCGCAGGTACTCGGGCCGGTGGCCAACGGCACGATCACGCCCGACTTCACGCCGAACATCTACGCGTTCAACCTGGCGTTCAAGTACGCGCAGTTCAACTACGCCTCGGCCATCTCGTTCTCCCTCGGCGCGATCGTGTTCGTCGGCGTCTACATATTCCTCTTCGTCACACGCAAGCGCGGGAGTGTTCTCTGATGGCCATCGCTTCTCCCACCGGCACGTCGCGCAAACCGCGCAACGTCATCACGTACGTGTTCCTCGGAATCCTCGTGGTGTACTTCCTCATCCCGCTCTGGTTCCTCTTCGTGGCCAGCACGAAAGACGCGCCGAGCCTCTTCGGCGGAGACAGCGCGCTCTGGTTCTCGGGCGACTTCAACCTGTTCGCGAACCTCACGAACCTCGTCACCTACAACGACGGCATCTACCTACGCTGGATAGGCAACTCGGCGCTCTACGCCTTCGTCGGCGGGCTCGGCGCCACGGTGCTGGCCGTGCTCGCCGGCTACGGGTTCGCGAAATACAAGTTCCGCGGGCGAGACCTGTCGTTCGCGATCCTGCTCGGCTCGGTGATGGTGCCGCTCACCGCGCTCGTCATTCCCACTTTCGTGCTGTTCTCCGAGCTCGGGCTCACCGACACGATCTGGGCCGTCATTTTGCCGTCGCTGCTCAGCCCGTTCGGTGTCTACCTCATGCGGGTCTACGCGGCCGAGGCCGTGCCCGACGAGCTGCTCGACGCGGCGAGGGTGGATGGCGCGGGCGAATTCCGCACGTTCTTCCAGGTCGCGCTGCCGCTCATGCGTCCGGCCGTCGTGACCGTGCTGCTGCTCTCGGTGGTCGGCACGTGGAACAACTACTTCCTGCCGCTGGCCATGCTCTCGAACAGCCAGCTGTACCCGATCACCGTCGGCATCGGCCTCTGGCAGGGACTGGCGTCGCAGAACAACGGCGGCGGCGGTACATCCCTCTGGACACTCATCATCGTCGGCTCGCTCATTTCGATCATCCCGCTGATCGTCGCGTTCCTCTCCCTGCAGAAGTACTGGCAGGGTGGGCTCGCGATCGGCAGCCTGAAGTAACTTTTCCATTCCGCTCGACCCAGATCGAAAGAGAACCATGCCCCAGGCCAGCCTGACCATCAACCCGCGTTTCGCCATCGGAGCCGTCGACCGCCGCCTGTTCGGCTCGTTCGTGGAGCACCTCGGTCGCTCGGTCTACGACGGCATCTACGAGCCCGGCCACGAGACGGCCGACGCCGACGGTTTCCGCGGCGACGTGCTGGAGCTCGTGCGCGAACTCGGTGTTTCGACCATCCGGTACCCCGGCGGCAACTTCGTCTCCGGCTTCAAGTGGGAAGACAGCGTGGGGCCCGTCGCCGACCGGCCGACGCGGCTGGACCTGGCCTGGCACTCCACCGAGACCAACGAGGTGGGGCTGCACGAGTTCGCGGGCTGGCTCGAGAAGACCGGCAGCGAGCTGATGCTCGCCGTGAACCTCGGCACCCGCGGCGTCGAGGAGGCGCTCGACCTGCTCGAATACGCGAACGTGCCGTCGGGATCGACGCTGTCTGACCGGCGGCGCGTCAACGGCCTCGAGAAGCCGCTCGCTGTGAAGATGTGGTGCCTCGGCAACGAGATGGATGGCCCGTGGCAGCTCGGTCACCGAAACGCTGACGACTACGGCAAGCTCGCCTCGATGACGGCCAAGGCCATGCGCCAGCTCGACTCGTCGATCGAACTCGTGGTCTGCGGCAGCTCGAACCGCACCATGCCCACCTTCGGCGCGTGGGAGCACACCGTGCTGCAGCACACCTACGACGACGTCGACCTCATCTCGTGCCACGCCTACTGGGCCGAGAGCCAGAGCGACCTCGGCAGCTTCCTTGCCGCCGGCCACGACATGAGCATGATGATCGAGGAGGTCGTGGCCACCGCCGACGCCGTGAAGGCCGCGCTCAAGAAGACCAAGCAGATCAACATCTCGTTCGACGAGTGGAATGTCTGGGACATCTCCCGGTTCGAGACCGAAGACAAGATCACCGGCGTCGACACCTGGCCCGTGGCACCGCGCCTGCTCGAGGACTCGTACACCGTCGTCGACGCGGTCGTGGTCGGCAGTCTGCTGATCTCGCTGCTCAACCACGCCGACCGCGTCAGCTCGGCGAGTCTCGCGCAGCTCGTGAACGTGATCGCGCCCATCATGACCGAGCCCGGGGGAGTGGCTTGGAGGCAGACCACTTTCTTCCCGTTCGCGGTCACCTCGCGCCTCGCCGGCGCCACCGCGCTCACGCCGCGCCTCGTCTCCGACAGCTACGAGACGAGCACCTACGGCACGGTCTCGCTCGTCGACTCGGCGGTCACCACCGACGAGCAGGGCACCTCGGTGTTCCTCGTGAACCGCTCGGTCGACGCGGCCACGACGGTCACGATCGACATCTCGGCGCTCGGATCGGTCTCGGTCGTCGAGGCCGTGGCGATCCACGACGACGACATCCACGCCGCGAACACGCTGGAGTCGCCCGAGCGGGTGTCTCTGCGCTCGATCGCGACGACGATTGCCGACGGCACCCTGACAATCGAGCTCCCGGCCGTGTCGTGGGCGGCCCTGCGCCTGCAGTAGCCGTTCGCTGAGCCTGTCGAAGCGCACACACGCTGGTTGAGTAGGTCGCTCAGCGACCGTATCGAAACCTCACGCACCGCGGGTTGAGTCTGTCAAAACCCCACGCTACGGAGCAGTAACCCCCGCGTCATCCACAACCGTCGTCTCCTTCTTCGCGGGCGGCGCGCCGTTGCCCAGCTCCTTGTGCACCCCGAAGACCACCATCGGAATCAACACCAGCGACCGCAGGTCGAACAGCGCGTGCACGACGATCGCGACGACGATGCTGCCGGTGCCGAGGTAGATCGCCATGAACACGGCACCGAGCACCGCGGCGCCGATGATGCCGGGGAGCCCCTGGTACACGTGAAGCAGGCCGAAGATCAGGATGCTGGCTGCCACGGCGGCTACCGCACTACCGGTGACGCCGAAGATCAGTGCAGGCAGGGCCAGCCGGAACAGCAGCTCCTCGACCACGCCGGCGTTCACCGCGAGGGCGGCGCCCCACTTGAGCTCGGCGCGGTTGCGCGGCAGCAGCGCCTGCACGTCGCCGAGGGACGGCACCTCGGTCTCGCTGCGCGCGAGGAAGATGCCGAGCACCGCGCCCCCGCCCAGCAGCACGACCACCGCCCCGAGGACGACCGGTCCGACCCACCCGCTGTCGGCGAACGCGCCCCGCGCGCCGGCGACGAACCCCCACTCGTCGACGCTGCGCTGGAGCGGTTCCACGAACTGCCAGCTCAGGATGAGCACGACCACGGCCGCGCCGCCGAAGTTCACGAACGACTGCCGCAGCCACTTGCGGAACGTCTTCTGCCGCCGTTTCGTCGACCGCTGCCGTTTGAACGTCGAGTAGTCGCGGCGGTTCTTGCGGATGGCGTTCCAGGTCATGAACGCGAGGAGGGCGACGAGAACGGCGCCGAGGATCCATGGGGTCAGGGCGTCGGCGGGGGAGAGCACGTGTCTAGTTTGACGGGTGGGGCTGGGAGGTGCTTGCGGTCGTTATGCGTGTCTCGAGTCCGCCCTTAGTCCGTCAGATCCGTGTGAAAGTAGTCGAAGAGCGCGGCCTGTATCGGCTCGTCGAAATGCAAGAGCATACGAACAACGGGAAGCGAACTGCCCCGCATGGTCGTCTGTTCCGGATCCGCAGAGCGGGCTTTCCCCAGGTAGTAGAAATCGGACCCTTCGGCATCGTCCTTTTTGGCGAAGACGTGCAGGTCGACAGCATTCGTGATGATGGGGCTCACGTCGGGGCTCACCATAGTTCGCTTGCTTTTTGTGTAGTAACGCATTGTCTGGGTGTCGAGTAGTTCGTCCTCGTAAGCCGTGCTCGATGAGACCTCGTCCGACTTGTGGAGCGTTACGAAAATAGGACAAGTGCCAGTGACGGTGTCAACTCGATAACCGTAAATTGTCGAGTACATGTTGCTGGACCAGTTAAGCAAGCGACTCGAATCCTTGCGTGAATATTGACGCCCCGGAGTAAAGGGCAGCTTTACGTCATAACGGGAGCCAATCAAAGCGAGGCCGGTTTCGATCAGATCGTCGACGCTCGATCTGAAGAGCATGGACGTCGCGTACGCATCGCCAAACTGCGCGGAGATTTGGACGTCCCCATTTGCGGACAGCACGGCCGGACCAGGCGCGGCGAAGCTTTTCAACTCGGATACGGTATTGAAATCCAGAGTCAGGCTGCGAACGACGGCGCTGACGAGAGCGGCAGTAGACGGTGATCCAGCGTCGGCGAAGAACCGCGATATCGCCGCTTCCGTTACCGGCTGGCCCTCGAGCAGTAGGCGGAGTAGCAAGAGTTCCTGGGGCCGCTTCGCGGTCAGAAATTCTCTGGAGATAACAGACAGGGCGCGAGACTCGTCTGATGTGAACGCCAGATCTTCGATCTTCAGCTTTGCGAGAAGTTCCGGATAGTTTCCGACCTTGGTAGCGAGTAGGACCGGATCAACAGATTCAAATCGCAAAAAGTCAGCGAGCCGGGGGGTCTTTCCGACCCTCCTCTGAACGGCTTCGATCGCGGACTTCAGATTGTGAAAACTGTCGAGTTTCACCGTAGCGAGCGAGTTGAGTACCCGCTCCTCGGCGATCCTGTCGAACCGCACGCTGGAAAGGCCGGCAATCACACCGATTTCTTCAGCCGCGATGAGGTTCTTCCGCAACGATTCTTTGTTCAACGAATCATCGCCGAAGAGGGCGATCGGAATCAGGTAGTTATTCGCATAATTGCCGATGAAGTCTATGACGACTAGATATTCCTTGCCCGGAGCTTTTCGGAGGCCACGGCCGAGCTGCTGAACGAACACAATGCTCGACTGCGTTTGCCGAAGCATGATGACTTGGTTGACCGTGGGGATGTCGACACCTTCATTGAAAATGTCGACCGTAAGTATGTAATCGAGTTCGCCGGCTTCGAGCTGCTCGACAACCCGCTCGCGTTCCTCGATGGAGTCTTTGCCGCTAAGTGCCGCGGTGCGAAGGCGGACCCCTCGAAGAGTTCGACTGTTCAGCTGGCGAGACAGCTCTTGTGCTTCGTCGTTGCGGCTGCAGAAGATCAAGCCTCGCGGCGCGATCCCGGCTTGCCCGTAAGACTCGATCGCCGCCAACACATGGTCGACTCGATCCGCTTCAACGAGTCGCATCAGCGGCGTGGAAGCTGAGGTGGTGAGTCCGTCTTCGAAAGTGATGTCGGCGACACCGTAGTAGTGGAAAGGTGCCAACATATCGAGCTCGAGCGCGCTGTTGAGGCGAATCTCGTAGGGCACGTTGTAGTCAAAGATCTCGAATATGTTCTGCCCGTCGGTACGTTCGGGCGTAGCGGTCATGCCAAGCGAGAAGCTCGGGGTGAAGTGCTCAAATACGCGTGAGAAGCTGGCGGCGCCTGCGCGATGCACTTCGTCGATCAGCACGTAGTCGAATGTTTCGGGGGCGATAGAGTCCAAAACGTGTTGCTGCGACAACGTCTGGACCGTTGCGAAAACGTAGCGCCGGTCCTCCTGCCGAGTCGCTCCGGCAAGCTTTCCGAAGTCGCTAGAGGGAGCGCCAAGAACGCGCTGAAATTCACTAATGGCGCGATCTAGGATCTGTTCGCGGTGCGCAATGAACAACAGCCGCTTGGGGTTCACCGATCGAACATCGAGAGCAGACAGGATTGTCTTGCCTGTCCCCGTCGCGGAAATGACAAGAGCCCTGTCTTTGCCGCTTTCGCGCACGCTCTCTATGGCGTGGAGCGCGTCGGCTTGCATGGTGTTTGGGATGACGCGGGGGACGAGCGGGATCGTATCGGTCGCGTCGAGATCCGCGATCGAGCCAGGTCGATAGCGACGCGGCGGCTGATACGTCAGTGCGTAGTCGTCAATCCAGTCCTGTGTGAGCTCGGAAGAGTCGAAGAGCTCCCGATCGAGCAAGTTCGTGAATTGCTCGGCGAGATCGCTGTCGCGAGCCGCTGACACCTTGAGGTTCCACTCGTGATTCGTCGAGAGTGCGCTCTCAGTCAGATTGGAGCTTCCGAGAATCGCCGTGATTCCGTCTGGGCGCTGAAAGACGTAGCCCTTGGGGTGGAACGCCGTTTGCTCGTGCAGGCGAACATCAATGCCCATTTTCTGCAGGTTCAGCAGTTCTGAAAAGGCGTGCGGCGAGTTGAATCCGAGGTAGTTCGACGTGACTATGCGGCCTACTCCCTCGAAATCCAGGAATTCCTGCTTGAGTAGAGCTATCGCGCGGGGTGATACAAACGCGACTGAGAACGTGAACGACGTCGCGTGACGGAGCTGGTGGCGAAGTGCGCGCAACATGGAATCCGTCGCAGTGTTGAGCACAAGCTGCGGGTGATGGAGGCGCGGTGAACGAACCGTGCGGTCGATGTAGCCGAAGCCCATGTCTTGACCGAACGGTTCGAGGTCGTTGAGGTCGACGGTCACGAAATGAGAGCCTCGCGTTCGATGAGCTCAACGGCCGGGATATCGGCGGGAGCCCAAAGGAGTGTGTGCAGCTTAGATGGGTTAAGCCATGTGACTGCCTCGTGCTCGGAGAGGACGGGCGTCCCCTCCACAAGCTCGCAGTAGAAGGTCGTCAGGTTCACCACCCCGAAGTCGTACTCGTGCGACGTGGTCGTAACCAAATCGCCGACCGAAACCTGGCATTGAAGTTCTTCGACGATCTCGCGCTGCAACGCTTCCCGCGGGGTCTCACCGGATTCGATTTTCCCGCCCGGAAACTCCCACATACCCGGAAGGCTGCCGCCAAGCCCGCGTTGCGCGCAGAGGATGGTGCCGTCGCGCCTGATTACTGCGCCAACGACGTTGATCTGCTTCTTCACACAAGCTCCTTGTTCGGGCGTCCGTCATTTGGTCCATCGTCGTGAGCGACTGGGCAGGCGCCTCCCTGTGTCAGCTTATTGGAGTGCTCAACTCCCGAAGTCGGGAATGCGCGGCCCCACTTCCGGTTGACCTTCTAGGTGGCATCCGCCCCCGTACCTAGAGAAGAGCGCACCGCGTGAGCAATACCGTCAACCGCAGCGACGTCGGATTCAGGTCGGAGCGCGGGCCGATCCTCATCGCGCTCATGCTCACCACCGGGCTGGTGGCCATCGACTCGACGATTTTGGCGACGGCCGTGTCATCCATCGTCGACGACCTGGGCAGCTTCAGCCTGTTCCCGTGGCTGTTCTCGATCTATCTGTTGGCGCAGGCGGTGTCGGTTCCGATCTACGCGAAGCTCAGCGACATGGTGGGGCGCAAGCCGATCGTGCTTATCGGCATCGGGCTGTTTCTGATCGGGTCGCTGCTCTGTGGGTTCGCGTGGAGCATGCCGGCGCTGATCGCGTTCCGCGTAATCCAGGGGCTCGGGGCCGGGGCGGTGCAGCCGATGTCGGTGACCATCGCGGGCGACATCTACACGGTGGCCGAGCGTGCGAAGACGCAGGGGTACCTCGCGAGCGTGTGGGCGATCTCGTCGGTGG
>Ga0247809_1000927_pt1 | contig 13123 bp, 17 predicted proteins | sample UWRJL104311B1_FD_180951 | JGI IMG/M metagenome (GOLD analysis project Ga0247809, IMG submission 180951) | Plant litter microbial communities from Arlington Agricultural Research Station in Wisconsin, United States - UWRJ-L104-311B-1 | ecosystem: Environmental > Terrestrial > Plant litter >...
TCTTCAATTCCACAGGCTTCTCTTGCAAGGCATGCAGTCTGTTTGGCAAGTAACAAAAAGTTTGTCCCATCAAAGCCAAGGTCGTATTTGCCAATGGTTCCAGACTGGTATTCAACTTCTATCTCAAGGTCTTCCATGCCCAGTACCTTTTCCGAAAGCGAAATGATATTCAATAATTTGCCTGCCTTAAGGCGGTGCTCGTAATCCTCTGCATCCCATAATTGGAAGTTCGCTACCTTTTCATGGCGCACCTTGCCTCCGCAATCGATGAAGTCCTTTGTGATGATGCCTACTTCTGTTACGTGGAAATGTTCCGGCACGGTTTCTCCATTTTCAACTTGGAAATTAACTGCTTCAGCTGTTGCCAAGATGATTTTGATTTCTGATAGTTTCATATATTCTCTATTTTATGTATCGTAATTTTGCGATGGATTTATTCAAAAAAAAGCTTAGCAACATCCCTGTGGGTTTATATAGGAACCCATAAAATCTCCAAACAGCTTTTGCAAAAGGCTCCACGTTTTCGGTTCTATGCAATAGCACACCTTCACCCCATCAATTGTTCCCTGAATAATGCCCGCATTTTTTAGCTCTTTCAAATGCTGGGAGATCGTTGCCTGCGCCAGTCCAAGTTCTTCCACGAGGTCGCCACAGATACAGGCATTCGCAGAAATGATCTGCTGCAATATCGCAATGCGTGCGGGATGCGCAATTGCTTTCAATAGTTTCGAAAGCTGGTTCTGCTCGTCGGTAAATATTTCTGTCTTTGTAAGTCCCATATTTATGTATCGTAATATTACGATATTATAGTTGTTTATCAAAATAAAATTTAATTCATCTGCCATTAAGAAAAGCAATTGTCGAAAGTCTAAAACTTTATTTGCCTACCAAAGAAGTTGGAATGGATTTCGATTTAGACCATTTGGAAAAACGAGAGTTAGCCAACTTTGCAAAAGTTTTAAAGTACTTAATTGGAAAGAATACAGTAACAAAAGGATTCGTCGAAGTGTTAACTGATGTTACACTTTAAACATTTCAGGAGGTAGCTATTTCTGCTATCTCTATTGTTAAAGCTGGAAAATTTTGTTATATTTAAATGTAACGATTGCAGCTAAAACGTATTAAAAAACAGTGAGTAATTCAACGACTAGAATTAAAAAACAGCCTCAAATATTATTTAAATGCTGATTTTCGGACTAGTTTCGAATTCCCAGCGGGGATCACGAAAGGCGCAAGAAATTGCGCCTTTCTGTTTAAAAGATATTTCAAAAACCGCAATTCTGAAAAAATAATAAGTCATTTCAAACCATCTTAAACCATGCAAACTGGTGCCCAATTGTAATCGGTAAATTTGGGCACCAGTCATACATTTTTTTTGCCAAAAGTATTTCTTAGTACATTTACTTTTTCCATCTATTCCAACTCAGTCGAATCAATTAGCCGACAAAAACCGTTATAGTTTCTGCAACTAGTGCTTCTGTAAGGTGATTGATTTTGCTAATTTTGGCTTCAGTTATCTGAGCATCTACTCCAACGGCATGTAAGATTCTGTATTCATGAACAATTTTATTCCTAAATGCGTAAAATAAATCTGTTAGCGTCTGGTTGGCATTCCTTAATGGATCCTGAAATTCGGGATGGTTTACGTGAATAAAGAAATCAAGAATTTCCTGAAGAAGTAATCTTGATAGTTGATTGGACGGGACTGCATGCCTGTTCAAAAGAGCAGTAATTAATTCCCCATGCTTTGTTAAACCAATTACCAGCTCTTTAAGCTTATCGGTGGTCAGATTCGCCAGGTCATTACAAACTCTCTGTTGGACTTCCAGATGAATCATCTTAGGCATGAATATTTCCACAACTTGATACAACATTAAAAATCTGGTAACTTGATCACTGTTTTTCTGAATAAGGTTTTTAAAAAGATGAATAACATAAGCTTCGCTACAGATTGCAATTTTAGCTTTTGCTAAACGAAGCGGGTATATTCCGCTTTGAATTACTGGCACCGTAAAGGACTCATATTTATTTCTTAAATATGCATCATCATTTACCGTTTCAATCGGGCTGTTATTACTGAAATAGGTAAATCCGTGCAAGAACAGATTAGATAGGTAATTATTAATATCGAAGCTAACAACCTGATTACAAAATTCATTACAAAGGACCAACATGATGGTATCATTGTCAAAAAAGTCCATTATAGAATAGATATTGCCCGTAAGTTCGACAACCTTTGTCTGTAAGGTCGCCGAATTCCCAAACAAAAATTCAATACCAAAATGTGAATAGCAATACCTATGATTATCTAATTGTAGTGCCCCTGGGGTAAACAACGCTTCTAAACTGAACATATAGCCAATTTTGCCATTGCCATTAACCCGGTCGTCAGTTCTCAAATCGATAACCTGGCTCTGGGTATGAAATGGATTTTTGAATAAATAAACAGATACAGTGTATCCCGGTGGCAAGGCTTGTGCCGGGGGATCTAAAGTGAAACGGATATCTGCTCCCGGTGATGTTGCGGATATTAAAGTAAACTCCTTTTTATCTGCTCCACTAACATTACTAAGGGTAAAGTTATGTTCAGATTTGTCTATAGCGTCACGAAGTACTAACATCTATTTACTCCCTGTAGCCTTTTTCAAGTGCAACTTCTTTGTACGCATAATTGGCAGCAGCAATCATGTCAAATTCCTGATCCGAACCTGGTTTAAGCAAACCTCTAAAAAAATACTTAAAGAAAAACCGCTGATCATTTCCAATTTTCTTTGATTGCTCTTTAATTTTCTCCAGATCTTTTAAAATTTTTAAAAAGGTAGCATTCCAGTCATCGCTAGAATCAATCTTTGAAAAATTATTTTTTACCTCTTCCAAAGTTTGACCGCTTTTATCATTTATAAAACCTAACGCCGCACCAAACCCAGTGATGGCCTGAGATTTTTTGAATATATCCAAAACAGATTTTCCAAATGGGGAAGAATTTGTCTTATACTCGACAGGCACATCCTCAGCATTATAATTCCATCCGCCTGATTTTTCTAGCAGGATATCCAAAAATGCCTTATGCGTGAGGAGAAAAGATTTGAATAAGTCTTTTTCTTCTTGATTCTTTTGAAGTTCTTCCTGTTGCTTAATTACCTCCAAGCTTTTAATGTTATCCAAAATATCGACACGCTCGATTACATATTCATTTTTTTCGATATATGAATTAAACCCGTCTAAAATCGTCTTAAAATTAAATGTTTTTGTATTATCATCTACCTTAGTATCCTCCTTGTCCTTAATTAGTGTTATACCATCGTAAGCCACCCTCGAATAATCCAAATACAATATCTCCATGAGATGCCTTGTAGACATCGTCGTCTGTCCGGTATTTAAAGTAATCATTCGATAAAGCAATCCAGTCCGAGACAAACCTAGGTAAATTTCAGCCCTTATTTTTTGATTGTAAAAAGTCTGAAGCGTTTCTTCATCCCCTTTTTTCAACAAATCCTCTTCAAGAGATTTCAATACATAAGTCCTCTGCAGGCCGTCGATAATAACCAAGTCATTATGAGCTATTGATTCATTAATTATTTTCGAAGCTGTAGAGAAATCCTCAATATTCTTAATGTTGGCTACTTCTTGTTTCGATATTGCCAATACAATTGATGGTATTATACATCCCCTAAGTAGGTCTAGAGTTAAAATTTCCTTTATCTTAGATTTTATCACCCGCTTGCGTTGAAAATCATTATCATCAATCACATTTTTGGCAAACCCCAAGTATTCCCGGATAGTTAATTCCACTAGCGCATTATAAGCACTAATTCTATTATCTTCGAGTATCGAACGTACAATCATTTTACAGTTATTAATATATCCAATTGTCAAACAAAATAGCGCTATCAGACCCTAGGATGATTTACAAGATAGACTTTTGTCACTCCTTAGGTAGCTAAATTGACAAGATAAGTTATTTCGATTGAAAGGTATTGTTTTTATTTATTTTGAACAAATACAATTACCTTGGCTTGGCATCTAAAAAAAGTTAAAATCGTCAAAAGCCTATGAGTCCAAAAGAATAACATGCAAACAATCAAATTTATTCGCCCCTTAAGATTTCATTTTGTCCACTACAAAAATACTCGCAATCTTTTAGCACCCTCCTTAAATGCATTTTCTCCGCCCTCCAATATTTCTTACGTAAGAACGACACAGATTCATGATCATGTATCGCACAATCCATTCATGATTATAAATACATTTCAGCCAAAAATTGAACTTCTACCACCTCTGTGGAGGATTAACTGATCAAACGCAAGAAAGATAAATTTGAAAATTAAGAGAGGGAATCTGGGAAGATTGGATCTATTGCCTTAGATTTCACGATTCTATCAAAACGGGATGTGTTTAGTACATACATAATCAAATAAATTAGAAATTATAATCGCCAAATTTGATAATGTTCAGCGTCCTCATCCACTGCATATATAAATCTAACAAAGCATTCCATCTGCATCGTCAATATAGCAAGGTTAGTAGAATGGGTTATCCTTGGTAGACCAGATTTCTGTTATCCGGTTGTCTTCACAAATTAAGTTTAACGGAAAGGTAGTTTACAAAAGAAGCGCAGGAAACTAACATAAATTTCGCATCCTCAAATTTAAGCTCCACATCTTCCGCAAGTAAAGCGTGTCTAATACCACCTGCATCACTTGCATAACCATAAAGTGCAGAAAAAGCTGTTTTTATGGAACCATGTAGTCCGTGCTTTTTCTCAATTATGGCGAGAGCTTTGCCAAGGGAAGCTTTTGGATCATTTGTTATAATATTGCAATAAGCTTCTACAGCTGAGATAGATTCCTTTATGGAGTTCCGGTAATCTGGGGAACTCCTATCAGATAGCATGTCCAGAGCTAACTCCAGGTGGGTGTTGACGGATTTCAGGCCATCGCTGACTTCGATGGCCTTTTCAATGGTCTGTATTTCTAATTCCGAATTAATTCTTACGAATGATTCGCTTACGATACGGTAAGCAGATACTTCTAGCCTAAGCGCCTCATTAATTTTCTCAATTAAATAATCTTTAGTTGTATGGGATGCACACACGATGACAAATTCCAACAGATCATATATTTCATACCATTCTGCTAAAACATACCATTTTCTAATAAATTGTTGTGCTAGGCCATCATCTACAGTTATTCTGTTCCTTGGTATTTCATTAATAGGAATATTAAAAAAATCCCTCCACAGTTTATAATAGAAAATGACTCTTTTATTGTCATCATTAAAATTGTAATACTTGCGGCTGGTTATATCATCGTGTATAATATTCCACAACCGGTTTTTTAGATCTTGATCAATACTTTCAACCTGGAATATTGATTTTATAAGTGTTTTACCAATTTTTTGGGAGAAGCGCATAACTTAAATCTAATTCTATTTAAAGATACTCAAATTAATGATATCCTTAAACTTTCACGCAAAACCCTGACATGCGATTTATGCTTCTCCCAAAATGGGGTGATCAATTAGCAACTTCTAATGATTATAAGCCCCATAAAATTGAAGATACTATATAAGTAGTTGAAAAAATTCGTATATTTATGTATAGCAATTGCAGCTAAAACGTATGGAAAAAATGGTGAGTGATTAGGTGAGTCAAAATTGAAACCCCATTAATACTATTTAAACGCTGATTTTAGCACCAGGTGCAAATCCCAGCGGGATCACAGAGAATAGTATCAAAACTAGGTGAAATCTTACAAATCAAATGATTGCAAGTTTTTATTGTATACTGGGAAATCCTAAAAATATCCACTAAATCATGTAAGAAAGGATGAAATTCTAAACTTGTGGTGATGTCTCCCCGTAAAACCGGACTTTTATAAAGTAGAGATTTTCGCCTTTCAAAACAGTCCGATTTTTAAGAGGGTTACACCCCTCTTAACAGTAATAATTTCAATAGAACACATTATAATTAAAGCAATTACAATTTATTAAAAATTGGTGCAATGGGGTCAAATAAATTGGTTTGCCCAATTAGAAATTAAAAAGTTAGAAATTATTGATCAAAATTATCTTTAATACTGATTTTTACCGGAATATCAATTAGCTTTTTTGGTTCTGTACCAAACCGGAGTTGGAGTAATATAGCGCCCTTCAAAACTGAAAAAGGCTTGTTGGTACGGATGTAAATACCAACCTGTTGGCACAAATTCTTATCGTACTCTCGCATTCCGAAACGTTGAAAATACAGCGTATTGTCAGCCGTATCCGCTAGGCTCACCTTTTCACCACGTTCGTTTTGAAGATCGGCACGAAGCAGGGCACAACTAACTTTGTCCGCAACATTTGTTGAAAAACTACCTTCCCGTTGCGATGCGACTTCAATAGCTTTCAGTTCCTGTGGAGACAATGGATAGTAACTCTTCAAAAGTAATTGGTCGGTGGGCGTCTTCTGGCTTTTTGTCAAATCGGTTATTCTAGCCTGCATATGTTGAGACAAGGCTTCTAAAACTGACTCCTGATCTTTTACGGACATAGTTTGAGAGGTTTGATTTGAATCGCTATGACAAGATGAAAGTGAAAAAGCGACAAAAAGAATAAGAAATAGTCGATCCATTTGCTATGATTTAATAATGATGGGCTGCATTTTCATTCTACCTTCAGTGGCGAATGGAACTATCTCTGGGCTGATCAATTCTTTTTCATTAGGATTGAAAAGACTTTTGCCATCCAGTTGACAGTGCTTGTTTTTATCTAGTAAAAATGTCAATCGCTGTGCTGATGTGATTCCTTGCAGGGTATCGTAATTAATATGTCCACCCTCTTTACAATTCACCGGCGCATAGTTGCCCGCAATAACGACCTCCTGCTGCATTTCGTAATTTTTGACGAAAGTTCGTTCTTTCGAGGAAAGCGTATTCTTATCGACAATCGGGCAGAATACCGAACCAAATTTTTCGTTAGAGTAAACAATTAGGTTTGCTTTTTTGGAAATAATCATATCATTATATAGTTCAGTTCTTGTCTTCTCCACCGCTTAAATTTCTAGGCAAAATCAAACTGATTTGCTAAATATTTATAAGCGCTGCACAATGTAACATCCTGCTTCTTCAAAAAGGACTAATATAATTTAAGGCGACAATATAGCAAATTACCCTTAGGATTATAAAGCTGAGAAATGCTTTTAAATACTCAGAAAAGATAATTACTAAAAATTTGATTTGAATTTGAAAAAAGTCATATATTGGTGATTACAAATTAACTCAATCTCAAAAATGACTTTTATCGCAAGTGTTATAGCTAAGGAAGGTGTAGCAATAGTAGCTGATTCGTTCGGAACAACCTTAGAACATTCTCTAAATGAAAAAACGTTTCTCGATTACATCGCAGAAGCCGATGACAAGACCAATATACCAATTCAAGAATTAATAGAACTTTTTGAAAAGAAACCTTCTTACACTAGAAATTATGTCGATAAATTATTTCGTTTTTCAAAATATTCAGCAATAACATTTACGGGTGCTGTATATATTAATGGTAAAGAAATAAAGGAAATTGTAAAATCCATATCTACAACTATGGATACAGATAATGACGCACATAATGCTAAAGAATTAGAAGCTGTTTTAACAGAATTTTGTGACCTTTTGAAAGTTGAAGTAATTGAGCACGCAAAAACTAGAAATTTAACTCCGACGGACCTTATCTTTTCAAATTTTAATTTGAGTACTAATAAGCCACAAATTTACGTTATAAAAATTAACGCAGTTGATAAAGATAATTTTGATCCAGAAGCGGAAGATCTGATAACTTTTGCAGAACAATCCCATCTTGGAATTGTTACAGATGGACAAAACAATTTTGTTGAACGATTAATTTTCGGATCTTTGGTAGATAAAATTGGTACAGTTAAAAATGAACTGATTGACCATGTTATAGAAGTTTTAGCTTTAGAAGGAGAGCAAAGAGATAAGTTAATAGAATCAATACAAGACTTTGAATTTTTAAAGAAAACTGTTGTAGACGATATGTTTTCTATTAAATTTAGAGAATTGAGTCTACAAGAGGCTCTTGATTTGGCAGCATTATTGATAAAAATTGTAATGGATATACAAGTTTATACCGAAAAAATACCGACAGTTGGTGGTTTAATCCGACTAGCAGTTATTCACGAAGAAAGAGGGTTTGAGTGGATTTCTGGACATAAATTAGTTCCCTCCAACATTATTTAATATTTTTGCATCATGAAAAACCTCAAAGAAAGTGCCTACGATAAAAGTGTTTGGCAACAGGTTGCAGTAAAAATCAAACATGCTGATGCTGATAGGCGAAACGAAACAAAAGATTTAATGAATAAAATTAAGTCAACAATAGAAAGAAACAACCAGGCTAATTGCACTCCACAGAGATAATTTGCTGATATAAAACAAAAAGCAGAACCCTAATAAGTTCTGCTTTTTGTTTTCACAAATTTTTTCGGAATTTTAATGATGCACGAATCAGAAATCAAAAACAAAGCTCTCAGAGAAAAGAAAGAGCTAGAACATCAAATTAATAATCTGATATCAGATTATGAAGAGCGTTGGAAACAACGATTCGAAAATATTTCCCTAATTCCAATAAGTGCAATCAAAAATAATCTTCAATATAATATACAAAAAGGTGGAAGGATTCAATTGTTCCTAAATACTTAAATGCCTCATTCCAATTAGGCACAGCACTTTCTTGCAAGTTTTTTCACAAAAATGGTGGACCCGATTGTTATTAGTTGGACCTTTAGTCTAACATTACAAGATCGAGAAAACACCAAAAGAAAATGAATCAGCACTACACCAATTTATTTGAATTAGTAGAGTTTTTAAAAGACGAAGAAACAGCTGTAAAACACCTTGAAGAACTAAGATGGAAAGGTAACCGAGCATGTCCTCACTGTGGCAACATCAAAACTTATGCTTTGAAAAGCGGTAAGTACAAATGTGCCGACAAAGATTGCGACGAACAATTCACTGCTAAAGTTGGAACTATCTTCGAAGGTTCAAAAGTTCCACTTAAAAAATGGTTTATAGCCATCTACCTACTTACCTCACATAAGAAAGGAGTATCTTCCCATCAGTTAGCAAGAGATTTAAAAGTTACACAGAAAACAGCATGGTTCATGTTGCAAAGATTGCGTACAGCATTAGGAAACGGAAGTTTTGAGATGCTTGGCGGAGAAACTATAGTTGAAATTGATGAATCTTTTGTGGGTGGTAAGAACAAAAATCGCCATGCAAGCAAAAAAGTGAAAAACTCACAAGGTAGAAGTTGCATTGATAAAACACCAGTATTGGGAATGATAGAAAGAGGCGGTTTGCTTGTAGCTAAAGTTATGAAAGACACTTCTGCTTCAGAAATACAACCAATCGTTGATAACACAATTAAACCAAACTCAACGGTAATGACTGATGAATGGAGAGGTTATAAAGGATTAAAGAAAAGCCACTCTCATAGCTTTGTAAAACATGGCGAAGGTCAATACGTTGTTGGTAATGCACATACAAATACGATTGAGGGTTTTTGGAGTCATTTAAAACGTAGTATATTTGGAATATATCACTCTACTTCAAGATTACACTTACAGAAGTATGTTGACGAAAGCGTATTTAGATACAACTACAGAAAAGCTGGTGACGGCGAAAGAGTTGCAATGGTGGTAGATCTTGCTAACTGCAGATTGAAATATCACGAACTAAAAAGATTATAATGAAAAAAGCGAAAGCAAAACAAATCAAGCCAAAAGACGAAAAGGATGAAGAAATTACTAACCCTTTCTACGGTATTTCGATGGAGCAAGCGATAGATAAAATAGTTAAAGCTGGTAAGCCCAAGAAAGAAAAATAATAGTGGCATAAGCCAAACCATAATGTGAACTTTAACATAGCAATTCAATAATTGCGGTGTAGTTCTAAAAGAGAGGATTGTAATGTGTCCTCTCTTTCTTTTTAATCCTGAAGCTGATTATCTAAATAAATCCGAGAGTCAGGATACTTCTTTTTGAAGCCATCTATCGCCTTTTTAACATCATCTTCATTTTCGTGCTGAAATCTAACAGAACTTGCAGTGATGCCAGCTTTGCCACTTGCAAATTTATCTCTACTACCATCAACTTTATAAATTTCATAGTTAAGTGTTTCTGAGCCATCCTCCCAAACAGTACTGTTAAAAAATAGTAGATAGGTTTTATCATAAAGAACTGTATCTCGCTTAAACCTAAGCGGTCCAGATTTACAACTAAAAAAGATGGCTAATATAATTGCCAAATAGATTTTTTTCATATTATTCAGTTTTCGATAAAACTAAATAATAAAATCAAATTTAGGCACACGTGCCTAAATAATATTTACACATCTACAGCACATTTGACTAATGTTATCACTGTCAGATGAAAAGGAGCAATTAGAAGCTTTCGGTAAGAATCTTCGAAGAATTAGAAAGGAGAAAGACCTTTCGATGGAAGCACTTGCAAATTTGGCTGAGATAGAATTATCGCAGATATATAGGATTGAGACGGGGAAAATTAACTGTAAGCTAATTACCATATTGAGGATTGCAAAAGCGCTGGAAATAGATTCTAAAGAGTTATTTTAACAATAAAGCCCCTCAATTGTTTAAGGGGCTATCATTGTAATTCCATAAAAAGTGTTACTAAATTAAATACCTACTTATTCTTAGCGTCCTGCATTCTTTTGTAGATTTTAGGATCTAAAAATGGATTAGGGAAAGCCATATTTGCTGCAGCAGCCCCCATAGGATCTATAGCATTCAACTTACCTGTGCCTAACAGTTCATACCTCTCGTCTAAGCTTAATGGTTTGTTAGGTGCTTGCGTCAAAGCGGAACCCGCTAAAGATTTAATATCCTCCCAAAGGTCAAAAGAGACCCCAAATGGCCTATCCATTTTCATTATTCTTGATGCAATTTTCGCTACTCTCAGCGATGTTTCTTCAGTTGTGTTCATATTTGTTTATGTAGCTGATTTTTATGCTACATACAAATATAATAATTGCTAAAATTTTTAGCTTAAATTCTTTTCCACATTAGATTATTATTAACATGTCTAAGTATTTGGAAATCAATTGCCTTTCGGTCGATTAATAAAATGATCTTTAGAAATGAAAGGAGTCAACCCCCTTTCATCTGTTCTCTAAATCCTACTTAAAGTGCATATGAAAACCGCAATCCCTAGGATTATATAAACTGACTCTAGTATTAGTTTTGCAAGAGTGAGTATTTTAATTGTTCTTTTCACGTAAATGAATTGAATCGATTTAAGCGCACGAATTACTACTTCGTGCGCTTTACAAAGATAACAAATGGAGCCGACACTAAAAAAGCGGCTTAAGAGTGCTTTTATTCGCTATCGACAAGTTTGAGTGTATCAGGGTTGAGTGTGACATTATCAAATCTCTTCGCTTCCATATTCCAGTATGTAGATTCAATCCAACCATTATCAATTGAGCTTATTGTCATACTAGGTCCTCCAGATTTTATACTAACAATATCGCCAATTTTAAAGTTTACTTCACTCATGAGTTATTAATTTAGATATGATGGGAATTCATCGTATAATCAAATGTAATAAAATGAGGGCTAACTTTCTCAAATTCAATCAGCTAATAGAGAATTCAAAGCATGATATTTATCAAAAAGAAAAAGAGCGGTTAAGCTCCTTTTCAAATTGTGCGTTAAACCACGAATAAACACAGATTATATAGCTAAGGGTAATTTGCTATATTGTCGCCTAATTTAAATCTGCCACAAAGAGTTTAAAATCGTTTTTCTTCAGCTGCGGGAATTAGGCTCATCCTTACTTCCATTGACTTTCTAATTTGAATATAACAATTTACAACGAATTTCCTGATGGAAAAATATAGTGGCGAAAACATACGTACTAAAATAAATTACAAAAAATTAATATATTACCGATGTAATGAAGTTCCTATCCTAAAGTCTATTATTAATCATTGCATTATCATGCAAACAAAACAAGTCACCTCAAAGGACCGTTGAGCCTGTGCCTAAAACCAATACGGCCGTAGCTGAGATATCGGATCAGAAAGATATTTTTATTAGTAAGGAATTCTTTTCTGGGGACGAGCTAAGTAATGTTGAAACTGTCAAAACAAACAAAACAGGGATTGATAGTATTTCATTCAATATTTATAAAGAAAGAAAAAACAACAACTCTATCTTTTCTCTAGAAAGATTTTTAAAAAATGATGACGTTGAAAAATATAGGATTATCGATACGATTAACCTGGAATCTGCAGATGTAAAGGTTATTATTGAAAATGCCGGCAGCAATAAGATCTTCGCACTTTCCTTTTTGGAGGATAATTTTTCAACTATAACTTACTTAAATGTACAAATTAATAACGAGTCTCTTTTGCATTACTGAAGTCATTTCGAACTTTCTAAAAGTAACATTTAAGCCTAAATATTATCATTTTGAGAGTTAGTGAGTCGAAACTTTTTTTTTACAAGTAATTGTTAGTCATAAATTTACTCCAATAAAACTTGTCCCGGTATCCTCGGCTGCATTTTAGCAATCCTGATATCCTAACATGAAGGCTATTTTTGTTTAACAACAATTTTGTTGCTACTAAAAACCCAATAAAATCAGATTATTTTTTTCCAACACTATTGATACTGTAATAACAATGTTATATTTTAGTTTTACAAACCAAACAAACTATGGCGGAGAAATTTAATTTGATTGCGGGAATAATTACTTTGATAATGAGTATTGGAATATTAGCGCTTTTATGCCGTCCCAACAGCCGAATGTAACTCATGGTGCAGCCAGCCATACTAAATTATTATGGCTGGTTAGCATCACAATCCCATACTCACATTACAATAACGAATGGCTATGCTCTCTGTACAAATATTTCATAACCTATATATTACAAAACATTAATTGATTTTTCAGGTTGAAGATATATGGAACCGCTAGACTCTTTCGAAAAATTTGTAATGTTAATAATGGCAGGTGCTTTTGCCCTTGCTTTAATTATTGGGCTCTTAGTCTTTATGGTTATTTAAAAGCCGAATGGCTTCAAGCACAAAATTTAATCCATCGGAAACC
>Ga0247809_1000929_pt1 | contig 13120 bp, 36 predicted proteins | sample UWRJL104311B1_FD_180951 | JGI IMG/M metagenome (GOLD analysis project Ga0247809, IMG submission 180951) | Plant litter microbial communities from Arlington Agricultural Research Station in Wisconsin, United States - UWRJ-L104-311B-1 | ecosystem: Environmental > Terrestrial > Plant litter >...
AGGCTTGCCCGAACCAAGTAGGATTCGCAGGAGAAGGTCAACCCTGCCACGCAACTGTGCGGGCACCTTGGACCTATTTCCCCAACATGGTACTAGGATGTCCGCATCTCCTAATACGTCCTGCCAGTAGCACGATTCGGCTTCGAGTTGTGATTCCAAGCTTCCGCTCTCGCCTTTACGCAGGTCACCAATATAGTGAGATCGGACAGCGTTTACGTTGGTTGCGCGAAAGGCGAAGACATTCCCTACAATGAACTTACGCCCCCCATTACGGAGGGTAAAGCCCCTCCATTTGCGCACAGTGGCATCGTCTAATGCTGCATCGGCGGTGCTAGGATTGATCCCGAAGTATGCGAGCACCTTCCCTTCGACCTGCACTTCTCGCTCTAGCCTATAACGGTATTTTCCGCACTCGCTAATAATCGCGCCCATCAGCAGACCACCTTGAATTCTTCGTTGACCGAGACCGAAACACCATGAACCAAACACGAACATAATTCGGTCACGGTATCCGTACTATCCAGCCAAACCACCTCCGCCCCGGCTGCTCTCCTTCTTTCATGGTCGCGCACCTGAGCTTCGGTAGGCTTTTTGCCGGTCGCTTTCAGCTCAACGAACAACACGCGCCCGCCGAATGTGATCAGCCGATCAGGCACCGAACGACGCTTGGGGCTGGTGAACTTGTCACACAGCGCGCCTATCTCTTTGCAGCGCTTGACGAGGTAGGCTTCGATATCGCGTTCTAGCATTTCACACCGCCTTCAGTTCTATGCGTGCGAGACGTTCGCGCAGGCTGTTGATTTCGTCTTGGTACTGATCGGCCAGTTTTGCAATGTCGTCAAAATGAATCCAGTGGCCGTGCTTTTCTGGAACGCGGATGACGCTACCCTTTTCGTCTTCACCGCCCCTCCAGAAGTTGAAGCGCGGCAATTCGTGAACTTTGTCCCACAGGTCAAAACCTTCACGCGTTTGGATATTGCGCATTAACTTAGCTCCTGAAATATGGTTTTCTTGGAATCGCGATATTTCTTCGCGTATATCCGCAGGCATTCAACGCAGCGGTAAGACTTGATCCAGCGCTCCCCTTTAAACTCAGGGTGCTTCGGGCAAAGCCGACCGAAATATACTTGTTCGCGCATCGCATTTAACCTATCTAGAAACCGTAGAATCTAGATAGTATTCCTAGATAGAACTCGCCGTCAACCTTTCCGGTAGCGATATGCTTCGAAGCCGGCGGCGGCGAGAGGTAAGCCTTCTGTCCAGTCGCAACCTGCTGACATCAGTTCGGCCAGGTGTTCGTGCGTGTAGTCGTCGGTGTCCGGCGCTTCGCTGATGATCTCGTCGTGGACGGTCAGGACGATTTCATAACCGGCGGATTCAATCGGCTGCATGGAAGAGGCGAGCACGTCACGTGCGACTGCTTGGCAAATATTTTCACAAATTTTGCCCCCAAATGTGTTAAGGCGCTCCCACTTCCGGGTGTACTGGTTCACTCCCATGAAGGTGATTTTGCCGTCGTCCTCTACGCGGGGTGACGTGTAGCACAGATACCGGCCGGAAGGCAGCATGACGCGGAGCCAAGCGCCGTCTCGTCGTATCTTGTGCATACGGCAGGTCAGCGTTTGGCCTGGGCTGTTTATAGCGCGGCGGACTACTTCCTCAAGTTCTTTCCACCAACTGCTAATCGCCGGGTTTGAACCCCTCCACAGGCGCTTGAAGCTTTCGCAGACGATGAAGGCGCGGTCAGTAAGGCCGTGTTGCGTACGACCCTGACTGAGCTGCCATTCAAGGAAGTCAGACGCTTCTAGCCGGGTAGCGTCAGGGATCGCGTCCCACGCTTTTTCCGCCATGTCTTCCAGGTCGATACGGTACGTCAAAGCCCCGGTGATGTAGGCCCCTACTCCTCCCGCGTACCCGAGCATAAGTTCCAAAACTTTTCCGATGGATCTTTCGTGCTTGCCTACGTCGGCCGGGTCAATGCCGAACGCTTTCGCGTAGGCCAGTTTGTACATGTCGTGGCCGTCGCGTAGGTCGAAGTCGAGGAACGCTTCAAGCTTCCAGGCTTCACCGGCCAGCCAGGCTAATACCCGGTTCTCGATACCCGCCAAGTCGGCGATCACAAACTTTTTTCCCTTCGGCGCGATGAATACCCCACGGATAGAGCTGGAGCATTTTTCCATTACTGTGGCGCTCATCCGATTAGCTCCCGGGCTAGGTCTTTCAAGTGCGTTCCGTGATTCGTGTAAGTGCCGTGAAGGTTCTGCCGGAACGCGCGAACCGCTTCGGCGGCTTGCTCCGGAGTGTCGAAGATCCCTAGATTGTGCTGCACTTTATGCAGGCCGCACCGCGCTCGCCACTTACCTGTAGGCGTGTGCCAGCTAACACCTTTGAAACCTGACTTGTTGTCGCTCGGGATCTGCGCGTTGCAAAGGTTTTGTGACTGAGTGCAAGCGCGCAGGTTCTCTACGCGGTTGTTCTGCTTGTCGCCGTCAACGTGGTCGATTACCTCCGGCCATTCGTTGTGATGCCAAAACCAAACCAAGCGGTGATACAGGTACTTCTTAACGTCGGCGCCTACCGCGGCGTAACCATTCGGCCCCAAGTGGCGCGGGCGATCGCCTTTTCTGTTTAGTCCCAAACCGCGAACGTCGCAACGCCGGACAAGTTCCCCCGTCTCGGCGTCATAATCGAAAAGCTCAAGCAGCTTTTCATGGCTTATAGGATCTTTCAAAGCAAGTCCTCCGCATCATTCAGAAGCTCTTCAATTGCATGTTCCACGCCTTCTGGAGAAAGTGTTCCACGAGATAAATTTTGCGGCTGAATTAGCCTTCCCGCCCACCGGCCTGTGCGCAACGCGCCACAGAACGCAAGAAGCCCCCGCAGCCTGCCGTCAGCACTAACACCATTCAGAACACGCTTGTACTTGCTGACTGAGGTTTTCGAAGCCTGTAACCGGACGGCCAGTAGTTCGCGCAACTCAACCGGTAAATCCGGATCGTCAATGCGGCGCTCCAGGGTGCTGATCTGAAGGTCGGGAAGCCCTACCCCGTAAGCCTCTAGGATGTGCTCCAGCATCTTGTCGCGCTGGTTGGCACTGGTCACGGCGCCATCAGTCAAACGCACTGCATCGGCCGCGTGGATCTTCTGAGCCCGATCCGAAGCGCGGATCGCCGCGTGCGCTAGGTCGAGATCCATCAGCACGCCGCGCTCGTTGATTCGCTGGTCTAGATGCCAAAGCTCCAATTCGGCGCCGCGATAGTTCCACCGGGGGAGCTTCTTATAGATCTCCCTCATGGCCTCAATGTCGAGTCCACCGTAATCACGAAAGCGGCGCCATTCCTCGGGGTGTGTACTCCGCGTCGCACGACGAATCTTCCGCCCCTTCGGCTGCGGTTTACAAAAGAGGTTGATCCATGTCTTTCCTTCTTTATCCTTCGCTTTATCGGTGGTAACGCCGAGAATCGCGCAGAGAGTGGCAAGAGCGCCAGGGAGGGAGTGGGCCATAGCGCAGACCATTGTGTCGAAGACTCGCTCGACTCGGATGTCGATTCCGGTTGCGTGTCTGATGACATTCCGATCAAACGCCGAATTGTGGATAACCACTTCATATTCTGGATCCTCAAGCAATGCGAGCAAGTCGCTGATGTCTTCATCCCCGTCACGAATCTCGACAGGCCCATCGCCGACCGCCCACTGCCACATGATGATCTCGGCGCCTTCTGCATAACGGTGCGTCCCGTTGTTGATCGGCGTTTCGCAGAAGGTTTCCGTGTCGAGGAAAATGCATTTGTCGAGGTTCATTGGAACGACGACCACGTGAGCGCAGCCCGCCATCCGGGGTTATCCCAAAGGGTCTTAGGTCGCTTCTTTTCTTCCTGGACAGTCGGATACCCAAGCGGGCTAATGCCTAACTGGTCCAGTGCGATGGCATTTTCGCGCAGAGCTTTAAGGTCTATTTTTGGGGCGCTGTTTGGCATTTCTTCTTTCTCCTGAATTCTGGTAGCGGTCCGCCGCCGATTTCGTAAATCTTTTCCCAAGTCGGCCAGCCTTTGGTTACGTTAGGGCCTCGGTCATGCGCTTTCTTAGGAGGCTTGAACTCTCTGGTATGCGTGAAGACGAGTTCTATTCCCCTGGCCCGCATCGCATGCTTCAGCCCGTTAACCCCTGCGAAGCCGATCGCTTTACTCGCCGCGCATAATGAATACCCGTGCGCCTGCATTCTTAGTAGGGCATCCCGGAACGGCTCGCCGGTATCGCGTACGTAGGTCGCCACGATGTTAGAGGTCCCCCATGGATTGCGCTCCGGGTGGCCCATCAGCAGAGCGCTGAAAGCCTGACGCTGCATACCGACTATCGCTGCGGCTTGCGTGCGGTTAAAGCCCTGGCCGCAGATATCAGATAGCAAATCCCAAAATGGGATACCCCATCGTGCTTCGATGCGCTTACGCGTCCCGTTCACAGCTCATCGCCTTCAGTGCTAGTGATGGTTGACATAGCGCTCTAACCTGGTCGGGTCGATACCGGTCAATTTGCTGAGTTCTTTCCAGGTTGCGCCGGCCGCCTTGAGTCGTTTCATGCGTTGCAGTTGGTGGGGACTCAACAGCTTAGGTGCGAAGCGTCCGCCGTCTGTGTAGCGCTTCCAGTGCTTCTTGCCGGCGGCGGTAAGCTCTTTGCGCAACAGGTAAATGGAAGTGCGGAACTCGGCCGCCAGTTCGTTCCAGGATTTGCCCTGCTTGCGCATGTCCATTACGAGGTCTGGATCAATGTTCACTTCATGCCCTCCGAATCCGCCCACTTGATAATCGCGCCGGCCAGGAGCGATATGAAGATTGAGAAAAGTACAACGCCGATAGAGAAATACCAGGTCATTCGCTTGCTCCCGATTCGGTGGGTTTTAGGGCGGCGCGTAAGATGTCGAGAACCTTTTGCTGTCCGTGCGAATGCAGCCCCGTGTAAGTCCAGCCCATGCCGTTCCACACCTTGCCTTGATCGGCTCGGTACTCGGCATCAGATATCGCTTTGGTCAGGGTCGCATTCCGCCGCTCGGCGTCCGCAAGGCTCTGCTGGAGTCTCGATATTTCATTAACCTTAAACCCGACTTGAATAACGCTTTTGTTTGCCTCTGCGCTTATATCCCCAACCTCTTTGAAAAGCCTTTCATTGTCGATTTTTAATGCCGCCAGCTCTTCCCGCAAAGCAGCCAGTTCTGCTTCGTGTTCAAATGCGTTCTTCATGTCTGCTTCTCCTGCCGTGCGCGATAAGCCTTGTTCCAGCCGTCAGTCCAACGCTTGCAGGAGAACGAACATTTCTCTGCGTCGAATGGGTTTTCCTTGCGATCCATGCCGCTCAGGAAAGCTGCGTAGCCTTGTTCAAACGCTGTCATTACGCACCTCGAATTGGATTGGGCAGTACGGGGAATTGTAGTCCTCGCCGTACAGGTAAACGGACTGGCCTTGCGCTGCGCGCCACGGGTGAACCCACTGGACGTAACCGTTAAGAACGATCGGGGTTAACATTCGACACCTCCGCAGGAAGAGAAAACATATCGCCGGTCAGCGGATCGACGATGAAGCCGGATACGACCGTGATGCAGAAGCCGACCCAGTACCAAGGCGTGGTGTGCGAGTCGAGTTCAGTCGTCTTGCCGTCTTCGTACTTGACCTGGTAGGTCTGCCCGTCGAAGAACCCGGCCGCTGCGTCCAGCTTGATGTCGTCAGGTGTAGTGCCCGTGTGGACACGCTTACCGTCTTCGTCCGTGATGCTATAGCGCTGGCCGGCGGGCTCAGACAGCACGCTGACGTCGGTGATGCGGTCGTTCATGATGGTAGAGCAGCCGGTAAGGCTAACGAGGAGTGCAGCGGCGATAAGGGTTTTCATGATTATTCCTTTCCGTAAGAGGCGGCAACGTCTACCAAGACATCGCAGCGTTGACCAATTTTGGCGAGAAACTTTGCCCGGGCGATTGCTTGTTCTTTGGTTTGGTAGCGCTCGTGACCGCAGGATTTATGATTCCCTTCGTCCTCAAGCATGATGATCAGGTAGCGGTAAGGCTCGCTACGCTTTACTGGCTTGACTTCCCAACCGGCCATTTCCTTTCTCCATACTTGATGAACGGATAACGCGATTTGTAGAACTTTGCTGCGTAGAGTGCGGCGGCGGGTTTGTAGCCCTTGGCGCGGAGCTTCTTGTAGCACTGGATGCTGAATGCGATGTTCATTTCGGCCCCTTGACTAGTTTCGCGCTCGATACGCCAGTTTGCGAATCGTGGGTGCTTTCGCAGGTCCAGTTCAGACCCATTGAAAACCCGCTTTGCTGGCGTGTGCCATTCTTGCGAGGCGCACTCATGTAAGGGCTGACCTCGATAAGTGCTTCGCCCCACTTCATAGGCTGCGCCGATGTGAGAGTTTTGCCATCCCACGTTACGTCCGTACCGAACACCAAATAGTGCTGCGCTTTCTTTTTGGTCGCGAGCAGGGCGCCTAGTCGACGCGGTACCAAACTGCCCTTCTTGAAAGTCTGCATTTCCCGTTACTCCCTGCGTTTGTTTTCGTTAAAGCAAATGTACAACGCATTACTTGTATTGTCTTGCGTATCCCGACGAGCGGTCAACAAAAAGCCCGACGAGAGCCGGGCCTTCTGGTGTTGCTTTAGCGGTTAGGCCAGGTCGTCCGCGTCAGCGCCGTCCGCGATCTCTTCGAAGTCGCTAGCATCCGCAGCCTTTCCGCCTGCGCCGAAGGCATCGCCGTCTTCTACAAACTGGACGCCTTGAAGCTGGCCGTTCAGGCGCTTGCCGAATTCGTTGTTATCCTGCGCCCACACGTCGATGATCGCGTTAACTTTGCAGCCCGCGTAAGGCTTACCGTCGCCAGCGGCCAGTGGAGTTTTGTCACGATCCAGTACTAGCGGTCGAACGCTGTTGGAGGCGTTCACGTACAGCATGCCCTCGTAGCCCGCCTGACTAGCTTTCTTGTTGCCATCCTGGATCAGCATTTTGCCGCCTGCTTCCAGTTCCTTTTTGATCGCCGGCCATTTGGCGCCCCACTTGGCTTTACCAACTTCTTCGCAGACCGCTTCCAGTTCGGCGAGACCTTTTTGACCCGGCTCGATCAGGAAAGCACCGCTGTATTTCTTGAACTTGTCCAGTTCGAACAGGGAAGGGAAGGACAGGCGAACATTGTTGATGGTTACTTTCATGATTTTATTCCTAAGTACGAAATTAGGTTTGGTTAAACGAGGTCGTCGAAGTTATCTTCGGCAATCGGTTGTTCTGGTAAAACGTCAAAGCCTTCAGCAATCGCCATGCTCAACGCGGGACGATTGTCGCTGGCGGGTGCTACGGATGGCTTGCCATCGCTACGGCCAATCAATGGTTGCAGCTTGTTCCACTTGCGTGGGTTGGTCTCCTTCAAGACCTTCTCGGCCGTTGTGGGGCTGATCAGCTTGAAGTCATACATTTGATCGACCTTCAGGCGCATTGCCTTCAGCGCGGCTTCGGCTTCCTCCTCGCTGGTCCAGCTACGCGCACCCTGCCGACCTTCGACCAGCTTGTAACGGGCGTCGGTGAACTTACCGGCCAGGAGGCGCCGCTCAACCTCAGCGCGTACGGCTTTGGCGAAGCCTTCGATCATGTCGGCAGCATCCATCAGCGTCGCCAAGCGCTCATCTTCCGCCGTGGTCAGCCGTTCGGTTGCTGCTTCAAGCGCCGGGCGAATGCTTGGCTTCTTGACGGTGAAGTGCGAGTCGATGTGCATTTCGTTTTCGTCGACCGCTGCTTCGTGGTAATGAATCGCTTTGGCCGTCACGCCGAACGATTGCGCCAACAGCTTTTCAGCTTGGGGCATTTCGACTTTGATGAAACCTTTGTCCAGATCCACAAACTCGCCGACGATAATCTCAGTCGTGAAGTCGATTCGCTCGGCGCAGTTCGCAGAGTCCTTACAGAACTTACACTGCTTCTCGCCGGGTACTGCGGTCAGACCTTCCGGCCCCGCCAGGATCTTTTTAGCGGTCTGCCGAATGAGTTCGATCCGTTCATTCATCTCAGCAACGGTCAGTTTCCATACGTCGAAATGATTCAACCTCGGCTGAAGGATATGCAGCTCGACTTCCTCAATCTCGCCGAGGGCGTCGAAATCAGCCACTGCCGAGGCGCCATAAATAAGCAACTGCTCATTGCCTTCGGCGAAAACCTGGACGCCACGGCCATATTTCAAATCTGCAATGACAGCCGTTTTGCCTTTGATGATCACCGTATCGCTTGTGCCGGTAGCGCCAGGTTCGCCGGTGATGAACTCGATCGACAGCGTTTGTTCCGGGTAGATCGTAGCGCCATCGGCCAGGGAGTGGATCACGTCCAGAGTCTTCTGGATCTCGTGCACCATGTAACGGCCTACCGGGAACTGGCCGGAGGTATGGAACTCAGCGTTGCCGTCCTTAACCTGAATCCGGGTGCCCGTAAAATGGGCGGCTTCGACTTGCTTTTCCAGGCATTGCTCAAGCAGGAAGTGTGCCGCCGTGCCTTCGTTCGAGGCTTCGTTCGGCATGTCCGGATAGTCCTTTTCCCGCCACGGCTTCACGTTGCAGAGCATCGCAGCCGGCGCCCCGCTAGGGCTGAAAAATGCGTGTGCCATTAGGTAGGCTCCTTCGCTTCAGAAACATCGCTCAGCAGTTTGAGCAATTCGTAGTTGGTAAGAGCGTTGATGTAGCGCTCTGCATAGTTGCCGGTTTGGATCTGCTCTTGGCTGGCGCCTTCCTCGACGTGCTGCACGATCTCTTCGAGAGCAGTCATGGCCTTAGCCCTCAAGCGCTTGCAGATCGGCGTAAACGGCTTCGAGTTTCACCGGGTCGTTCACAGTGCTGAAGTCGTCTTCTTTGTCCAGCAGCACTTTGAGGTTCGCAATACCGTGCTTCGCGTTCAGCGCCTTGATCGCGTCACGCTGCGTTGGGGCCAGCTTGAGCACCAATGCGCGGACGGTTTCGTAGGGAACGGGTTCACCCTCTACGGTAATCGGCAATTCATGTTTCAGGTCGATGTCAGATGTCTTCACATCTGAACTTCTTTCCTTCTGCTTCTCTTTAAGCAGCTCAACTACGCCCGGCTCCTGCTTCGTGATTTCTTTCACAACCACGTCAATGACTTCGGCGTTTTTCTTTTCCGACTTGGTAGGTGTACGGCCGGCAAGGGAGAGGGTCAGCAGCTTGACGGCTTCGGTGTTAGCGAGCAGTGCTTCGGTATGGGCTTGGATCAGGGCTTCGATCGACATGTTGCGAGTTCCTTTTTGGTTAAGGTGTGCCGCAGATGGTAGAGAGCGGCACAAGGTATGTCAAGTGGTTTAGTTGCTAATACTTGTAGCTATTTACGCACCGACAAAAGTCTTTCGCCCAGTGCAATGCGCTTAGTCACGGAGCCGCTAGGTATGTCACAAAGCTCAGCTATCGCCTGTAGACTGTGGCCTCGCAGACTTAATTTGTAAGCCCGAATAGCCTTCAACTCAGAATTCTCTTGGCACTTTTTGCCTTTAGACATTTCCTTCTCCTTTCACGTTATGGATGCAGTACCAACCGTTCGAGGGACTGGCGCTGCCTTTGCGATGTGTGCCGTTGTCGAACGGGAAGCCCGAACACTGGCAGCCATACTTCTTGTGCTCTGTTCTGAGCCGATAGACGTCTACCCGGTACGTGCCGCCGCAGTCGCAATGCACGATCGGCTCTATGCCTTTTGCTCGTGCTTCCCGGCACGCTTTGCACTTGCAGCCGTTGCGCATGTTCTCGGGTAGCTGCGTAAGCGTTCGGCGGCCATCACAGGATCTACAGCGGCATGGGTAGCGGTTCACCAGGGAATCTCTTCAGGTTCATAGTTGAACGGGCTGAAGTCGGCGTGATCTTCCCAAGGGCCGCGCCATAGGGTTGCCATTTCTACCTCAGAGATTCGCCCGTCTGTTTGGTAAGGGCCCATTTCGTAACCGCCGCAGTTCCAGCACATACCCCCGGTTACCTGAACGAAGCCGACCCCAACATCTACGAACTCGGCTTCGGTCTTTTCACCGCACCATTCACAAGGCGGCCCGTTCATACGCCCTCCTTTATCAGTTCGGTACGCAGGATGTGAACATCGCGCGGCGCGGTGAAATTCAGCTTTGCATGGCCTTTGGCGAGGTCAACGACGCAAACACTCACGCCCTCGGCAATTTGCATGGAGTCGCGGAACCGGACGCGTTCCACCTGGAGGGTGGACAGCAAACGGAATTTGCAGAAGCCGCCGGTCACATCGAGGATCTCGACGTATTCCGTTTTGTCGCCGATCAGGAGGCGCACAGACGTTCCGGCTTTACGGGTCAACACGAGATTGGTCATACGTCTCCCTCGACGATTTCGAATTTTCTGTATCCTGCTTCGTATAACGCTTCGCAGTATTTCCTGGCATCTTGGTCAGAAGGCCACCGGATGGAGTCCAAAATAACTTGGACCATGCTGTCGACAGCCTTCTCATCTTGCGAGGGTTCTGGTTCTACGATGAACTGGACCATATAGCCTTTGAATTCGTCACCGATCCACAACCATTCTTCGTCTTGCCAAATCGCCCAGGTGTTGCCGCCGCAGCGCTTAGCGAACTGGCCGGACACGGACCACTTGTGCGTTGCCCCCTTTGGAATAATCATTCGCTCATCACCCTTTCAATTATCAAATCGACTTCGAAGACGCTGGCTTGCATGTCCATGCGTCGTTCAGGTACACGTTTCGTTCCCGCAATCAAATCCTTTTCGTTCAACGCGTACCCGGTCTGAGTGATCCAGTGCCCGGGGCGCCACGGCGCTAGGTCTGATACTGGCGGCTGAAGCATGGCGCACCTCCTAGGAGAAATAGAACGCGATGAGCATCAAGGCAACGATGGTCAAGAACATGAAGTCGGCGTCGTCCATGCTAGGTCTCCTGATAGTTTGGCGGATCCGGCAGACGGCCGGAGCGCTTCGGCACGAGGTTGTTAACGATAATGCGGATGTCCATTGCGGATAGCATCGGCCCTCTTGCGCGTAGAGTTGCCCTGTCGTCGAAGGTCAAACCGACATCGGCTACTAAGTCGGAGCTCTCTACAGTCATACCTAAGCGCTCGCACGCCTCCAGCGACTCGGCCAGGGTCAGTAACGCTTCAGCCTGTGCGCGGGTGATCATTTCAAACGCTCCACTTCTTCGGATATAACGGAGGTGTAATCAACTTGGTAGTAATCGCACCAAAGACGATCAATGCTTTTCCATGTCGACCGACTATTCCTACCGGGCCAGTAAGGTCGGATGTATACCTGCGTCGCCTCTACCATATGGATCTGATACAAGGAGCCGCTGCGCTTATTGCGCACAATCATGCCTACTTTCGGCTTGGCTAAATTCTCACTCACGGCTTGCGTACTCCTAGCAGTTGTTCGGGGACGACCCGCATGGTGGTAGGCCCTACGGCCACGTCGTAGCTCTTCTCAGCGACCTTCACGACACGCGCCAGGCACTTGTGGTACGCGCTCTGCGTGTCGTTAATGCGAACGGTCTGATTGGGTTTGAAGCGGTTCATCGAATGTCCTCAGTAATCGGTTGGTGGATTTCTTCGTCTTCATCGCGCTGACATTCGAGGCATAATCGTGCGCTGCCTATGACAGATCCGATGTACTGCTTGCACTTACGACAATGGCTACCGTCAAGGTACTTGACGTTAATCCACGGGCGCTTATCTTGCATTTTCATTGGCCCATTTCCAGCCGCGCTGCCATTCGGTGTTTTTACGGCTATCGAAATGTTCGCCGCCGCGGCAGTCCTGAAAACCTGCTTGGAACGAGTAGCATTGTGCTAACAGGTATGCTTGACGTTCGCTCATTTCGGTCACTCCGTTGTGTTGTTCGCTTCAGTGACGCAACTATACAACACGAAACTTGCGATTGCTTGTAGGTCCGACGGACGGTTATGGTTTCGCTTCTTCACAGACGAGCATAGAAAAGCTTCGGCCGTTACCACGAAAAGTGATTTCGCCTTTTTGCTCGTCGATCTCGATTGTCATAAGGTGCTTTTCGCCCCAGTTCAAACCGAGCGTGCGCAGCGCGTCTTTAAATTCGTCGTAGAACCAATCGCCATTGAATTTCATGACGACGCTCCCATCATGTCGTCGCCGGCGCACTGACCATTGCAATCGTGATCCCCGCATTCTGGACAAGGTGGGTTGTAGTCATCAGCGCAACGTGGGCATAGATCGTCATCGTCTAAATCCCACATAGCGGTTCCACACTTCTGGCAGTCTTCGCTCATTTCTTCCGATCTCCTCGGTTCGTATTAATCAAAGGCTTCTGGCCGTCCTTCAACGGCCAAGGTGATTCCGTATGGCAATCCGGGCAGTGGATAATGCGTAGGCTGCTCATGCGTATTACGTCCTGGTTACCGCACTTCGGGCATTGGAGGGTCACCGGCGGTTCTCCCTGACCTGGCGCTTGAACTCTTCCAATCGCTCAAGTTCGCCTTTTGTTACCTGCCCGCCGGCACGTAGTCGTGCGATTTCAGCTTTCAAGCCGTCGCGTTCGCCAATCAATTTATTGACGTCCTCGAACAGAACATAAGCACCGTCCGGCATTTCGCCGAAGCGGATACGAGTGCAAGCCTCGTCAGTGTCAAAATCGAATCGTTTCACGCTATAAATCCTCCCGGCATGGTTTTCACGTATCGCTGTGCCGCCGGCTCGTGCATCTGACCTTTGGCGCAGTCGCTGGTGTTGACTTTTGGCATCTTGGGTTTCTTAGGCTTGGGCATCGGGGTCACCTACTTTATGAGTTCAACAGCAGCGGTTAGCAAAAGGGTCACAGCGATTGCCCCCGTGAACATGCCTAGGGTCATCCAGAAACCTTCGACTCTCGCGACTGCGTAGAAGATACCGCCGAAGATAGAAAGGATGATCAGCCATCCGATTAACGCGCCCATTTCGCTTTCCTCAGTTCGTTTCGATGAAGCAAATCTAATTGTGTTTTCTTGCTTTGTCTAGTGCTATTTGCTTTTCCTGTTAAATCCCGTAGGATGCACCCCATCGACTACCTAAACAGAAGAGAGCAACCGATGGACAAGAAACTCGACGCACTGAACAAATACGCGCTGG
>Ga0247809_1000931_pt1 | contig 13109 bp, 15 predicted proteins | sample UWRJL104311B1_FD_180951 | JGI IMG/M metagenome (GOLD analysis project Ga0247809, IMG submission 180951) | Plant litter microbial communities from Arlington Agricultural Research Station in Wisconsin, United States - UWRJ-L104-311B-1 | ecosystem: Environmental > Terrestrial > Plant litter >...
TTAGAACTGATTTGAGATAAATGATAAATTACTTTGAGATAGTTCTCCTCTGTGAATGATTGCATTTATATAAATCTAATTATTTTTTTAGACAAATCTAAAAATAATCTCATAGAATAATCCATAAATATTCTGTTATTTTATAGAATTAAATTTGGTGAATAAGTGATTCTTATTCTATCTTTGAATCATAGAACGAACAAATGGCAGCAGAATTAGATAAAATAGATTTTAAAATCCTTAAACTTTTACAGGAAAACGGCAGAATTACCAATTTACTATTATCCCAGGAGATAGGTTTATCCCCGGCACCAACATTAGAGCGGGTAAGAAAGCTGGAAATGTCTGGCTTCATTAAAAGTTATCACGCATTAGTTGATGAAGAAAAGTTAGGATTAGGGATCAAAACTTTTATACAAGTACAACTTGATTTTCATAAAAATAATACCATCCAGATATTTTTGGATGAAGTAAATCTGATTAAAGAAATTACTGAATGTCACCATGTGACAGGCCAGGCCGACTTTTTATTAAAAGTATATGTTAGCGATATAAAAGCATATGAGCGTTTAATTATGGACAAGATCAGTAAGATCAGTGTTGTTAAAACGTTTCAGACGATGATGATCATGTCCACTACCAAGAAAGAGCCTATCGTCCCTCTGGAATATTAAAACAGGTAAAAGACCTGTCTTTAGCTAATTTGCCAATTGATAGGTTTTTTACCTTTTGCCATTAAAATTGCATTTGTCTTCGAAAAAGGCTTGCTGCCAAAAAATCCGTTATATGCCGAAAATGGTGAGGGATGGGCAGACTTAATAACAGTATGCCTGGTTTCATCAATTAATGCCGATTTATTCTGGGCGAACTTACCCCATAATAAAAACACTAATCCTTCTTTTTGTCTGGAGAGCTGACTAATTGCCTGATCAGTAAATGCCTCCCATCCTTTTCCCTGATGTGATCCCGGTTCATGCGCTCTGACTGTTAAGGAAGCATTCAACAACAGTACACCTTCATCCGCCCATTGGGTAAGGTTGCCATGCGCAGGAGTCTTAAAGCCTTCAATATCTGTTTCAAGTTCCTTATAAATATTTTTTAAAGAGGGGGGGACAGTTACACCTTTCTGCACGGAAAAAGATAGTCCGTGTGCCTGTCCCGGACCATGGTATGGATCCTGACCCAGAATAACGACCTCAACTTTATCAAATGGAGTATGGTTAAAGGCATTGAATATATCGGCGCCTTTTGGATAAACGGTATGTCCGGTTTCTTTTTCTGTCAGGAGGAACGATTTAAGCGCTTTCATGTAGTCCTTTTCGAACTCATCCTGTAATATGTTTAACCAACCAGGTTCTAGTGCTGCTGCCATTTCTTTGTTTGTGTTATTATTTCAACTAAATCTTCTTCTAGTGTCTTCACCGGACTTTCAACAATCCTGCCTATCTCTTTGTTTCCATCCATAATAATGAAGGTAGGCACCCTTTCAATTTCCAACTTATCAATCAGGCCGGGAGCCGTTTTTTTCATCTCATTTACAGAGATGAGCGTAATTTGATCTTCAGGAATACCAATTTCATCCAATACTTTGTAGAAACGTGGAACCTGCAGCCTGCTGTCTCCGCACCATATACCCAACACGATAATAACTTCAAAATTTTGTGCCGTCGGTTGCAACAATCTAATACTGCGTGCATCTGTTTTATAGGATGCATATGCTGCAGTATAGCTATCCTTCATTTCCGGCAGTGCCATTACAGCCGAACGTGTACATTTGTTTAACATAAGAATATTTCCTCTTTTATAGTATAGATGATTGAGTCAGAGGGCCGACAAATATTATTATTTTAAATCTGATTTTTCGCATATAAAGACGATATTTGCAAAAAAATAAATTTATAATAGATATGCCAAACATAGTAAGACTTGTTGTAGGGTTTGTAATATTGGGTGCTGCAATAGCACTCATGATTTTCGGCTTATGGGGCTGGGGGATTTTAGCTGTGTTTATCAGTATCTTAGTGATCATCACCTTTTTCTATAATGAAAATATGCTGCTTGCCCAGTGGTATCTGAGAAAAGACGATATGCCTAAAGCTGAAAGCTTTTTGCGTAAAATCACCAACTATGAGACGCAACTGATCAGGGTTCAACACGGATATTATAACCTGTTGATCGGTTTGATTGAATCCAGAAAAACACCAATGCAGTCAGAGAAGTACTTCAAAAAAGCATTGTCTCTTGGTATGCATATGGATCATAACATTGCCTTAGCAAAGTTAAGTCTGGCAGGTATTGCAATGGGTAAACGTAATAAAAGAGAAGCTCAAATGTATCTGACTGAAGCTAAGAAAGCAGATAAGAATAAATTGCTGGCCGATCAGATCAAACAAATGAAAGATCAGCTGGGAATGCTGGATAAACAGCAGCAAGTAAGATACAGGTAGTACCTGCAACATCTGCAAAGAAAATAATAATAGAAAAGCCACTTGCGTGGCTTTTTTTATTTATCTGTTAATCTATCGAAGTTTTCGTCCTGATCAGGCTGTGATCTGCTGATGATATCATCTTCATAATCACCTTTCTTTCTACTGAAAAATAATTGTTCAGTTTGAATTCTTTTGATTAACTGGCGTATAAGTGACAAGTCAAAGGCATCTTTACTTAGTTTTATACAATATTCGTTGTCGGTTATCTCGAGTATGGAGTTGTTCATAACATTCGCATTTTAAGTATATGCTAAAAATAGAAAAGGCCTTCCACATTTTAGTATGGAAGGCCTTTAAGTTTATGTTATCTCTTTGTTAAGAGAACCAGGTAGTTACGTCTTCTTTGGAAGGCATTGTCAAATCCAGTTTTAATTTTTTGCGCATACCCCCAAGATCATTGAATACTTTGTTTGCATTTGCAGCTTTTAAATCTTCTACTGTATTAAAACCCATTTTCCTGATTACCTGTACCCATTCTGCAGGGATTCCAGCTTCAACAAAATCTTCGTCGCTCGTCACCTTTGCTTTTTTCTCTGGTCTCATCTGAGGGAAGAAAAGAACCTCCTGAATAGTAGACTGGTTAGTCATTAACATCACTAGGCGGTCAATACCAACACCTAAGCCCGATGTTGGTGGCATACCATATTCCAATGCACGAAGGAAATCATCATCCATTGCCATGGCTTCATCGTCACCTCTATCCGCTAATTTCAGCTGATCTTCGAAGCGCTCTTTTTGATCTATAGGATCATTCAGTTCAGAATAGGCATTACCAATTTCTTTACCCATTACAAATAACTCAAATCGCTCTACTAAGCCATCCTTACTTCTGTGTTTTTTGGCTAATGGCGTCATTTCGATCGGATAGTCAGTGATGTAAGTTGGCTGAATCAGATTTGCTTCTACCTTCTCACTGAATAACTCATCAATTAATTTTCCACGGCCCATTGAGGCGTCTACTTCAATATTTAAACTTTTGCAGGTATCCTTTAATTCTTCCTCTGTCATTGCAGATACATCAATACCAGTGTATTTTTGTATCGACTCATACATTGTTAGTTTTTCGTAAGGACCGGCAAAGTTAATCTCATGTTCTCCAACCTTTACTAATGGCTGACCATGAATGGCGACGGCAACTTTTTCAAGACATTCTTCTACCATGCCCATCATCCAGATATAATCCTTATAAGCCACATAGATTTCCATTGCAGTATACTCTGGATTATGCGTCCGGTCCATTCCTTCATTTCTGAACATTTTTCCGAATTCATAAACACCGTCGAAACCAGCAACGATTAACCTTTTTAAATACAGCTCATTTGCTATTCTTAAAAACAAAGGCATATCAAGTGTATTGTGATGCGTTTCGAAAGGACGCGCAGCAGCACCACCATGTATTTGCTGTAATATTGGTGTTTCCACTTCCATCCAGCCTTGCTGATCGAAATAGTTCCGCATGGTATTGATTACCTTAGAGCGGTTGATGAAAATCTGTTTAAAGTCAGGATTTACAGTTAAATCAACATAACGTTGTCTGTATCTTAATTCTGGATCCGTAAAGCCATCATATATATTTCCTTCTTCGTCTCGTTTTACAATTGGAAGAGGTTTTAACGATTTTGATAGTAATTTAAACTCAGTTACGTGTACTGATATTTCGCCTGTCTGGGTGGTGAATACATATCCTTTTACACCGATAAAATCGCCAAGATCCAGTAATTTCTTAAAAACAGTATTATAAAGTGTTTTGTCTTCATCAGGGCACAGTTCATCTCTCTTCAGGTATACTTGTACTCTTCCGGTTGAATCCTGTATTTCTACGAATGCTGCACTTCCCATAATACGGCGGGTCATTATCCTGCCTGCAAGACTAACCTGCTGATAAGCATCCTTATTTCCTTCGTAATTCTTTAATATGTCAGCCGCATTTGCATTGATCTCATATTCCTCTGCAGGATAAGGGTCAATTCCTAATTCACGTAATTGGGTAAGCGCATTTCTGCGCAATATTTCTTGTTCTGATAGTCCTGTACTCATAAATGTATATTCAATAACATAATGCTGAATAGATATATCCGGCATACTTCTGCAAAAATAGTAAAATGGATTGTGTTTTAGCAGAAAGTTCTAATCAGCTTCTACGGATTCTTTATACATTTCATTAATGCTGTCCGCGTATTTCTTTTCAACTACCTTGCGTTTTATTTTCATGGTAGGGGTAATCTCGCCTTCATCCATGCTGAAAGGATTTCTTTTTACCATGAAATTTTTGATCCGCTCAAATTTTGATAACTCATTTGATAGTTTCCTGATATCCTGATGGAGCCATTCCACAATCTCAGCGTCAGTTATGAAAACTTCCGGTTGCAGGAAATAATCGTCTTTCAGGTTAAATTTCTCCTGCATGGTCTCCCTGTTGGGGATTACGATAGCAGTGAGATATTCTCTTTTATCACCAATTAAAAACAGCTGCTCAATCTTCAGACTTTTCAGGTAAACGTTTTCTACAGGGGTAGGATATACATTCTTGCCATAAGCATTAACGATCATATTTTTTAAACGATCTGTAATCTGCAGGTTTCCTTTATAAAACCTGCCAATATCGCCGGTGTGGAACCAGTGGTTTTTATCAATTGCCTCTGCCGTCTCCGCGGGTTTATTAAAATAGCCCTGCATCACACAATGTCCCCGAACAATTATTTCACCTTCAGCGCACTCAAAATTTTCATCAAATGTGTCATGTGTCTGGATGTTGATCATTTCCTTTGTCTCTACGTCCTGAACACCGATTTCAATTCCCGGAATAACGCGGCCAACAGTACCATAGATCTGGCGGTCAAATTCGGTAACAGCCATTACCGGTGACGTTTCCGTTAAACCAAAACCTTCCAGAATTTTAATGCCCAGATTGCCAAAAAATTCACCTACATTTTTTGGCAGGGCTGCACCGCCCGAAATCATGAACTTCAGTCTGCCGCCTGTTTTCTCTTTTATCTTACTGAAAACCAGTTTCTCAGCAATTGCTTTCTCAGCTGAAAGAAACAGGCCAGGGCTCTTGCCCGCTTCTTTTTTCTGTCTGAAATGCTGCCCGGTCGCTAATGCCCAAAGGAATATTTTAGCTTTTAGCCCGCCTTCTGCCGTTCCGCTTTTAATGGCTTTATCATGGATACGTTCAAGTAAACGCGGTACGCAGTTCATTACTGTCGGCTTAATCTCTCCCATATTCTTTGCCAAGAGTTCAAGACTTTGTGCAAATGCCATTTTACATCCCTGTGCGCAGCACACGTGGTAAGTCGCCGTGCGTTCAAACACATGGGAAAGTGGCAGAAAAGAAAGGAATGTCTCTGTCTCGTCAATCACTGGAATCTGTTCCAGGCATACCTTAACATTCTCGACGAAGTTACTATGAGAAAGCATTACCCCTTTTGGAGTTCCTGTTGTGCCTGAAGTATAAACAAGCGAAGAGGTATCTGAGGGGCGCAATGAAGTTCTGATCTCCTTAATCTTCCATCCATATTGTGCCGTCATTCCCTTACCCAGATTGAGGAGGTCTTCGAAGCTGATAATTCCGGCACGAAGATTTGACGGGATAGTTATCTTTGAATATTCTGCAAAAGCAGGAATGATATAAAGCAGTTCTTTACAATTGTCAGCTATCTTTAATATCTTTTTATAAAGAAAAGTATTGCCAACGAGTATGGCTTTCATGCCCGAATCGTTGATAATGTATTCAACCTCCTGCTCTGATAGCGTAGGATAGATAGAAACATTTATCGCACCAATCTGCTGAATGCCCTGATCATAATAAACATAATCCGGACCGTTTTCAATCATCAGTCCCATACGGTCTCCTTTAACAATACCTTTTTCTAAAAAGAATGCAGCAATCGCATCCGCATGATCAAGGGTTTGCTTAAAAGAAATGTGTTCCCAATCAGCCGTCTTTTTATGTATTAAAAAGGTCTCTTCCGGTTGATGAATATTCTCTACTACGTTTCTCAATAAGCTGGGAACGGTAGAAAACTCGTTAAATGATACCATATATTTGATTTGCGATGGCAATAATAAAAATTTTTATATCAAAAACACAAAAAGGGCACTAAAAGTGCCCCTTTATATTATAAAAAGATTTTTTAAACAGAGAAGCTCTCCCCGCATGCACATGACCGGCTAGCGTTTGGATTGTTGAAATTAAACCCTTTTCCATCTATTCCATCGGTGAAATCAAGCTCAGTTCCTGCGAGGTATAAAAACGATTTCATATCTAATGCAATTCTAATACCTTTATCTTCAAAGAACTGATCGTCTGCCTTCGCTTCAGTATCAAAATCCATGTTATATGATAATCCGGAACATCCTCCGGTCGTTACAGAAACGCGTAAAAATGATCCTTCTCCTTTGTCAGATTCCTCCATCAAACGGACAATTTTAGTTTTTGCTTTATCGGTTATTGTGATCATAGCTTTAATTTTAGGATGATAATAATTGACAGCTAAAAAGATGCCAGATAAATTAATAATGTTATTTAATCGATTTTACTCCAATCAGCTTCCTTGAACATCTCCCACTGCGGAGAGAGATTCCTTAGGTGACTGATCGCATTTTTTGTATTTTCAATGGTATAATCAATTTCTTCGGCTGTAGTGAATCTCCCTAAACCAAAACGAATCGAAGAATGCGCGAGATCATCAGATAAGCCCAGGCTTTTCAATACATAAGAAGGTTCCAGTGAGGCCGAAGTACATGCCGAACCTGATGAAACAGCCACATCTTTCATTGCCATCATCAATGCTTCACCTTCCACATGTCTGAACGAAATATTTAACACATGCGGCAAACGATGCACAGTATGACCATTTATGTAATTTTCTTCAATTCCCCTTAGTGCAGTTTCGAGCTTGTTTTTCAAGCCTGACAGTCTTTCTGCTTCCTCTGTCATCTCTATCCGGCACAATTCGCAGGCTTTGCCAAAACCTACAATTCCCGGGACATTTAAAGTGCCAGAACGCATGCCCCGCTCATGACCTCCGCCATCCAGTTGTGCTGTCAGCTTAACCCTCGGGTTTTTACGACGCACATATAATGCACCAACACCTTTTGGCCCATATAACTTATGTGCTGTAAATGCCATCAGATCTATGCCGTCAGTATCTACATTGACAGGTATTTTTCCTACTGCCTGGGTGGCGTCTGACATAAAAAGGGCTCCGTGTTTGTGTGCAATTGCAGAAATCTCTTTAATTGGTTGTATTACGCCAGTCTCATTATTGCCATACATGATCGTAACCAGGATAGTTTGTGGCGTCATTGCTGCTTCCAGTTCTGCCAGATCTATCAACCCGTCCGCTTTAACCCCGAGATAAGTTACGCTCGCACCTGCTTTTTCCAGATGTTTACAAGTATCTAAAACAGCTTTGTGTTCTGTAACAGCAGTGATAATATGATTCCCTTTGTTCTGATACATTTCAAATATACCTTTGATTGCCAGGTTGTCTGCTTCGGTAGCGCCTGATGTAAAGATAATCTCTTTGTCGGCGCAACCAATCAGTTGAGCTACCTGCTCACGGGCATAATCAACACCTTCTTCAGCCACCCATCCAAATGCATGACTACGGCTCGCTGCATTTCCAAATTTACTGGTTAAATAGGGCAACATCACTTCCAGTACTCTTGGGTCAAGTGGTGTAGTTGCATTATTGTCCAGATAAATAGGGAACTCCATTGTATATGATGATTTGTATCTCTGCAAAGGTATGAAAAAGGTACCCAACATTAATAATATGCTGCGATCATAAGGTTATTACAGCATGCATTTTTACATTTGTATAACGTATAAGATGAAGATGAATAAAATTGAGCATATAGGTATAGCAGTTAAGGATCTTGAGTCATCCTGCAACCTCTATGAAAAGTTACTTGGTGTAACTCCCTACAAACGGGAACAAGTACTTTCAGAAGGGGTGGATACGGCATTTTTCAGGACGGGGGAAAGTAAAATTGAGCTGTTGCAGGCCAACACAAACGAGAGTGCAATCGCCGGTTTTATCGCTAAAAAAGGAGAGGGTATTCACCATGTAGCCTTCCAGGTAGACGATATTTTCGCAGAGATGGTCAGATTAAAAAATGAAGGTTTTATACTGCTGAGCGAAGAGCCAAAAATAGGAGCAGATAACAAGCTTGTTTGTTTTGTTCATCCCAAAGGAACAAGTGGGGTGTTGGTTGAAATTTGTCAGGAACTCAACAAAAAGTAAGATGGAAGATTTAAAAGCGCTCAGCAAAATTATAGGAAACGACTTCGAATTGGAAGAGGAAATATCAGCAGACCAGCTTCGGGAAAAAATGATTTATGCTTTTTCCTGGTTGCTGGATAATGATATCTCAAAAATGATGAATATTTTGTATCGTGCTGATGTTGATGAAGATAAGCTGAAGTCCCTGTTGGTCAGCCGTTCTCAATTGCCTTCAGCGGAGGTGATTGCAGACGAATATATTAGCCGGCAAATGCAAAAAGTAGAGACCAGAAAAAAGTATAGTTCATAATTTTTCATTAATTGTTGTAAATAAAAAATATAATTAGGATATTTGCATCCTTCAAAATAAGCGACAAATAAGTATATTTCATATGAAAAAAGATCTTCACCCATCAAACTATAGATTCGTAGTATTTAAAGATATGTCTAACGAGTACTCTTTCCTAACTAAATCTTGCGTTGATACGAAAGAAACTACAACTTGGGAAGATGGTAATGAGTATCCTCTATATAAATTAGAGATCTCTCATACTTCTCACCCTTTTTATACTGGTAAAATGAAACTTGTAGATACAGCAGGTCGTATCGATAAATTCAAAACTCGTTACGCTAAGAAATAGTTCTACTTGTTAAAGAAATTATTTTAAAGTCCCGTAGCTAATGCTTCGGGACTTTTTTTATTTTTGTAGCTTATGATAATTAATCTATTTGATGATAGTGCATGGATCACGCTTCGTCCGCTCACTTTTACGAGGCCAGTTGCAGATCTGCGAATAGGAATTCTGACTATTGCTGAGAAGTGGAATAAATATGCCGGTGAGATTGCAGGGTATCATACTGCACCTTATTTGTCCGCTAAGTATCCTGAAAGCATTCATGCAGACACTTATATCAACAGTTCTATCTGTCCTGATACAGTGCTTTATGAGGCTATTTATTCCATGAATGCTGGGGAGGTACTGATGAAGGACACGTTGGTGATTGCCTATAAACCGGAAAATGGTCAATATCTTGCTTTAGCAGAGGTCAGCCAGCTCAAGCCGGTACAGTTTAATTCCTCTTTTACACGAATCGTATTTCCTGAAGATATTTTTAAATTCAATGATGCCGAATTGCGTAAAGATTTTGAACTACTGACCAAAGGAAGAATCTCTGGTACGTTGAGCAGCACCAATACGCTGCTGGGTGATCATATTTTTATTGAAGAAGGGGTAGAAGCTGAATGCTCTACTTTTAATACTTTAAATGGTCCCATTTATCTTGGTAAAAATTCTCAGGTTTGGGAAGGGTGTCATATTAGAGGTTCTTTTGCCTTATGTGGAAACTCGCAAATAAAGATGGGCAGTAAAATATATGGTCAGACAACTATTGGTCCGTTCAGCAGGGTAGGGGGAGAAATAAACAATGCGGTCATATGGGGATATTCTTCTAAAGGACATGAAGGTTATCTCGGCAATGCAGTGATGGGACAATGGTGTAATATAGGGGCAGACAGTAACAACTCCAACCTAAAAAACAATTATGCAGAAGTTAAATTGTGGGATTATCCTACTGAAACTTTCAGAAAAACAGGTCTGCAGTTTTGCGGATTGATCATGGCAGATCATGCGAAATGTGGGATCAACACTATGTTTAATACAGGAACGGTAGTGGGAGTTAGTGCGAATGTATTTGGTGCAGGTTATCCACGGAACTTTATTCCCGACTTTGCCTGGGGCGGTGCACATGGTTTTGAGGCCTACAGCCTTCAAAAAATGTTCGAAACAACAGAAAAAGTATATGAACGCAGAAATATTGACTTTAATCAAATAGAAAAAGATATATTAACCGAAGTTTTTGAATTAACACGACGCTACAGGCATTTTTAGTCTGACAGGTCATGTGACAATTAATCACAATAATATAATATGAGAAAGAAAATAGTAGCTGGCAATTGGAAAATGAATACAGATTATGCAGAAGGCATATCTCTATTCTCAGAAATTGTAAACATTGTAAGAGATGAAAAAAAAGGTGATCAGGTTGCAGTAATTTGTGCTCCTTTCATTCATTTAAACAGCTTGTCAAAATTAGGTGGTGATACAGTTAAAATTGGTGCTCAGAACTGCCACCAAAATGAAAGTGGTGCATTTACAGGAGAAACTTCTGCTAAAATGATTAAATCTGTAGGATGTGAATATGTAATTATCGGACATTCTGAGCGACGTCAGTATTTTGCCGAGAGTGATGCTTTATTGGCGGAAAAGACAAAAATTGCACTTGCGCACGGTTTAATCCCTCTTTTTTGTATCGGGGAAACATTAGACGAAAGAAATAATGGCAACTTTTTTGAAATCTTAAAAGGTCAGTTAGAAAATGGCGTTTTCGGATTGGATGAAGCAGATTTTGCGAAAGTAGTGATTGCTTACGAACCTGTATGGGCTATCGGTACAGGCTTAACTGCAACCGCAGAACAGGCACAAGAAGTGCATGCTTTTATCAGATCTGAACTGGTTTACAGATATGGTGAAGAAGTAGCTGAAGATACTTCTATTTTGTATGGCGGAAGCTGTAACCCAAAAAATGCGGCAGAATTATTTGCACAGAAAGATATCGATGGCGGACTGATAGGCGGTGCTTCTCTTAAGTCACGTGATTTCGCAGATATCGTTAAAACATTTAACGCTTAATGCAATACATCAAAGTCACATTTAGTTTTATTAATATCAAGGAATATCAGCAGGATTTATTTATCAATGAACTTGCTGATATTGGATTTAATACATTCGAAGACACACATAAAGGATTTGCTGCTTTTATAGATGAAGATTCTTACAGCCACATGCATCTTAACGATGTGCTGGTTCAGTTTGAAGACGAATTTGAATACAATTACACCGTAACAGAAATTGCAGCTGAGAATTGGAATGAAGAGTGGGAGAAGAATTTTGAACCTCTTATTGTTGATGACGCCTGTTATGTAAGGGCTACCTTTCATGAAAGCCAGCCCCAATATAAATACGAGATAGTTATAGATCCCAAAATGGCATTCGGTACGGGGCACCATCAAACTACAACGATGATGATGCAATATATCCTGGAAACAGATGTTGAGGGTCAATCTATTCTTGATATGGGCTGTGGAACAGGTATCCTTGCTATACTCGCTTCGAAAAAGGGAGCAAAGGAGCTAATTGCTATTGATAATGATGAGGTTTGTTATCTGAGTGCAATAGAAAACACAGAATTAAACAAAATTGATAATATTGTTGCAATTTGCGGCGGAAAAGAAGTTATTCCTGCCCATAATTACGATGTTATTCTTGCGAATATAAACCGTAATATTTTGCTGGACCAGATACCTGTCTATGCAGATGTATTAAAAAGCGGTGGATTGATTTTCTTTAGTGGATTTTATGAGGCACCAGATCTGCAAATGATTAAAGATGCTTGTGAGGCATTCCAGATTAGTTATTGCGACCATAAGAAGATTGGAGACTGGGTAGCAGCACAATTTAAAAAAGCTTAATTGATAATATATTAAATTGCTTTATTTTTTGATATGCGTATACATTTTATAGCTATTGGTGGAAGTGCAATGCATAACCTTGCAATAGCTTTACATAAAAAAGGGTTTATTGTAACCGGTTCTGACGATTCTATTTTTGAACCCTCTAAAAGCAGGCTTGCCAGTTATGGTATACTGCCCGCTAAAATGGGCTGGGATGAGCAAAATATTACTCAGGATCTCGATGCAGTGATCCTGGGCATGCATGCACTTTTAGATAATCCGGAGCTGATTAAAGCACAGGCCTTAGGACTGAAAATCTATTCCTACCCTGAGTATATTTACGAACAGACAAAAGATAAAAAGCGTGTAGTAATTGGCGGAAGCCACGGTAAAACGACTATTACGTCGATGATCCTGCATGTTTTAAATATACATGGTAAAGATTTTGATTACCTGGTAGGCGCACAACTGGAAGGTTTTGATACGATGGTCAAAGTAACCGATTCAGCTCCTGTTATCATTATTGAAGGAGATGAATATTTAGCATCACCTATTGACAGGCGACCGAAGTTCCATCTTTACAAGGCGGACATTGGTGTAATCAGCGGTGTTGCCTGGGATCATATCAATGTATTTCCTACTTATGAAGACTATAAGCTTCAGTTTGACTTATTTATTGATACCATTCAGGCTGACGGCAAACTTATTTACTGTAATGCTGATCAGGATCTTGTTGATCTCGTAAATAATAACAAATCAACGGTCGAAAAAATAGGGTATAATTTGCCCGATTATGAGATCCATAACGGAATAACCCAGTTGATGCCTGATAAACTGCCTTTGAAAGTTTTCGGCGATCATAACCTGATGAATTTAAGT
>Ga0247809_1000932_pt1 | contig 13092 bp, 13 predicted proteins | sample UWRJL104311B1_FD_180951 | JGI IMG/M metagenome (GOLD analysis project Ga0247809, IMG submission 180951) | Plant litter microbial communities from Arlington Agricultural Research Station in Wisconsin, United States - UWRJ-L104-311B-1 | ecosystem: Environmental > Terrestrial > Plant litter >...
TTTGAGATTTATCTCATAGTGTACACAATATCACACACATGCAAATGCTAAACACATATATCATACATCCGAATCAAACATGCCAGCTATCCTACAACTCTCCATTCTTCTTCATCGCTCTCTCAGCCCTGCGTCTTTGCTGCTCCCTTACTCTAGCATCCTTGACTTCCTGTGCTCTCTTCTTTTCATAAGCCTCCCTGTCCGCCTTACTTGCCTTCGCCATGCGATCGTCCATCTTTCCTTTTCCCTTCTGAATCATGTCCTTCCTGAACTGCTCAACTCCGCTAAATTGCTGCTTTAATTTGTCCTGTAGACTCTGCTGTTGCGGCGGCTGTTCTACTGGGAAAGAAGTGGATTTCTGTTGTTGGGACGCTTGGAAGCGAGAGTTTAGTTCTGAGGTAGAGAGAGCTCGTTGGCGTGGAGGGGCGACTGTGCGGATAGGAGTGGGGGCGATCCTCATGTTGCCCCGGTATGGAGTTGGTGCTGCGACAGGCTGGATGTCTGCGAGAGGTTTCATTCCCAAGATCCGACGTATGAAGCCGGTTCGGAAGATGAGGCCTTGGATGAAGGAGAAGACTGCGCCTGCGAAAAAAGAGACTTGTACGGCTGCTGGTAACCACCAAGTGAAAAGCAGCGAGAGCGTTGGAAGACCGTACATTAGTCCTTTGTGCATTAAGGGTGATACCGCCATTTGGCCGTTCTCTCCGCCTTTCTATAGAAACGTGTCAGTACTTTTGTAAAAGTAGGGAGGTAAGAAGACAGGAGCAGGGGAGAAACTGAGCCGTACCTTGATCAAATAATGAGTTGATGCAGCGGTAAGCACTGGCAACAAGAAATAAGGATCCGGTATTGTCAAGTTCTGGAACCACAGTGCTCCTCCGGTAGCCAGCGCCGGTACAGGCAGCTTCGCCATCGCTCTCAAGATCCAAAAACTACCGAATCCAAGCAAGGGCTGAATCAACGGCGCCACCATAGCCAGTCTACTGATTTCTGCTCTCTTATACAACTGATTGATCTTGTTCCTTGCGTCCATCATCGCCATCTGATCATTATCTCTGGCACTCTGTTTCAACTTATCATTCAACGGATCCAATTCTGGCTTGATCTCCACAAGCTTCGCATTGTTTTTCGCCGCGACAACGGCAGGATAGAACATTGCCACGCGAATGAAGCCCATTGTTAAGGCGATGGAAAGCCACCATGGTGTCCCAGCGTAGATGTGCATGTGTTCAAATGCCCATTGCATGACGGCTGTTGGGCCGTAGCCGTAGTCGAATCCAAGGGCTTTGAGATAGCCTATTTGTTCGGGCATGGAAGAGATAGTGGTGAGGTCTATTTCGGAAAACGAGTCGAGGGGTGTGTTTAGAGGTGCGGAGGCGGTTTCTTCTACTACGGATGCGGGTGATGCAGAAGAAGGTGGTATTGCGTTAGGTGTGGTCGAAGCGAATCGGACACCGGCGCCATTTCGTAAAATGTGAGAGGCAGTGTTTGACTGAAGACATGGTAACGATCTGAGGGGCGAGGAGGCTACTTGGGATAGGAGAGGACTGGCGCGACTTTGTCTATATTGTACATGTGAAGAAAACTACATATGTTGTTAGTATTGCTGGTAGCGTATGTGGCGGGAAGCACACCTGTCTAGAAGAAATAACACCTATCCGTCTGCGACTTAGACCTACGGCCTGTCCAGATAGTTGGAGGCCCTTACTTGAAATCATTGTTGCGCGTAGTTTCTAATCGTTACGTCGAAGTTCCGAAATATTTTGGATGGAAGGGTTCACGACATCACGTGAATATTTACTTTATATCTTCCCGGGTCGTGTTATATGGATTTATATGCATTGTTCACCGGATTTCAGAATCACTATTTGACAAGCAGTCACACACGTTTGCCCGCTTGAGTTCTTATATTATATAAATTGTACCCCAGATCATTTAGGGGATAGCTCTATGTACAATTCCTCGCACTACATTCCTCTCTCCACGAAGAACAGCAAGCAGTCCATGTCGTTTTCATGGCACGCCACATGCAATTGAATAGATTAGCATCATCCACGGAGATTCTAGTAGTCGTGGGCTCCCCTCGGGGCTTTTAGCATAGATATCGGATAGCTCAAAACTCCAAACTCCGTTTGACATCGCTATCATTCAGCTCATTCCAAGCTCGTCAAGTCATCAAGTTGCCCATCTCTCCTCCTTCTCTCTATTGGATCATCTCGAATCTCGATGCCAGGACCGATCTTGTGTGCGCCTCTCGAATTGGGGAATACCTGGTTAAGCACGTTAAAATCTCTATACGTGGACCATAGCCGAACCCCCTGCTTCAACATGGTCACACTGCGGTCAAGCTTTCCTGTAGACATGGTCTCTCTTTGTCCCTAAGAAGAAATAGACGTACCTTTGTTCCTCCCCATCCTAATCTAAAGGCGGCTTCATGCGCAAACAACTCTCCAAATCCCAACATCAGTCCATTAACAAACGGCAATAGCAAGTTGATCGCTGCACCTCTCAATATTCCCCAAACATTCGGCGGTGTGTACAGTATCAGTGGAGGTGATGTCGATGAAGATGGAGGTGAAGGTGATAGCTCGTCGTTGCCAGAGTATTGTTCCGAGTCGGAACGCATTGTTATGGAGGATTCCTCAAGTGGATTGATTGCTTCGGAAGCCATCGCTGGATAGCTGCAATTGCGAGATGTGGTGGTTGAGAATGGTAAAGACCGCTGTCGACTCGAGCGGACGGTGTTTCGATTAATTCGTGATGTGAGAAAGTGAAAGTTACTTGAAGATGTCGATATATTGACATCGGCCGGGGTATGGCTTGGCGCGCAGGGAGCTATTTGGTGGGGCAGTGACGATGTAGCTTCGTGCCTGTTAGAAAGCTTCATGCCACCACCTTCTTTGTTCAATCATATCCATACAGAAAGTTGAAGCATCTCTCTACATCCCTCAACAAATCTTGGGGAAGACACACCTTTACATCATCTCCGATTTCATAGACGAACCTTTGACTGTAAAGCACATCTTCTTACCACCAATATCATCATCATGGCCGACCATGATGCCTTAATTGCTGAGTTCGCCGAAGTTACTGGTGCAGCTCCAGCAGAAGTAAGCGTTCGATCATGATTCAAATCTAAGTGGTCGCTAACACCTTCAAAGGCTCGTCGTCACCTCGAAGCCAACGCGTGGGATCTCAGTGTAGCTACGACGGAATACTTCACAGCCTTAGACGAGGGCGGAGATTCTGACGACAATGCCCAACAAGCTCCAGAAGAACCTTATACCGGTCCAAGGACGCTCGATGGACGGCCGGCTCCACAGTCAGTATCTGCCGCATCTTCAAAGTCAAGATCTGCAGCTCCGAAGCAGAAGGGTGTTGCAACGCTTGGATCGCTAGGCTCTGGTAGCGGTGGCCATGGGCATGCACACGATGATGATGATGACTCAAGCAGTGAAGATGAGAGAGATAAGCCACGAGATCTGTTCGCTGGAGGCGAGAAGTCTGGCCTGGCAGTACAAGATCCGTCGAAGAAGGAGAAGGGCTCTAAGGGGCTGATCGATGACATTCTGAAGAAGGCTAGAGAGTAGGTCACCCGAATATGGCGCTGCGACAATGCTAATATTTGACAGGAATGCTAAGCATGGACACGGCGAAGAAGCGTCATCTTCCGCCCCAGCCTCAAGATTCTCAGGCACTGGTCAAACACTTGGTGGCGAGGACGCACCTTCACAGTCAATTCCAGACCCCAACGCGCGAGCTCCAGAACCAGAACATGTCACTCGGACCCTGCACATATGGGAAGAAGGATTCAGTATTGAGGATGGCGAGCTGAGACGATTCGATGATCCCAGACATGCTCGGGATTTACAGATGATTCAGAATGGACGTGCTCCGCTGCACTTGATGGGTGTTAGACCGGACCAACCTGTTGACGTCCAGCTCGTGCAGCATAATGAGAAGTTTAGACCACCGCCAAAGGTATATAAGCCATTTGGAGGCTCAGGCCACAGATTGGGAAGTGAAGTACCAGGAGAATCTTCGATTACCACGCAACCTGTCACTCAGCCAGCTCCAGTCCATACGTCCTCGATGGAAAGCCGGCCTGAGCCAAATGTGGACTCGACACAGCCGACAGTGACCCTGAGAGTACAGCTTGCAGATGGTACGAGAATGCCTGCTCGTTTCAACACAACAAATACCATTGGCGATGTGTACGCTTTCATTGAACGTGCCTCACCAGGTTTAACACGTTCGTGGGTTCTGGCCACAACTTTCCCGAATAAAGATCATACCGACCAGTCATTGAAGTTGGAGGATGTCCCGGAGTTTAAGAGAGGTGGAAATGCCGTTCAGAAATGGATTTGAGTATGAAGGTAGACATAACAGAATGACAAATGGTCGGTAACTGGTGGATATGTCCACATATCCAACATGAAGTAATGAGGACCGTGGTCGTTCCTGGCTTCACGGTAAAAAGACTATAGCATGAGACGTGCAATAGAGCACAATGAATCAATGGTAGACATGCAAGCATAGAACTGAAATCATGGGAAGAGATTATGGTTAATACAAAGAATGTATCATGTCCAAAGATGCTCGTTATACTGAAAATTCGGGAGCTTGAAACGTATATGGAAATGGTTTTACTAAGCATCCTTCCAACAAAGCTATAGTGATTGGGAAACCCTCATGGCTGTGTTTTCGGAGCGAACTCAGGGAAAAAGACCAAAATATTTAATTGATGGCACGTCGTCTCAACGACTAGATTATATGAAAACACTCCAGTTTACTCTCTCGAATTATATGAAATAAGAGAAGTTTCAAGATCGAAGTAGACGAGACTTAAAATTCTGGTTGGAATATGAACATCTTGTTTTGACTTCCTTCCATAAAACGCTATAAATTACATTATTTTCGATTTGATATCTTGTTTATTACTAGTCAGCATGTGGTGAACACATAAAAGGGTCAGCTACGATATGTGCTTACAATTGTGGACATTGCCCCTCCTCCCACGTCCTGAATCTTGCCTGATCTCTGCCATCGCAGATAGCTTGTATTGTCGTTCTTCTGTCTAAAGTATGTCTTTGTTTGATAGATGAAGTTTTCATGACCACATGACTTAGGTGAGTAAGTCTGCTACGTTCATTGGCATCTCATCAATTTGAGTCGAGTAATACACTAATTCAAACATTAGTGTGGGTATAAACACAGAGAGTGTCCACAACGAAAGAACTTACACTCAATATCTCTCAGAATCCTGACATCCTCACTCGTCACGAAATTGATTGCAACACCCTTGCGTCCAAATCTTCCACTTCTACCAATTCTGTGAATGTAATTTTCACGATTACTTGGTAAATCATAATTGATCACCAACGAGACCTGCTGCACATCGATTCCTCGCGCCCACACATCAGTGGAGATCAACACTCGGCTATTTCCCTGTCTGAAATCCTGCATGATGCTATCTCTTTCCTTCTGAGGCATCTCTCCGTGCATAGAAGACACTGTGAAGTTGGCCTCGCGCATCTTGTCCGTCAACCAATCGACCTTGCGTCTTGTGTTGCAGAAGATAACCGCTTGGGTGATAGTCAGGGTGTCATATAGATCGCATAGTGTATCGAATTTCCAGTCCTCTTTCTCGACGGCAATGAAGTATTGCTTGAGACCTTCAAGGGTCAACTCATCACGCTTGACAAGAATGCGGACTGGGTCGGTCATGAATTTGGTGGTCATGTCCAACACATCGTAGGGCAGTGTGGCAGAGACGACGACTACTTGGGTTGCCGGTGGGAGGTAGCGATAGACATCATAAATCTGCTCTCTGAAACCGCGATTGAGTAACTCGTCGGCCTCGTCGAGAACTAACATCTTGATATGTCTCGTTCTCAGATTTCGTCGGCGGATCATGTCAGCTACTCGTCCAGGTGTTCCAGACACGATATGCTGTCCATAGTCCAGCTTGCGAATATCCTCTCCTACATTTGTCCCTCCGATGCATGCGTGACATTGTACATTCATGTAGTCTCCCAATGCCATGACGACAGACTGAATTTGTGTTGCGAGTTCGCGAGTAGGCGAGAGCACGAGAGCTTGTGATTCGCGCACAGCAGTGTCGATGACTTGAAGCATGGAGATAGAGAAGGTTGCCGTTTTACCTGTTCCGGATTGTGCTTGAGCAATGGTGTCACGGCCTTTGCAGATCTGAACGATGGCGCGGGATTGAACTGCTGATGGGGATTCGTAGCCATATGCGTATATTCCTCGAAGGAGATTCTCTGTCGTTTCGGTCAGTGTCGATCAGGTAAGAAAGTTGATGCGATCAAAGCTATACCTTTGAGGTGCATGTCTTGGAAAGTAGGTGAAACTACAACGTCTTTGGACGTGGTAAACTCCATCTTCTCGTCCGCTTTACGATCAATGCCGCCTTCTGCCATGATTGCGATTGTGTGTTGACTTTGAATATGGAGTCTTGAGGATAGTCAAATTGCAAGCGATTATGTCGTTCAATGTACTCGCAAGAAATCTGGTGAAAGAACCCTTGAACTTTGAGGCTAGCCTTGGCATCCTGCTCTAAATGATTGGTTGGCGCAAACTTCAGTACTTCCCAAGCTGCTTCCTCTTATGCATATACATCTACCAGGAAATTTACACAGGGTACAAATTTGACCTCTACACGCAAAGCATCAGAGCAAATCACTCCTGCAGGCCGCACAACTCACCATATTCATATCTGCAATTTGAACGCGAGCAAAGATGATTGTCGAGGAGCAGAGATTCCTCCATGAGGATCTCGAGAGGCTCGAGCAAGGAATTAGTGATCGCATTGCAGAAGAGCCTAGACAAGTAATGATATCGTGCCAATAAAGATAACTGATGCTAACAACCACCAGGCACGAGAGAGACTGAATAGAGATCATCAGATAGCAGGTTTCCTGGACAGAATCCAGGATCAATCAAAACGATTACTGGAAATCTACAAGGACACAGATGGCACAAGAACGAAAGAAATACAGTCGATATCGACCGGCGAGCCATTAGAAGAATTCTACAAACAGCTAGGAGAGATCAAGGCGTTTCATCAAAAATATCCAAACGAGCCAGTTGAAAACTTAGAGAGAGCGTATAAGAAGAAAGCGCCCGCAGAAGGAGATGTACTCGTGTCGGAGATTGATAATATGTTCACTGGAGAAGAGGCATTTGGCAAATTTCTAGACTTGACGACGATTCACGAGCAATTTCTAAACTTACCTAATATCAAACGCCTTACATACCTACAATACCTCGATCATTTCGATACCTTCTCGCAACCGTCCAAGAAAGCAGACAAAATGACAGATGCGTATTTCGCATATGTCGGAGCTCTTGCATCATATCTAGAAGGTTTTCTGCGACGGACTAAACCGCTGGAGAATTTGGATAGTTTGTTCTCGAGTTTCGACACTGATTTTGAGAAGGCATGGGAGGAGAACGATGTAACGGGATGGAAGCAAGAGATACAAGTGGCAGCACCATCGAGTAACGAGTTGTATTGCGCGGATTGCGAAAAGGATTTCAAGAACGAGAATGTATACAAGGCACATTTGACAGGGAAAAAACACATCAAAGCAGCGGAGGCAAGGGCTGCGAAGTCAGGTACAGAGACGAATGGCACGACATCAAATCGGAGTACTGGAAATCTGAGGTTAAAAGAGCGAGCAATCGCAGAAAGGGAACAAAGAGTAAAGAGACTCGCAGCAGCCATGTCAACAGAAAGAGCAGACACCAGAGTAAACGTGGAGCGAAAACAAGGCATGACGGAGCGAGAAAGACAACAAGAGTTAGACGCATTATTCACCGATGATCCGCAAGCAGCACCCCAGGCGGAAGGATCTGACAGCGACTCAGATGGCGAAGAGAAAATCTACAACCCTCTGAAACTTCCACTAGCGTGGGATGGTAAACCAATTCCATTCTGGCTCTATAAATTACATGGTCTCGGCGTCGAGTTCAAATGCGAAATCTGTGGTAACTATGTCTATATGGGTCGCCGCGCATTTGACAAGCATTTCAACGAAGCGCGTCACATCTACGGTTTGAAATGTTTGGGCATCACGAATACGACATTGTTTAGAGAAATCACTGATATTGCGGATGCTGAGAAATTGTGGAATAAGATTCAGAACGATAAGAAGAAGGGCAAGGCCGATGAGGGTGGTGTGGTACAAATGGAAGATGCTGAAGGAAATGTCATGCCTGAGAAAGTGTATTATGATTTGCAAAAGCAGGGATTGCTTTGAGATGGCATCAGCAAAATGGAGAGGAGGTGGAACATGTACTGTATTGTATGTATTTACCAACACACATGAGTTCTCTATCAGTCTTGTTCTTCATGCTGAAGTGGATTTGTTGTGATGCTTCCTCCCGGTTGTTGGTGCAAGTTGTTGTCATCAGCGCTGATCAGATGGACTCACATGACCTGGTATGCAACGCCACAACAATTCTTAACTTCTGCACTGATCAGGAAGATCATTTTTACATTGTATCAATTCAGTAATGGAGTTTAACACTCTCCTGCTCTCATGCACGAGGGTCTTCATGAAGTGATTTGAATACATAAAGTATTGTCGCCTCCTCTTCCTCATCAGCACTCCTCTTTCATCTTCACCTCACATTCATTCACCCGTTTTCAAACAACAAATTCTACTACCCATCAAGATGCACTGCAGCAGAGTCATTCTCACAGCCGCATTGGCCTGTACCACCCTCGCAGCACCAGCTCCAACCGCCGCAACTCGTTCTCTCAAAGATCTACTTACTTCTTTGACCCCACAAGTCGAAAAGGCTCTTAACAAAAACGTCATCCCCATTCAAGCAAAAGATAAATTGCACTCTATCATCGGCCAAGTTCAAGAACTCGTTCCGCTCCTACCAACCAACGATGCGGCAGTCGCATTGACGAAGAGAAACACTCCTTCTCTCGACGGTTCGTCTCTTAAAGACATCTTCGGATTTCTTAGACCACAGGTAGAGAAGGCTTTGAGTGGCGGAGCGCTTCCGCAAGCAGCAAAGGATAAGCTTCTTGCCATTGTCAATGAAGTCCAAGATCTCGTCACTCTACTCCCAGAGACACCTATCTCTCTGATAAAGCGGGATGGCAACTCTGCTCCAGCAAGTCTTCGTGATATGTTTGGCTTCTTTCGCCCTCACATCAACACCGCTCTGCTCAGCGCCTCTGTTCCGGAGGAAGCAAAAGAGAAGCTAAGCAACAACGTCGATCAGGTGCAAGGTCTCATTCCCCTTCTCCCAGCACCATCTGCCACCGACGGGCCCCTTGCCAAACGTCAGACCAAGTCTAAACTTACAAAGCCCGCCGACTATGACGATCCAAACTTTGCACGCGTCGTCCTCGATGATGCAGTCAACGAAATGTATCGTATCGCCATGGTCAACGAGTACAAGCAAACTCTCCAATCCATGAACTTGACTCAAGAACTATTTGAAGAAGTCACAGCCGAACTATCCTTCCTCGCCATCTCCCACGATCCAGCCCAAGAGAACCGATACTGCAAAAAAGTCAAAGAAGAAGTCGATGACATGGAATTCATCTACGAGCCAGAAACTCTCCAAAACATGTGTGAGACTCAACAGCAAGCACTCATTGCTGCTCACGAAGAGGAAGAGAGACTCCACGCCGAGAAAGATGAAAAGGTCAGACTTGGAGATCTTGTTGGTGCAGATGCAGTAGCTCATAAGCTCGCTGATCTGTTAAAGAAAGAGGAGGAGCATGCTAAGCATGGAAGCATGGAGAGGAAGAAGTGGATCAGCAAGCAGCAGATTCGTGCCAAGTTCGAGGATGCAGTCGCAAAGGGGTTGAGACCTTATGTTTACGATGTTGGAAAATAAGTGGTAAACGTTGGGGCCGATCAATTTCAGTGCATCCCAGGCACTCCATTGCTATTTTCCCGAATCCCGTTCTTATTTTGAGCTAGTTTATGTACTGATAATGAGCGAGTGGTTGGCGAGTGGACGGCCATTACATTGTATTGTAATCTTAGTAATTCTGTAGATATAATATGCGTGTGTAGCTTGTTAGAGCAATCGTCGGCTGAACTCCCATTTCGTCATGCACTGCTTTTTCAAGTCCCCAGCCTCACGTGTTAACCATTTAAGGACAATCCGGGTGCAAATTCAATTTGGAAATGCTTGACATTATTCCTGTTCTACCACATCTGCACTCACACAACAAAGAAAGTATTCATCGTGCATTGACTCTTTGTTGATAGTTTTATGATGAGTACATAATATGGAGCATCTATTGCCCAGTCGCTACATATTTCCTATGCGTCAACTGTTCTCATTATCTGAACGCTCCACAGTTTGTGGTATTCAACTCCAGGGTATACCATGTCTGGACTTCATTCCACTCCTTTGTATCGTTTGTAAGACAACAGCACCAGGTCCACTTGCCTATGGTGTAACAGTTCATATTGAATCGTGCGCGTTGTCGGCCTTGGTCTCTTGAGGCGCCGGTATGCTAACGATTGCGATTCAATATTGATATATAAGAAAATGTCTTGCTGAGTGTGGCTGATTGGAAATATGGTCCCAATCGGCGTCAAGTAGAAAGTGGGTTTAGATATGTCGAACTAATAATATATGGATGAGATGTTGCTTATCGAAAAGCGCATTTCAGCCCTCAGGAGACTCTCTCGCTCCTGATACACTACACAGTCAGCCTATCGAAGAGTTCTGAAACAGAGCGAATAGCTGGGAGGTGACTGAGAAGTATGAAGAGGCTGTCACTCTCACGTCGCCATTCGCCTGTAGGTGCTGACCATGGGGAATTCCGCTGCTCCTACCGACTCACCTTGGTGGCCATTGGCTTCCGCATTTTGATTGTATACTGCTACTCTAATCTGAGCGGAAACTTCCCTTCTGAGGCTTTGCTGATGTTTTATCTAGGATTACTGCAATCTCACTTCGAGCTCTATGGCTTCGTTTCGAACTTTGGCGTCGGTGGCATGTGCTACTAGCACACGTGTTAGTTAATTATTCGTCGCCCAGTTCAACCACTATGATTGTCTGGAGACATAGCACTTGCTAGAAACTCCTCGTTGTCTCTTGGGAACCCTTATTCTTTGTGGCGAGAGACTTGACAGCTTTCCCGAATCTGTGCAACGCCATCTTCTCGCCGTCGTCTACGACCACGACTTTTGCAGATGGTCACGGCACAGATTGCATCTTGTGAGAGTAGAACGTGCTTGGAAATAGCCTGCCTCGACTGTAAAAACATCTACAAAATAAAGATATCATACATAAAAATTGCAATAGCCAGAAGCACCACACTTGCCCGGACCCCATAAACATCAGAAACTTGTTGCAGGGAAAAGAGAAAGTTGAATTCTTGTTGAGAAGAAAGAAGAAAGAAGAAAGAGCAGACACAACGAAGAAGGAGTGAACGCTGGCTTACACTATTCCCAGAGTGCGTGAGTCGTTACTGTATTCTCTCACAGGCACAGACAGAGGGTGTGACCAACGATAATTCACAAGATGATACATAAGGGAAGTAAGATTGTCAAGGTACAAGCTCATACATTAAGCTTCGAAAATATATATCAATGCGTCTAGAGAATACACAGTCGTAAGTAAAGCAACGACTTAAAACGTGCACTTTGCAAACATTCATCCTTTTGAGAAGGTGATAACCATGCTCTTTCCCATCGATACTCCGTCCCATGCAGCAAAGAAGCGTGACACAATAGAATACATACATCGAACATCATAACACCCAGAAGCATATAGTTACTGTTCTTTCATGCGCTTTGCATGATTGACCCCAACGCCATATTACACCAAAGGAACCAAATATACAAGTAACAATAACCCACTCCCAGTTTACGCACTTCTTCCGTAGTTACGCAAACATTTATGGTCCATCAAAAAACATGGCCATGTCATCGTCTCCATCCCAATTTCCTTCGTTCTTGTCGTTATTACGACTTGGGCTATCTTCTACGGTTGCCTTCGTCGCCTTTGGATCTGTCAATTCGCCAAGCTTTGAAGTTTCTGCATCTTCTTGATTGGTAAGTTCGTCAAACATCCTTGTCATGCCCTGACTTCCACTAGTAAACGCATCTCCCATCTCAATATCTTGCCCGTTAGGGCCGAGAGTGCGATCAATTGCAGGATCAATTCTGCTCAAAGCGCTATCATTGAACATGCCTGTTGCTCGGGGACTAGCAAGTGGCCCTCCAAAGCCAGGACTCTGTATTCCACTGCCCAAGAAAGCATGAGGAGCAATCGCGGGAGATGCGTTCGATGGTGGGCTCATGGTAAAGTGAGGTGGTGGTGGATCAACGAATGCACCGAAGGGACTTGGATGACTGTGATCTTGAGCAGTCATCTCTGACATTGGTGCACTATGCGGAGGAAACATCTGGTTGGTTGGGAAGATGTGCGAAGTTGGTGTACCAGAGTCTGATCGTCCAGGTGCAGGTTGAAGTGGTTGCTGTGGGCGACTAAGAGAAGCATCACTTGGTTTCCGCTTAACCACCATCGTCTTGGTCCTAACGCTTTGTGGCAGCGCTTCGGGATCGTCAACACCATGTTGGGCCATTAGTTTCTGCAACTTCGTAGGTCTCGGCTTTCGCGTTGATTTAGACACTTCCAAGATCGGTGGAGGCTCTGTTGCTACTGGTGACCATTTGTGAAGTTCCTGCCGGAAGAAGTTTGTCTCGTAAGTTAACAGAATCTCAGCACCTTCAATTTTTCTCAGATAGAAACGTTGCGTCTCCGACTCGTCCGCGGTGGCCATTAAGGGATTGCAATATGGCTGGACATGGGTGCGGAAATCAAGCGCGTTGTCGATGATTTTTGCAAGTACACCCTCCTCTTCGGGTTGGAAGGGCAACGTTAGAATCTCATCCTGCCAGGCCTGTAGATCTTCGAGCTTTGGTCGTGCCGCATCACGAGGTATCTTCACCCGCCAATCGCAAATAGGACATGTGTACTTCTCGTCGTCCTTGACCTTTCCACGAGCTATCTTGAGGCATTTGCCATGATACCTGAATTCAGTTAGCATGAATTAATTATAAACCTCTTTGT
>Ga0247809_1000934_pt1 | contig 13087 bp, 14 predicted proteins | sample UWRJL104311B1_FD_180951 | JGI IMG/M metagenome (GOLD analysis project Ga0247809, IMG submission 180951) | Plant litter microbial communities from Arlington Agricultural Research Station in Wisconsin, United States - UWRJ-L104-311B-1 | ecosystem: Environmental > Terrestrial > Plant litter >...
CTGGGAATAAGTAAGGTGCGAGGAAGTGCGTTTGTTTTTAAGCTTTGGTCACAATGGTATTCTAGGGGATCAAGAGTTTTTCATTGTTCATAATTGTCTCTTTTGATTTTCAAGGAGTTGACGTATTTGCTGCCAACGTTGCTTCAAAGTCTCTCGTTGGCTAGTGAGTCCACAATTAAGACCAGTGAGAAGCTTCAGATTTTCGTCCACTTGATTTAGATGTGACTGAATGACTTTCCTGAGGGTCTGGCCAACAGCGGCTAGGTCCAATTTTCCGTCATCGAAGCCATTCAGGAATCTTTGCCACTTTCTCGAAGGGAGACATAAGACTCGCAGTGCAACCTGGGTGCGGTAACATATATCATCTCGATCTAAAACATACTTCCCAAGGAACCCAGCCTCTTCTAATTCCTCTTTCTGCTTCTCTGATAACAGCGGCAGGATAAATGGATCAAGAGACACCTCGTCCCACCTATTCTCATCAAGAATAAAGCCATATTCCGCAAGCAGGAAATCGTTGCTGTGACACCCATACGATATATAAATCTCCTCACCTTTCTCAATCACTTTGTCAGTAATAATATTATAGCCTTTTGCGGTTAAGTCAACGGTGCAGCCAGGGGCATCGGTGTGATTGAAATAATCGGCGAAGGGGTTCAGTGCCATGCAATCGTCTGGGTTGGTAGGCTTGGGAATTTTATTGGAGGATGAAGTGAAGTGGAATGTTCGTGTGTTGATCAGCAACCAGGCATAAAGGTAGTCCGCGTAGCTGAGAGATGGGAAGGCCTTATTCACGGCTGGCCAGTCGAGGAGGAGTTTGGCTTTTTGACCGGCAAGGAGCGATGCTGCACGGGCTGGGAGGAGGGACTGGAGACGTGTGTCCCACATGAGGGGCATGGATTCCTGGAAGTCTTGGGCTGTAGGAAGGACCTGGTAATGTTAGTTTCCTTTATATGCCATTTTGGAATTTGGAATGTTGGTTGTAGTGTTTTAATGGAAGGGGGAAAATGCATACATTTTTCCAAGGCTGTCTAGCTGAGGAAGTATCCAGTGACAGATCAGCGGCGAGAAGACCGTGGACAGTGATCGGTCCTATTGGATCTGAAATACTCTTTGGGACTGTGTATGCTGTTCTCAATGCAGATCGAGGGACGGTTAAAAGGCTCGAGCCAGCCTGGACGATGTTAGAATGCAGTCCTTAATCCATCACTAGTTGATATGACAGCCAGGTAGATTATCATAGTTCTAAGGACCAACCAAACCACGTATCGGATGTTCTTCATGGATATCAAGAAGAGGGCACGAAATCACTTGATCTGAGCCAAGAAAAGGGGGCGTAACCGAGCAGCACAGCAGAAGCAGTGTGAAAATAAAAGAGTACTGAACAATGGAATAACGGAACTGGGGAAATGGTTCTACGTACATTACGCTTCTCTTTGGCTACAATTCCAAGGCCTCTTCCAGGAAATCTATGGGCAGCAACGCCGTTGATCTTGACGCCCTGAGCGAGCGCCCATTCCGTGAATTTTTCGTGTTCCTCCATCTCTAGTGGTCTATCAGTAGCAAGTGAGATTCTTCATGGTCCGTCCATCTTGGATATACTAGTCCTTTTAAAGTAGTTAAGGGAAGTTTGCTTGTTCTCTGAAGTGAGACGATGATTCAAAATTCGGTGGGTTTTATGACGAGTGACTGGAATGGAGGAAAGCGGGTCGTGGCGCAACCATGAGCTTACTGAATGAAGCTCGATGTCTGATCAACACAAACACCCACATCAACAGCTCACCTACGCAACTATGGCTCTCCTTTTTCGCCAGTCTGCATTACGATCCAGCCTACCACGGGAACTATTTGTAGCTTGTACAGTTTCGCTACACACGAGATCTTTCAGCGTCCTTAACCGCCCTCCACCGAACTATCCAGGCCATGTTCCACTTACTGGAGTCGAACGAGCTGGGCTCGCAATTGGATCTGCTGTGATGTCTCTAATGAATCCTTACCGTGCAGGTAGCGCTATCTAGTAGTCAAGTCTAGAGATATATGCTTATTTGCCCCATAGATTTGATTGCTGCCCTCGGCGAAGCTACCGCAACACCATACTTCATCTATCGCCTCCGAGATGCCATGCTCCTCTCCCCCACCGGCCGTCGCATCCTACGCGACCGGCCACGCATCTCCTCTAAGACCCTTTCCATGACATATCTCCGATCCCTACCCCCGAATACAGTAGGACGCGCATACGCCGAATGGCTCGACCGTGAAGGTGTTTCTCCGGATACTAGAGATACAGTGAAATACATAGACGACGAGGAATGCGCATATGTTATGCAACGCTATAGGGAGTGCCATGATTTCTTCCATGCTATAACCGGATTGCCAATTTTTGTGGAGGGAGAAATTGCGTTGAAGGCGTTTGAATTTGCAAACACATTATTGCCAATGACGGGACTTAGTATGTTCGCATATACAAGACTAAAGCCGGCTGAAAGGCAGAGGTTTTTTCAGATATACTTGCCGTGGGCCTTAACTAATGGACTGAAATCGAAGGAGGTCATAAATGTTTATTGGGAAGAGCAGCTAGGAAGGGATGTAGGTGAGCTGAGAGCTGAACTGGGAATAGAGAAACCGATTGATTTGAGGGATATCAGGAAACGGGAGAGAGAGAGGAAAAAAGCCGAGAAAGAGGCAAATGAGAGATCTAGAGATAGTCTTGGTATCAACTAGAAAAAATCCACCGCTGCCAAATACACAGATTCACAAGAGCTACTTGTCGTGGCAGTCCACTCATTTCTCATTCTCATAGGGAGGAGTATCCAGAATCCATAACGCCTCCCATATATTCCTCAGAGATCAAACAAATCGTCGTCGTCGTCATCCCATCCTTTTCGTCTTGTAACCACAATTTTCTTCTCTTCTTTCGTCTCCGCGACCGCATTCAGCAAGTCCTTCAACTGCTCCTCCGTAACCTTTTGCCGCAACTGCCCACTCCTTGCCAGTGTAATAAGACGGTTTTCGACATCCGCGGCGCGCGACTCTTTAACGAGACGGATGCGTCCGAGACGGTCGGCGGCTTCTGGTTCGAGGATTTGATTGAGGATGGACTGGCGAGCTTCCGCTGCGGTGTGTTAGAAAGGGTTCTTCTGCGGTGGTTTGGGTTTTGGGGTATGGGAGTAGGTTTGTACCTTCTTGTCCCCTAGAAAGATGTTATTAGATGGCTTGTGAAAGAGGATGGGATGGGGAGCATTGTACTGTTTGTCTTCACCCTGTCCTCCACCTGCGCCTGAGCTTGATCTGCCCCCTCCTCCACCTCCACCTTCAGCTTTCATCTGCTGCAGTCTCGCAGCTCGGATCTAGATTTGGGACCTATTAGTCCGTGTCCTTAACAAAGCGGAGAAATTTACTTGTGCTAACTCGTCGTCCTCCATTTTGTTTGTGGTTGGAGTTGGTGAGGTGTAAAGCAAAGCTAGAGGGGCACAAAATGGAGGGGTAGAAGGATTGTATTCCAACCGCAACACAAGTCACTTCGGTTTGCTACAGGCACAACAAATTTGGGAATAAGATATAGTTGAGAGGACTGACCTCGTATTCATATTTACATAATCGATCGTTATCTACGCAAAGCAAAATATGTACTTCTACATTCTATCCATAGCCGTCATACATAATAAACTCTGTGTTATACACAATATTAACCACACCACCATGTTGCATCTCTATGACCTCGATTCCTTTTTGAAAGCTCCATCCCACTGAATGTAGTTGTCCATTGCTTGCTTCTTCATCATTTGCTTGGCCTTGACCATCGTCGTCACCATTTTGAGTCGAGGACAGTCGATACCTAATTCCTTCCCTCTCTTAATGAAATACCCATTGTAATAATCAATGTCTGTTTTCCGGCCTTTATCAACATCATGCCACATCGATGTACGATTCCTCCCGATTATCATACACTGTCGCACCATAATCTTCTGCATTCTTTGTACACTGAAAGCCTTAAATCTACCTTTAAATCTCTCCATTTCTGGTAGTGCAACCAATACTGATGAGATTTCTTCCAAGAGACTTGTCGCGAATTCGCTTATCGAGCGGTTGTAGAGCAGCTCGTTGCAGAAGCAATCAAACATCACTGATGATGGACCTAAGATGGAATGTATGGCAGCCTTCAGAAGATGCTTTTCCAAGAATTGAAGTTTATGATAACCAGTCGCACGGAGTTCGGGGTGGCTCGAAAATCTGCGCAGGATATACCTGGCCGATGGCCCCCATTCCATGTGCGTTTTCACAATTTTGGGTGCGATCCAATCGCCTTCGACGGTTCTATTGCAAATCGTAAAGGATAAGTCTCCCTTTTCTTGCTCTATAATAGAGAACTTATGATTGTCGATTGGCCGTATATTATGGCTGTTACGACCTTGCATGTAGAATGGTCGTGAATCTGTTTGAGGAAATATGGAATTGTTGACTTCTTCGACAATACCCAAACCATCATTAATAAAACAGACGGTAGACTGGTTGTCGAGGCGGTGCCTTATGGCCTTCAGACCTGATATAGTTGCTGGTCCATCGGTGGTGACAAGTAGATTGGAAATTCTAGTGTTTGGTTGCTCTATCGTGTGCTCTAAGTGCTTCCCAAACCCAGCATAATCCCGATCCAAGGTGCCATCATTGACTCCGAACGGGGCTGAAGATTCGAGATTTATTTTGGATGTAGAATATATAGTGCCATTTTTGACAACTCGAATAGCTGCACCTTCGTCGTGCCATTGCTGCATCAACAATGGGCGGTGAATTAAGAGTGTCACAGGTGGAGGTTCCAAGCTACTACACAAAGAGTGTGCAATGTAAAGCCCGAGAGGGTTAGTTCCTAGAATGTGTATCTCTGTTTTGAGAGGCATTTCTGCATAAAGCGCAAGATCCTTCTCGAATTTCGGAGGTGCAAATTGCACCTTCTCCAAGAACTCTTCATCACCTATATCCTGATTCGATTGTTCTGATGACTCGATTGACGTCTTCGTTGGAGTATCTTCTTCTGGGACCTCTGCTAGTAGTTGCGAATCCTTGCTCCTATCAGTTTTAATTTCGGGAAGCACATCTAGCAAAGGGTCAAGAATATCTTTGCTCAGGCTAGGCTTTGTATCGTCGATTTTCGGCTCTTCTTTATAAACATCCTCAACTCTTCTGGTTGTCGAGCTTGAAAATTTCGAAGGAGGCTGAAAATGGTCATCATTGATCAACTGTTCGGTTTGCACTTCGGCGATTGGAGAAGTGAGTTCATCCGTATCCTCAGAACTCTGATAGAGTTCCTTGACCTCCTGGAGGCGCGGAATGTCATCCAGTTGTGAATGGAGACTTTCCCACGCACTTGTCCATCGAGCCCCTTTTGAAGTAACCCATACATCAGTGTGTGTAGATCGGTTGTCAGTAGAGCGAGGTGGATATGTTGCCTGCAGCGAGCGCTTGCAGTTGATATCTCGTGAAAGAAGCTCGATGTAGCTATCCGGCATAACCTCGTGGTTTGTTTCCTGGCCAGCTTGGCCATTGTATCTTCGTTTCTGCGAGTTCCATTCTGTTCTTACCAAATGAGTCGCAGTATTAGCGCTTTGTCGCACCCATTGCCCATCTTGCATGTAGACCCGTTGGTAAAAAACCTCTTTCCCCAATATGAATGATTGTTGCTTCCGACGAGGCCACCAGAAACTTCTACTTTGAGACGAAAAACAATGTATGGCCACCCGGCCCGCAATGTCGTTATAACAGCGCCATGGATAGTTACGAGATATCCTAGATACCCGCAACAGCTGACGGCCGCAGATTAAAAGAGACAGGATGGACGATTCTGGAGGTTATGGGCACCGATTCATGGCAAACACAAAGACAATATGTCGACCAACGGACTGTTCTGTGTTACACGTGGCGTATACGCATAAATATCCAAATTACCCAGCGGAAGACAGGCAATAAGGTAGAAGTCTCGGGATGATAACGAGGTCGTAAAGTCCCTGACTTGTGGATCTCAGGACGGGGGCGAGTTGGTCAGATCTTGGGGGAGAAGTGTGGTTACAGTAGTGTACTGCTTCAATGTACAGTACAATTGGATCGCTGGCGAAAAGAAAAGGAATACAACAAGGGAGAAATGTAAGTCGTCAAAGAGTGGAGAGACAAGTGTCGAAGGCGACGAAGTTGCAGAAATCACCAAAGTGATGATGCGAAATGACTTTTCCGCGATTCGATCAATAGCCCCTGTAAGCATTTCGAGCGAATCAACGCCTGCTCAGGAATTTTTTAGATGCGGCCGCTTCAGAGCCTTGTCGTCTATTGTCATCTCTACAATATACTGTATAATTCATCGCAAACTCTAAAACTTTCTTTGTCAAACCAACACATTCTCGAAATGGATACAACCACGCAGAAACTTATGTCTCTATTAGAGGATCTAGATGACGACCTTGATGATCTTGAAGAATCTCTGGCGCCGCTGTTGAAGCCAGCCTTGGTAGAGACAGCCTCAAAGTACCCTGTATTAGACAGAGCCAAGCTCTATGTGCTAGTCACATACGCTATCGAGTCTATGTTATTCTGTATGCCTCATATACCATGGAAATATGGAAATCATAATATCTAACATCTAATATAGCATATCTGCGACTCCATGGTGTCAAGGCCAGGGAGCATGCTGTTTTCAACGAATTGACCAGGGTTAAGCAATACTTTGAAAAGCTTAAGGTTACAGAGAATCCTGTCGGAAAGAGAGAAAACCTCACTCTGGATAAGGCAGCTGCGGCGAGGATAATCAAAGCAAGTCTTGTAAGTATTTTATTGCAATGGATTACATAGAAACTGATTCATATACTCTAGGCTGGAAACAATGCAGGAGAGGAATGGGCAAAAGAAAACGAAAGTGAGCGGACAAGAGCACATATCAAGTTCGAACAGCTTTCGGAGAAAATAAAACAAGAAGAAATCTCAAAGAAGCGAAAAGTAGAGGACTCGAATGAACACTCTTCCAACTCAGACTCGGAATCGAGCTCTGAAGACTCTCCCGCCGTCCCGGATATTCCCAAGAAGAAAAAGAAGCAAAGCCCTACAGATTCGCTGCAAGCCTCTGCAGCATCAAGCGCCTCGGAGGTCCCAAAATCTACATCCAAGACCAAGCAAACGAGAAAGACCAGGAAAGCGAAGAAAGCCAAAAAGACTATTATTAAGAAGCCCGAGTAGACAACTATCGAGCACTCGCTATCGGATGGTTTCACAGATCTGCGGATAGTTTCCTGCATCTCAGCGGCGTTTTAGGAATACCCAGGGCACATGATGAATAACAATGAAACACTTTGCAATTGCATCAGCTTGCTTTCACCTATATCCAAATCGACAGTCTTGAATGAAAAACGAGTAACGTAATTATTACAGAATTAAGAATTGCAAGCAAACTTGCACTGTGCGATGATAAGTGACATGTTCCAGTGTGATTTAGAACTTTAAGATTAACTGCCTTTGTTTTGCTATGGTGGAGTGACAGATTTCAAGTGGTATAATTCTTTTGGATGAGCCTGTTTACAGTATCAAAGAGAGCTCAACAGACCCAAAAAAAAATGCTGTGCTCAGTTTCAAGCGTTTAAGATTGATTTATTTCTTCTTGTAGACATAAGTAAGTCTCATATTAACTATTTTCTTTTTCCATTACATTCCAACCGTACTGTAGAATCTTGGGCCTTGCCTCCTTCCTTCTGGCCAATCACACCCTCGTGAATCAACTGCACTAAAACGAGCGAACTTCAGCCGAGGAAGCTTCGCGAAACCCAAACCTTTTTAATCCTCAGTCAAACTGTCAACCTAGCTCATCCAATTTCTTTCACAAAACCAGTTCAATCACTTTTCCCAGATAAAAAATGGCTCGTCAATCTAGAGGAGGTGGAGGAAGCAGACGCCCTGTTGCTGCTCCAGCACGCCCGGCTCCTGCACAACAAAAACGCCCTGCAACCACCGCTGCCTACCCTCCGGCGAAGACTGCGCAAGCTGGTCCCCCAGCAGCTCCAGCTGCCGGAGCACCACAAGCTTCCGCCGGTCCGGGTCTGTTCGGTCAGATGGCTAGCACTGCTGCGTGAGTATGCCTTTCCCCAAAAAGAGGAAGACGGTCTAATAGAAGGACAGCGGTGTTGCCGTAGGCTCCTCCATTGGTCATGCAATCGGCGGGTTCTTTGGTGGCGGATCAAGCCAGCCAGCTGAGCAACAACAAGATAATAACACGGTTCAATCTCAAGGAGGACAGGCTGCTGAAAGCAACAGCTGGGGAGCCCGGGACTGCGGTGTTGATGCGCAGCAATTCACAAAGTGCCTGGATGATAATAAGGGCAATATGCAGATCTGCGGATGGTACCTGGAGCAGTTGGTACGTTACCTTTGACGTTTTTACATTTTGGAAACAGTATACTAATTTGACTCTTCGTGCAGAAAGCGTGTCAGCAAGCTGCCAGCCAATACTAATTGGGCTTTGATTGAGGGATACCAGATACTTTGGGTTTGCATAATTGGCGCGAACAAAATGTAATATCACTTTGAGCATTTACAATCCACGCTTTTCTATTACAACCACACCAACTTTTCAAATGGTGACCAGTAAAAAGGACTGACCATGTCTCATTTGCTAACTGAATAACATTTGTACCAGGCGTAGTATACCTGGTGGCCAATGTACAAATATTCAGAATCGTTATGGTCAGTCTGCGAGATGCACTCAGGCTTCTCGAGGGAAGTAGCGTAACTTCCAATCTTGAAAGAGTTTTTGTTGGTCTTTTCTAGGTACTTCCAAATCTGTTACAATCAAGCTAGATTGGATCAGAACTTGAGTAACCCAGATGAGTCCTGTGATTTGAAGTTTGGGTAGTGGCGTCTCTTTATACCTTACATGTCGTTTCTCTCTTTGACATCTAGATTCGCTTGCCTTGAGAACCAACACTAGTTCTGAATGTTTGCTCAATCTATCCTGAGCTCCGTAACATTGAATCTCACATTGCAACAGAGAGCCCTTTATCAAGTTTAAGTTACAACTTCCTGCCAATACCCATCAAGAATTGAATCTGTTCCATAATCTTCCCATTAGCATCCACTTTTCCCTTAAGTTTATCACAGAATCTATCTTTTGCAGCAGCCCTCACCATCGGGTCTCTGAAGCCCAAATAAGCAGCTTCAGACCAGCCTTTCCTGTCAATCAAGCCATCAAACATTTCTCCTGGTTTATCAGCAAGAACTTCTACCTGGTCATAGCTTTCACACATGAAGCTTTCAGTTCCGTCCAATCCAGCATTGCTCAGTAACATCTGCACTTTCTCCAGGGAATCGAATCTCATCCGGTCATATACCAATGGAATGCCCATCTCTTTAGCAACCGCATCTAACACATACCATGCCACCATGGTATCTTTTGTAAGCACATCAATAATCACCCTTCCTCCAACCTTCAGTAATTTGGCCCAGTTCCTCATCGCAGCTTCGGGATGTTCAAGCAACACAAAGGCAGCAGCACAAGTAATCACATCAAATTGTTCCCCGGAAACTCCATCCACTACCTCCAGATCGCTAATATCATGATGTACAAATGTAATATCTAATGCATCTCTGTCGGCTTTCTTGCGAGCAATTTCTAGACTCCTACTGCTAATATCGACACCTACGACTTTTCCTGAGGGACCAACTGCTCTTTTGGCTGGGATAGTGATTCCTCCTGTCCCGCAAGCTAGATCGAGGACCTTGAGGCCGGGGCTTAGAGCCATCCACTTTAAATAGTCTGCATGTTGGCGAGAATGGAAGCCAGTTTCATCGTCATAGTTTGGAGCTCGTTGGTCGTAGATGGTTTCTATGATTGAAAGACGGGGAGCCATTTTGATAACTTGGTATTGGAAAGAGGTGGGACAAACGGGAAGACTAGAACATCGAGTACTAGGAGGAAGGTGTTCAGATCTCTAGATTGAAGCTTCTTAAGCAATATTTCGAAGCGCTGAGAAGGTACCAATCCTATTGATTGATTTGTAAACCTACTGCAGATTGATCGACGGTAATCAATCGAATGACCACAGTCGAACGGACAAGGAAGTTAAGGAGGACTATATACCATGTTTATGGTTACTTCGGGGTGTTGGCCAGATAGAGACCAGACTATACAGAATTCTTGATTTTAAGAAGCTAAAAATGTTCACAGGTTTGGCTGAAAAGTTTTATAACATGAACCACATTATAATTTTTGACGTTTTGTACTCATTCCCATACTTTACTTCCAAGAGCTAAGCCGTGGGGTTGACCTTGCTAAAACCCCGCCTGAGATCGGGATCTGCGAGGCTGTGACTTGAAACAAAACTTTCAGCAATTCATAACTTGCAACAACATAAACCTTCCATTAACTCTTTAAATCGATATCCAAACCTCAGAATGTCTTCCCAATTCCATGCCAAGAAATGCGGTAAGTTAAATTCAACTTAATTGGTTCTTATTTCCTAACAAAAACCCAGGTATGTTGGGCTGCAATGGCTTCGTTGGTCAAAGATTCATATTACTGCTTGCGCAGCATCTTCATTTCATGCTACATGCAGTTGGTGCCTGATAAAATCTGCCGGAAAGACCTAGAAGATACGGTGAAGTGGTAGCAAGCTTCGCCTATGGATGAGCATACAGCAGGACTGGTAGTGAAGGAGTGCAAGGCTAGTGAATTTGCGGATTGTGATATTGTGATATTGTGCTTAGTGGGCTAGATGCTGAGGTTGCTGGAGAAATAGGTAAGTTTTTTATAACAATGTTATACCTTTGGAAAAGCTTTTGCTGAGATTGATCTAACTTCTGATAAAGAAATGGAGTTCTTGAAGGCTGAATTAGCGGTCTTCTCAAACGCAAAGAACTACCGTCGAGACCCTCTGGTACCTCTTGTTGTTCCAACAGTCAGTCTGCTGAAGTTCGATGTTATTCCATGCCAACGGAAGCACTATGATCTCAAGAAGGGATTTCTAATCCGCAACTCGAACCGTGCTGTTATTGGCATAGTCATACCTTTCGCAGCTATATAGAAGGAATTTGGGATCGTTGATCAAGTTAGTGTCATAACGATGCAAGAATTTAGTGGTGCGGGATATCCAGGGGTTTTCAGTATGGATATTCTCGACCGTTGTTCTATACATTGAGCGGAGGAGAACAAATTGGAGACCGAAGCCCAGAAGATTCTGGGTAAAGTCAACAGCGAAGTTACCGGATTCAATGACCAGTCAGACCTGAAGATATCGGCGGCCTGCAACATGGTTGCATTTCTGGATGGACATATGGCATGTGTTTCTTTACAATTCAAAGACCGGGATGGTCCAAAACCAACTGCGGAAGCCGTGAAAAGGCCCTAAGGGAATATGTGAGTGAAGCCCAAACGCTTAGATGTCCTTCGGTTCCTTAACCTATTATGGTTATGGAAGAGAATGATATATCACAACCTAGATTGGATAGGAAGACGCAAAAGGCTTATACTCTAAGTGTTAGAAGGGTTAGAGAGGATGATAGTGGTATATTTGATTTGAAGTTTGTTGCATTGAGCCACAACAGTTAAGTCCAAATCCCGTTACCCTGATTCAAAAAACTTTAGCCGTCATTAGTGCTGCCAGATCCTCTATATGGAACGCTGAAGCTGCAGTGCTCAAAGGGTATATCTAGTAAATAAACTTGATTACATTGCTTTAGACTTGGCAAAATAAAATATCTAGAGAGGTCCCGAATACCAAATGAGATGATCAAGCGAGCCATGCCAGAAAATAATGGAAGTAATATTCAGCATGTATCGAGGCACCTAGTCATTGAAAACTTCTTCTGTTAAATATCTTCTGTAGAATATGCTTATGTAGTTCTATTCGTTGGTGTACGCCATCATGCTCAAACTCAGAATTATTCCCCCAGCCAGAAAAGATTTTCGCGATGTCAAAAGTTGTGATAAATATGCTCTCCGTTTTTTCCTTTTGGTGGTAGGAAGCTATATGAGAAAAGGGGGATGATCACGTGATGGATCCGCTTTCGCTAAGTTAGCTCGCTTGTTCCCACTACGGCTGTGCACCAAAATTTGTTAAACTGATTTTCTACGACAAGCCAACTCGACAACACATTTTTGTATCTCATTTCCGACCTGAGACGCAATCATGGGTAAAGGACTGTGAGTACCACTGGTTCTTCAATTGCAAGCACTGTTTCGACCATGAGGTGAAAGGATTCCGACTTCTGTGAGAGGACAAATTCTATGTTCTCTCGAGAAGCTGCGACATTCTTCACATAGATCTGGAAGCTTCACCGTTTACAAGCGCTGGAATCCGATACCTCTGTGGCCCCAATACGTGCTTCGCAGATCAGTCCTGTGGAATGGGGATATCTACTGACACTTCTATCTTTACAGCAAAAAGCACCAAAAGCGCCTCAGCGCACCATCGCATTGGCTTTTGGACAAACTCTCTGGTTCATACGCCCCTCGCCCTTCCCCCGGTCCTCACAAGCTCCGCGACTGCATGCCCCTCATCGTTTTCATCCGAAATCGTCTAAAGTATGCTCTCAATGCTCGCGAGACCAAGGCTATTGTCATGCAACGCTTGATCAAGGTTGATGGCAAGGTCCGCACCGATGCCACCTACCCAGCTGGCTTCATGGATGTCATCTCCATCGAGAAGACCCAGGAGCATTTCCGTCTCGTCTACGATACCAAAGGTCGTTTCACCGTCCACCGAATCCAGGCCGAGGAGGCAGAATACAAGCTTGGAAAGGTCAAGAGAGTGCAATTGGGCAAGAACGCTATCCCATTCTTGGTTACGCACGATGCTAGAACGTAAGTTCACATCATTCAGTCGTTGGACCAATGTTTGGTTGAACCCATGGTTCATATAGGCTGTAAAGCCTACTTTGAATCCATGGGTTGTATGAAATTCCTCTAGAAATGCTGACAAAATTTTCCGTAGTATCCGTTACCCTGACCCAGCTATTAAGGTCAACGACGTTGTGAAGATCGATCTCGCTACCGGCAAGATTACCGACTTCATCAAGTTCGACACTGGAGTCATCGCTATGGTTACCGGTGGTCGTAACATGGGAC
>Ga0247809_1000935_pt1 | contig 13085 bp, 10 predicted proteins | sample UWRJL104311B1_FD_180951 | JGI IMG/M metagenome (GOLD analysis project Ga0247809, IMG submission 180951) | Plant litter microbial communities from Arlington Agricultural Research Station in Wisconsin, United States - UWRJ-L104-311B-1 | ecosystem: Environmental > Terrestrial > Plant litter >...
GTCATCCCCTTTTTCCTCATTCATTTTTGTGTAATCCAAAGACCTGCCGTCTACCCTTGGAGGCGTTCCGGTTTTCATTCTGCCCGATTCGAAACCGGCATTTACCAAATCTTCGGTAATTCCGTAGGCAGCACTTTCACCAGCTCTTCCGCCACCAAATTGCTTTTCTCCGATATGAATCAATCCGTTCAAAAAAGTACCATTGGTAAGAACAACAGATTTGCCTTTTATTTCTAATCCCAAAGACGTTTTGATTCCTTTAACCTTACCATTTTCTATGATTAGCCCTTTAACCATTTCCTGATAAAAATCGAGATTGGGTGTCTGTTCCAGCATTAAACGCCATTCTTCTGCAAAACGCATTCTGTCACTTTGCACCCTTGGCGACCACATTGCCGGACCTTTGGATTTGTTGAGCATTTTAAACTGTATGGCTGTTTTATCTGATACAATTCCGGAATAGCCTCCAAGAGCATCAATTTCACGCACAATTTGTCCTTTGGCAATTCCACCCATCGCTGGATTGCACGACATCTGCGCGATATTTTGTAAACTCATTGTAACCAATAAAGTTTTGCAGCCTAAATTTGCGGCAGCAGCAGCAGCTTCAGAGCCCGCATGTCCGGCACCAATTACAATTACATCGTAAACTTCTTGAAACATTGTTTTATTAGTTATTGTTCCACGTGAAACAATTTGATTTTTTCGTTTTCTTTATTGCGCATTATCAGTTCTTCAGCTTCTGTTTTATCCTTGAATCCGCAGTAATGCAAAATGCCATGTGCCATCACTCTTAAGAGTTCTTCTTTGAAAGAAACATGGAAATCTGAAGCATTTTCCTGAACCCTTTCGATTGAAATAAAAATATCTCCGTGTAATTCATTTCCTACAGAATAATCGAAACTGATGATGTCAGTCAACGTATCATGGTTGAGATATTCTTCATTAATTTGCAGCAGATAATTATCATCACAAAAGATATAATTGATGTCACCTTCTTTTTTATTCTCAGAAAGAATGACATTGGAAATCCATTGACTGAATTGGGATTCGTCGGGTATTTCGAATGTCGTTTCGTAATTAAAACTAATCATTGCTTTTAAAATATTCCTGAACCTTTTGGTTAAAATTGGAGCGCAAAGGTAAGCTTTGTCTGTTTAAAATCTCTATGCTGTTCAAATAATCCTGAAGATTAGCTGGTAAGGCTTTACTTTGATTGTTAAATTCCTTTTTATTGGTTTCAGATTGTCGCTTCTTCTCTTCGCCCTGCAATTGTAAGGCTTTCTCAAGTTTTAGCAGTTCGTATTTCAGATTCAAAGCTTTTTGCATTGTTTCATTGTTGAATCCTTTATTCAATAATTGTTTTTCAATTTGTTTCATCTGATCCAATGCAGTCTGACCATTTCCTCCCAATCCGTTCTTATTCAATTCATTTTGCAAAGCTTCGCGCAATTGTTTCTGCTCTTTGTAAATCTCCATAATTGCTTTGGCATCTCCTTCTCCATCTTGTCCGTTTTCTCCGTTTTCCCCTTGGCCTTCACCGCCGGAACTTTTGCCATCTTTACCTGTTTTTCCTTTTTCTCCTTGTCCGGGTTTTTCGCCTTCACCAGGCTTTTTTCCATCACCTGGTTTCTTGCCTTCTCCTGGCTTCGGACCTTTTTTCATTCCATCTTTCATTTTTTCGCCCAATTCTCCCTGCTTTTTTATAATGTCCGGCAATTGCATTCCAGCACCTTGTCCCTGACCCGGTTTTGGTTTTCCCGAACCCATTCCCGACAAAGACATTTGCATATTATTAAGCAGGTCGCTCAGGAAATCAGCTAATTTATTGGCCGAAGATATTGTATACTGCTGATGTGACAATCCTTTTTGTACCTGAGCTTCAACAAGGCTTTCCAAAGACTTATCGATGTTGTAATGGACGTTGCCGATTTCTTTTGTAATGTCTTCGGCAATTTTTGGATTCCTGAGTGACATCGCAAACAAACTGTCATCTACATGCTTAAATTGCTGCTTTAAATCCTGTTGTGTCTTTAAATATTTATTGAACGATGGTGAAACTCTTTTAAGGCTTTTGAATTCACCCATGAGATCTTCCTGAGAGAAAGAAAACGCCAACAAATTATCAAGGATTTGGCGCAACATTTTTACATCTTCTTCCATTTGTTCCTTTTCGCCGCTTTCCATGCTTTCTGCCATTTTCATGGACATTTCTTTCATCTTTTTAGACGCACTTTTTTGCTTTGGCTTGGCTTTGTCTTTTTTGTCCTTTTGTAATTCCTCTGACGCTTTCTTCAAATCTTCATCAATACTCTTTTCCTTTTCTGCATCTTTAGGAATATCAAGAGGCGTTTTCAATTCTTTATTTTCTTTATCTAGTTCTTTTAGATCTTCCTGGATTTTATCAAACTCTTTATTGATTTCATTCTGTTTATCCGTTTTATTTTCTTTTTCATTTTCTGATAACTTATCCTGCTTTTCAGACAGCTTGTCTAATTTATCAGCCAACTGTTCTGCTTTTTTCTCAACGTAATATTTCTTGGTAAGCTCGACCAATTGCTCAAGGCTTTTGGTTTGATTTTTACTATTCTGCTTAAACTTGTCCAGCTTATCCATCAATTCTTCATTTTTGATCTTATCATTAAGCTCTTTCAATTCATCCAGCAGTTTTTTGTTTTTTTCCAGATCTTTCTCAGAATTCTCCAATCGCTTCTGCAACTCTTCTTTGAATTCGTCTTTTTTGTCTGTTTTGAATTGCTCCAGATTCTCTTTCATCTTTTCGGCAAATTCCCGCATTAATTCATCCTGCTGCTTTTGGCGTTTGATAAAATCATTTACTTTTTGCTGGTCTTTAAACTCTAAATTGTCTTTTTCTTTCCCGGCTTTTTGCAGCTTTTCCATTTCATAAAGCTGCTTATCCTGATTCTTTAATGATTTTTCAAGACTGTTGATATTGTCATTTTGCTGTTGCAGGACCGCATCTTCCTTTTCTTCATCTGTAGCAATTCGGTTGGAGAAAACAGAAGATTTGGTGCTTTTGAAATGATGAATCGCATCATTGTCGAAAACTTCAAAATAATACTCATAAGAAATGCCTTGTTCTACAGGAAGCGTACTTGGAAAAGAAAATACAAATTGGTCATAAGTATCTTTCTTAACAGGCATAATTCCTCTTTTGGCGCTCTGTGGTCTGTCTTTTTCATAATAAACGACGTAGAGTTTAGACAATCCATAATCGTCCGAAATTTGGCCTAAAACATAGTTTTTCTGCACTTTTAAACTATCCGGCGCATTGTTGACATTTATCGTTGGAAACTGGTCTTTAATTACAGAAATCTGATAATTCAGCTTTTCATAGTTTTTAATCTTTTCATTAGACGTAAGAATCTGATAAGAAGTGTTTTGCAATATATTTTTCGATAATGTAAACGCATTTTCAAATTTTGCAAATGGAAAACTCGATTTCATATCAGTCCATTCCACATTTTGCGTCGCCTGCGTATTCATTTTCCAGGTTACTCGCGTTCCTTCGGGAATTATAGCATTTCCGGTGCCTTTGATTACTTCAGGTTTTTTATTGAGATAAGATGGAAAATTCAACAGCATTTCAAAATTGGCTATCGATGGAACAGTGACTACATTCAACTCATAATCCATTGAAGAAACGGCATTCGCCTCCACGTGAAACACCACATTGGTAATTGGTTTGGCAATTTTAAACTTGAATTCGCCATTGGCAGCACTTTCCATAAAATAACTTTCACCTTCCATAAAAATCATGGCGTTTTCCGGGATTACTTTTCCTTCGGTTTTTACGCGCAGCACAAAATCCTTATTCTGTTCTGTCTGCAAATTGTCATTGAGGAGGATAAATTTAAACGGTGCCGGAGGCAAAAACTGCTCTTTGAAATGAACGACCCTATTGAAACTCTGCGAAATCATATTGCTGTTTCCGGAGATGTAAAAAAAGACAAAAAACAAAATCGGAATAATCGCAAGCGGAATGTATTTCTTATTTTTATTAAAGTTGATGGCATGGCCAAAGGGAATCGGCTGTAAAGTATTGGCTTTTTGCTCGATAGATGCCAATAGTAATTCTGATTGGTTCTTGTCTTCCGACAGCTGAAGAAAATTGGTAAGCTTATCGCTGACTTCACTAAAATGATTCCCGATAATTCCCGAGGCCTGATTATAATCGATCCCTTTTTGGAGTTTCAACAATCGAAAAACCGGAAATAAAATAAACCGAAGCAAAAGGAAAACCTCAACAATGATGAAAGTCCAAAACAGCACTGTCCTTCCGGTTGGTTTGAGCCACAGGAAATATTCTACGAAAAGCGTAAACAACAGATACAACAATCCCAAACCGGTAAAAAGCAGTATGCCGCGGATTAGTTCATTGGTATAATATTTACGGATGAAGGCTTCGAGCTTCTGATAAATAACATTGGATGTTTCCAAATTGCAATTATTTTTATAACCGATAAAAGTACGATTTTATCTGAATTGCCAAAGGTTAAAAAAAACGCAAAGTTTGAGGCGGTCAGCAACCTCCTGAAAATCTAAAAATCCATTGTATCTTTGCACAAAATTAACACCAGATGTCTAAGCAAGTTCGCGTGCGTTTTGCACCCAGTCCAACCGGACCATTACATATAGGCGGCGTTCGTACCGCATTGTTCAATTACTTATTTGCCAAAAAATACAATGGGGTTTTTTATCTGCGGATTGAAGATACCGATCAAAACCGTTTTGTTCCGGGTGCAGAGGCCTATATTATGGAAGCTCTGGAATGGCTCGGAATTTCGCCTTCTGAAACTGTTGGAAAAAATGAAAAATTTGGGCCTTATCGCCAAAGCGAAAGAAAAAACGTCTACAGGGAATATGCCGACCAACTCATCACTTCAGGAAATGCCTACTATGCTTTTGATACGAGCGAAGCTTTGGATACCCAACGGAAATCGCATGAAGAACAAGGAAAGACTTTCATCTATAACCACCATAACCGCGAAACCTTAGATACCTCCTTAATGCTTTCAGAAGCAGCAACGCAGCAAAGAATTGCCAACGGAGAAGAATATGTCATTCGATTTAAAACACCTGTTGATGAAACTTTGCATTTGCATGATATCATTCGGGGTGAAATTAAGTTCGAAACCAATCTATTGGATGATAAGGTTTTATACAAAAGTGACGGTATGCCAACCTACCATTTGGCCAATATTGTCGACGACCATTTAATGGAAACTTCTCACGTTATCCGTGGTGAAGAATGGCTGCCATCAATGCCTTTACACGTATTATTGTATCGCGCTTTTGGTTGGGAAGCTCCGGAATTTGCACATTTGCCATTGATTTTAAAACCTGTCGGAAATGGAAAGTTATCCAAACGTGATGGCGATAAATTAGGCTTTCCTGTATTTCCTTTAGATTGGACAACTTCAGAAGGTGTTTCATCTGGTTATAGGGAAAAAGGGTATTTTCCGGAAGCGGTTGTCAACTTTTTGGCTTTGCTTGGATGGAATGATGGAACCGATAAAGAATTATTTTCTCTTGAAGAACTGGCCGAAGCCTTTGATTTGAGTAGAGTTCATAAATCAGGTGCAAAATTTGATCCCGAAAAAAACAAATGGTTCAATCACCAATACCTGATACAACAAGACAATGAGGTTTTAGCCAAAGCCTTCGCGCCTATTGTCTATGAAAAAGGAATTGATGTTGATTATACGACGCTTGTAAAAATTGTCGCATCAATAAAAGAAAGGGCACATTTTGTTTCTGAGTTTTGGGAATTGAGTGATTTTTTCTTCGTGTCACCCAATGCTTATGATGAAAAAGCTTCCAAAAACTGGAAAGAGGAAACGCCACAACTGATGCAGCAGTTGATTGCCGTTTTAAATAGTATTGACGATTTTACTTCTGTAAATATAGAAACCGTCGTGAAAGACTGGATGACGCAACACGAGATCGGTATGGGGAAAATAATGCAGCCTTTTCGTTTAAGTTTAGTTGGTGCTTTAAAAGGACCGCATCTGTTTGATATCGTAGAATTGATTGGAAAGGAAGAAACCATCAGGCGAATCGAAAAAGCAATAACAACTTTATAAAAAAAGCTCCCGAAAAATTGGGAGCTTTTTTATTCACATGAAATGCGTTTTGTTGCATCAGAGAAAAAATCAAGAATTTTCCTGTTTTTAGGGTCATCCGACTGGTTTTCAAATTGGTTAATTTGGTGCATTAAAGCCGGGCAATCTGAAAAATTGCTTTTAATTAAGCCTGGCACTTTGCCGCGGTATTTCGCATTATTCCCGGTATTGGTATCACTAAAATTAAGTTGGTCTACTACTTCTTCATTTTTGTCAAATACCACAATTGAAAAATGATTGTAAGGCAAATCAAATCCGCCTCTGTTGGCAATCCGCTGGTCTTTAACCAATGCTAATGTTTTCGTCTTGCTTTCTGACAGAATATAAAACCCGTTGAATTTCTTTTTTATCCTGAAAACCTTAAAAATATAATCTCTCCCGTAAACCAATTTAATTTCCCTAAAACCGGCAGTTGTTGCCTGCGTATCATTCGGTAAAAAATAGGTTATCTTTTCACTATTGGTATTAATCGTTACTGATGTAACTGACAGTTTCGAACCATCCGTTTTTTCAATAGTTGTTTGAGAAAAACCAACAGATGTCAGAAAAATAAATAACAATACGAGCTTTTTCATTTTACAAGTAAATAATGAGGTTTCCAGACAAGATTCCGGCATTTCCTTTAAATCCGGTCAATCCTAAATTCGAATCATTTATTTTTCCTAACATATTGGTTACGCCATATTGGTATTGCAAATTAGCTCTAAAATGACGTACTCCGGCAGTAATTCCAACCGAAGGATAAAAATTAAATCTGGCTATTTTGACGATATCGCCTGCTTTTAGAGTCGTTCCGTCGGTTTTAAAATCGGCGCCAATAATTGTATTGGTTTTCTTATCCTCATCAATATTCAGCTTGTCATTGATCTGGAAAACGGGACCGAATTCGATACTCAGGTGATTCTCCACAATTTTATAGCTCAACATCAACGAAATCTGAGCCGATGGAAGTTTATAATCAACGTCTTCTTTTGCCAGAGAAACATTTTGAGTAGGTACAGAAAACTTATTCTCGCTAAATTGTATGGCATACACCATGTCAAAATCATTGTAAAAATTGCCTCGCATGGACAATCCTGCGTTCCATCCCATTTCGGGTTTAGTGGTAAAATTATCCGTGTTCAGTGTTAATTGGTTCAAACCAACGATGATTCCGATACGGTTCGCATCCCTGTAACCGTATTGTGCCGAAGCTAAAGCAGTGACAAAAATTAGCGCTGCTGTAAGAAATTTCTTTTTCATATAAATGGAATAATGAGCAAACCTAATTTATTTTTTGTAATTTAACGGGAATTTTTAAACTTAATTGTACGTATTATGGACATCCCATTAATTATTCTACTGGTCTTCGGACTGTTTATTTTTCTCTCCTCTTTTTTTACCGTCAAGCAGCAAACTTCAGTAATTATTGAACGCTTTGGAAAGTTTTTGAGTGTAAGAAATTCAGGTCTTCAATTAAAAATTCCATTAATTGACAGGGTTGCCGGCCGTGTAAATCTTAAAATACAACAGCTTGACGTAATCATTGAAACCAAAACCAAAGACAATGTATTTGTGAAAATGAAGGTTTCGGTACAATTTAAAGTGATTCAGGAGAAAGTCTACGATGCTTTTTATAAACTGGAATATCCGCATGACCAGATTACCGCTTATGTTTTTGATGTGGTGCGTGCCGAAGTCCCAAAATTGAAACTCGATGATGTTTTTGAAAGAAAAGATGATATCGCCATTGCCGTAAAACGCGAATTGAACGAAGCCATGACCACTTATGGTTATGACATTATCAATACATTGGTTACCGATATTGATCCGGATATTCAGGTAAAAAATGCCATGAACCGTATTAATGCTGCCGACAGGGAAAAAACCGCTGCTGAATTTGAAGCAGAAAGTTCCAGGATCAGGATTGTAGCCAAAGCCAAAGCCGAAGCGGAAAGCAAAAGGCTTCAGGGTCAGGGAATTGCCGACCAAAGGCGCGAAATCGCCAGAGGTTTGGTAGAAAGCGTTGAAGTACTAAACAATGTTGGTATTAATTCCCAGGAAGCTTCGGCATTGATAGTTGTGACACAGCATTATGATACGCTTCAGGCTATCGGTGCCGATGCCAATTCCAATTTAATATTGCTGCCCAATTCTCCACAAGCCGGAAGTGACATGCTCAACAATATGGTGGCTTCGTTCAGCGCGTCAAATCAGGTTGGTGAAATGATGAAGAAAAATAACAAAGCAAAGAAGCCAAAATTGGAAGACCGGCATTTAGGTTATGAAACTCCGAAACCGGAACCACCAACCAATCCGGATGTAACGGAACTTGAATAAATAAAAAAAGAGGCTTATCGCCTCTTTTTTTATTCAGAATACTGATTCTGATTGTCTTTCTGGAATTTAGCATTCTGTTGTTTCAGATCTGCCAGCTTGGTTTCTAAAAAAGAAATCACATCTTCCGCCTTATGGCTCATATTTGAGACCAGACTTTCATAGGTTTCTTCAAGATCAAAATTGGCACCTGAAAATTTATTTTGAAGATCTGAAGTGACATTTCCTAATTTATCCCTCAAATCATTTTTAGCATCATCAAATCCTTCTCTTAATTTTTCTCTTGTTACCGAACCTTTTTCGGGAGCATATAAAATTCCGGCAATTGCACCAGCAGCCGCTCCGGCCACCAATGCTAAAAATGTATTTCCTGCAGACATAATAATTTTTTTTAAGGTTATTTTCTTAAAGGTATCAACTTTATAAACAGTAAGCTGTTAACAACCCGTTAAAGTAACTTAAAATCGGTTCTCGCTTTAAATGGCAGGTTTTATTCAATCAAAAACCAACATATGTAAAAAGACATAGGATTTTATTAATTATTGCTTAAAAGTGATTTATAAGAGCCGATTTTAATTATAAAAAATTATAGTTTTTACATTTACTATAAGAAATATGAATAGTAAAGAAGCGCCTATAAAAGTGCTTCTTCAATTGATAAAGTCTATAATTAATTTTAAAGATTTTCCGACAGCGATTTTAAAACCATAGGATCTTTTTCATTGTTTTTTAAATCAGAAAGAATACTTCTGTATGAATCTATAGTATTATTTGTTTTTAAATTTTGAATCGCTTCAAAACGAACAAATGGTGATTCGCTTCTTAATGACATTGAATAGAGCTTTTCCAAAACTTCAGGATCAATATCAGATGGTTTTAGCGTTTGTGAATACTTCAGAAGAAAATTAGCAAAAAGCAACGAACTCTTGTTGTTATTAATATTTTTTCTGAGTGATTGCTGCAACAGACTGAAATTTGAAATCGTTTTAATGCTTTCGCTTATAGTTTTTTCAATGACAGCACGTTCTTCGGCTTCTACTTTGAAATATTTATTGATTTCTTTCAGTGAATTATTGATGCTGTTGTCTTCTTTTTTTCCTTTTTCTTCCCAGGCATCTTTTAGTCCTACCGTTTTATTGAAAACCAATCTATCGCTAGTCGAATCTTTATCAACTGTAAAATATCCCAAACGCTGGAACTGGAATTTATCCTCATTTTTTACTTCCTTTAAGCCCGGTTCCACAAAGCCTGTAATTATTTTTAAGGAATCGGGATTGACGAATTCAAGGAAATCTTTTTCTTTATGCGAATCTGGTGCTTCATCGGTAAATAACCGGTCATACAATCGCACTTCGGCTTCGATAGCATGTGCAACAGAAACCCAATGAAGTGTTCCCGAGACTTTTCTCTGGCTGGCTTCACTCCCGCTTCCGCTTAAGCTATCAGTATCATAAGTGGCATGAATCTCGGTTATATTTCCATCAGAATCCTTAATAACAGCTTCCCCTTTAATTATGTAAGCATTCTTCAAACGCACTTCTTTTCCGATACTCAAACGGAAAAATTTTGAAGGCGCGTCTTCCATAAAGTCTTCTCTTTCAATGTACAATTCATTTGAAAAAGGAACTTTTCTAAAACCGGCTTTTTCATCTTCGGGATTGTTTTCTGCTTCAAGCCATTCTTCCTTACCATCAGGATAATTGGTTATCATGAGTTTCACCGGATCTAAAACTGCCATTACTCTGGGCGCCGTTTTATTCAAATCTTCACGGATGCAGAATTCCAAAACCGAAACATCAATAAGATTATCGCGCTTGGCAATTCCGGTAGTGTTGGCGAAATTCCTGATCGCTGTTGGCGTATAACCTCTTCTGCGCAAACCGGAAATAGTAGACATCCTGGGATCGTCCCAGCCATTCACATGGTTTTCTTTTACCAATTGCAGTAATTTCCTTTTGCTCACAACTGTATGGCTCAGGTTTCTCCTGGCGAATTCCCTTTGCTTCGGACGCAATGACTTTTCATCGTAAATCTGGTCTAAAAACCAATCGTATAATTCTCTGTGTGGAAGAAACTCTAACGTACAGAAAGAATGCGAAATCTGCTCAAGGTAATCACTTTCACCATGTGCCCAGTCATACATTGGATAAATACACCAATTGTCGCCGGTTCTATGATGGTGTTTGTGCAAAATACGGTACATAATTGGATCGCGCATGAGCATATTGGTCGATTTCATGTCGATTTTAGCGCGTAAAATATGGGTTCCTTCAGGAAATTCTCCCTTTTTCATTCTTTCGAATAAATCGAGGTTTTCGGACACAGAACGGTTGCGAAACGGACTGTCGGTTCCCGGAGTTGACGGCGTGCCTTTCTGTTCGGCCATTGCTTCAGAAGTTTGGCTGTCAACATAAGCCTTACCTTTCTTAATGAATTCAATTGTCCAGTCATACAACTGTTGGAAATAGTCGGAAGCATAGCGTTCTTCGGCCCATTCGTATCCCAACCACTGCACATCGCGTTTTATCGCATCTACAAATTCCTGTTCCTCTTTGGCAGGATTGGTATCATCAAAACGAAGGTTGACAGGCGCTTTGTAATCAATTCCCAAACCAAAATTCAGAGCAATAGAACTGGCATGTCCAATGTGTAAATAGCCATTCGGTTCCGGCGGAAAACGAAAACGCAGTTTATCCTGCGGCAATCCGTTTTTCATATCTTCCTCTATAATTTGCTCGATAAAATTCAGTGATTTTTCTTCGGTTGACATATTCAAAATTTTGAGTCGCAAAGTTATTAAAATTGTTGGTTAATCCGGTTACTGTTGATTTGCTTATTCTGCTTCGATTCTGAAAATAATATTTGTACATTTATCGCATAAACCATTGCAGAAATTACATTATGGGAACTATAAAATTAAAAAATATCCGGACATTTTCTTTTCACGGATGTTTGGAAGAGGAAGGAAAAATTGGCTCCGACTACAGTGTTGATCTGGAAATAAAAACCGATTTGCGAAAATCATCTGCATCTGATAATTTAGAAGATACTGTTGATTATGTCTTTCTGAATCGCATTATTACAGAAGAAATGGCGATTCGTTCCAAATTACTCGAACATGTTGCCCATCGTATGATTGCTCGTGTTTTTAAAGAAATTCCGGCAGTTTCACGAATCATACTGGCAGTTTCAAAAATCAATCCTCCTATTGGTGGTGATGTTGAAGCGGTTACCATTGAAATGGAAGAATACCGCTCGTAAAGTCAGTACTTTTTAAAATAATTTGAAAATTTAAAATTTAAAATTCAAAATATTTTATTAAGTTTGCCGTCCATTCAATAATGGCGTCGTGGCCGAGTGGCTAGGCTGGGCTCTGCAAAAGCTCCTACTGCGGTTCGAATCCGCACGATGCCTCTGAAAGCTTTCTGGAAACAGGAAGCTTTTTTTATTTATTATTGTTTCTTCTCGAGCTTATCAAAAGCTTTGTCCATGATTTGTCTTTCTTCGGGAAACCAGCCTTGTGTAAGCAAAAATATTCCGGAAATGATCAAAATAATACTGATCACTTTTTTAATAATGATGATATTGTGCGGATTCAGCTGGTTCCGCAATTGCTTAGCCAACATGATCTTAAATACATCTGTGATAAAATAACCCAGGATAACTGTTGTAAAGAAAGTCAGCATACGTGTTGGGTTCAATTCTAATTTTGGTCCGACAGTAATCAATATTGCCAGCCAAAAACCCAGTACGCCAATATTAATGAAATTGAGGAAAAAGCCTTTAAAGAATAAAGTAACATAATTGTTTTTTGCCAGTTCTTCCGGATCTTCCGGGTCAATATTTTTCTTCGCTTTCTTGGTTTTTATAAAGGAGATAATGCCATAAGTGAGCATGACCAATCCGCCAAAAATAAATAATGCGGGATCATCTTTGATGCTTGCTATAAGTCTGTAGCTGCTGAAATAAGCAATAAGTATAAAAACCACATCTGCGAAAACAACGCCGAGATCGAACATTACCGCAGCGCGAAATCCTTTTACAACACTGGTTTCCAGCAATACAAAAAACACCGGACCAATCATAAAACTGAGAAAGAATCCTAGTGGAATTGCCGTTAAAATATCCTGAATCATGAGTTTGTTCTAATCGTATCAATCAAAAATAAGAAAATAATTCCTTTGATAATTCTTTTTATTGCGAATCATTTTTTCTGATAAAATTAAAATCAAGCTGCTTTTTTACCAAATCTGCATTTTTGACTTTTACAAACACTTCATCTCCAAGCTGCAATATCGTTTTGGAAATTTCTCCAACCAACGCATATTGTTTTTCATCGAATGTGTAATAATCATCCTTGATTTCCCTGATTCGGCACATGCCTTCACATTTATTGGAAACGATTTCTACGTAAATTCCCCATTCGGTTACACCAGAAATAACGCCCAAAAACTCTTCATCTTTGTGGTCCTGCATGTATTTGATCTGCATGTATTTGACACTGTCGCGTTCGGCATTGGTTGCTAAACTTTCCATATTGGAAGAATGCTCACACTTTTCTTCGTAAAGATCCGCATCCGCAGATTTACCTCCATCAAGATAATGCTGTAATAAACGGTGCAC
>Ga0247809_1000936_pt1 | contig 13085 bp, 12 predicted proteins | sample UWRJL104311B1_FD_180951 | JGI IMG/M metagenome (GOLD analysis project Ga0247809, IMG submission 180951) | Plant litter microbial communities from Arlington Agricultural Research Station in Wisconsin, United States - UWRJ-L104-311B-1 | ecosystem: Environmental > Terrestrial > Plant litter >...
GCAAACCCATCTGATAAGCAAGTAGTCCGGCACCGATATTACCAAAGTTTCCACTGGGAACAGCAAACACGACCTCCTTAAAGCCTTGACGTTTTAGCTGCGCATAGGCATTAAAGTAATAGAACGTTTGAGGAATTAACCTTGCAATATTGATGGAGTTTGCTGAAGTCAATCTAAATTTCGAATTCAGTTCCTCATCGGCGAATGCTTGTTTTACAAGTGCCTGGCAGTCATCAAAAGTTCCATCAATAGCAATGGCTCTAATATTCTGACCATTTGTTGTTAGTTGTAATCGCTGAATTTCACTAACCTTTCCTTTAGGGAAAAGAATGGTTACCCTGGTATTTGGCACCCCTAAAAAGCCAAGGGCTACGGCACCTCCCGTATCACCGGAAGTAGCCACCAATACATCCAATAATTGCTCTCCATCCTTTAAAAAATAAGCCATCACCCTACTCATAAATCTGGCTCCAAAATCTTTAAAAGCTAGGGATGGACCATGGAATAACTCTAGTACAAAGGTTTCCTGATCTAGCTTTACTACAGGAGCTTCGAAATTAATGGCGTCTTCAATAAGCATTTTTAGCTCACCTGCTGGTATCTCATCTTTTAACAAGGTTGATGCGACATGATAAGCAATTTCACTTAAGGTATATTGCTCAATATGATCAATAAATTCTTGGTCAAGTTTTGGGATCTCTACGGGCATATACAATCCCTTATCTTGTGGCATGCTATTAAAAACTGCTTCTTGGAAAGAGACTTTTAAAGATTTGTTGTTAGTAGAATATAATTTCATTTTTAATGGATCATGGAAGATGGACTATGGATCATGGAAATGGTTTTTCTGCCCATCTTCCATAATCCATCTTACCTATTATATAATCTTCGGTCCTTCGGCATTAACCGAAGAAACAAAAGCTTTACTGTTAATATTTAATTTAGCCAAATGTTGTTGTTGTAACGCTGTTATTTTTCTCGCTGTTTCTTCATCTTTTGTAATGGCAAAAACTGATGGTCCAGAACCAGAAATCCCAAAGCCAACAGCTCCATTATCCATGGCCAATTGCCTGAGCAGATAAAAATCTGGAATTAAGATAGACCGCACTGGTTCCACTAGAACATCCTTCATACTTCTTCCAATCAGGTCTATATCATTTAAATATAAACCGGCTACTAGGCCAGCAACATTTCCCCATTGGGTAACTGCATCTTTTAACAGCACCTTAGCACGGATCATTTGTCGTGCATCTTTTGTAGGCACATCAACTTCCGGATAAACAATGGCTGTAAATAGATTTGAGGGCGTAGGAAGCGCGATCAGATCCAATGGATCATAACTCCTCACCAACACGAAACCTCCCATTAGAGCAGGTGCTACGTTGTCTGCATGGCCATAACCACAGGCAAGTTCTTCGCCTTTCATGGCAAATGGAACAAGTTCTTTGGCCGATAGCAGATTCCCCATCAGTTGATTAATGGCAAACAATCCAGCTACTGTACTTGCAGAACTGGATCCTAATCCGCTCCCTATGGGCATCTTTTTATGTAGCTCTATCTCAACCCCAATATCTGGCCTATTGAGGTAATTAAGATAATGTTGAACACTGGCACTCACCGTATTCTTTGCGGCATTTAACGGCAGCTTGCCATCATCTCCCGTAATCTTCAAAAGACGAACACCTGGCTCATCACTTAACTTCATCACTACCTCATCTCCCGGCTCATTCACCGCGAAACCTAAAACGTCAAATCCACAAACTACATTGGCAACGGTAGCAGGGGCAAATACTTTTATTTCTTTCATTGTTATGGCTTATCGATTAAGCTTTTATTTGTTGTAAATGATAATTTAAATGGGCAATATAATCTTCAATAAAATAGGAAAGCGTATGAAGCTCTATTTTCCCTTTTCCAGTGTCACAAGTGTGATCAAGTTTATCTTCTGGAAGATGATTAAGCACGCGTACGATCTGATCATTTAATAATTTCCAAAGCATTTTTACATCCTCTATTTCCGTCGACTGGTAATCTTGATATTTCACCCATTCATCTTGGTGATAAACTATTTTAGTTCCCTGCTCATATTGTCCAATTATAAATCGACGCAGATTATTTGTTGCGCTATCAATTAAATGGCCTAATATTTCCTTTTTCGACCACTTTTCGGGCAAAGGTTTATCATCCCATTTTGCATCGGCGATCGCTTTAAAATCGAGCATTGCTTGATCTATAATTTCAATAAGCTCCGTTTTTGCTTGTAAGGCGAAATTCATCTCTTAACTATTTAAGGTACCTACATTAATGATATCGGCAAACACACCAGCCGCGGTAACTTCAGCACCCGCCCCTGGGCCTTTCACCACCAAAGGCCTATTGTTATAACGGTCTGTAGTAAAAGAGATAATGTTATCACTCCCAGAGAGCATATAAAATGGGTGACTATCATCAACCATCTGCAAACTGATTTCTACCTTCCCATTTTCTAGTTTACCGATGTAACGAAGTACTTTTCCCTCACTTGATGCTTTATTTTTGAGCGCTTCAAAATAAGGAGCATTATTTTTCAGTTCAGCATAGAAATCTTCAACACTGGTTGCATTCAAACAAGCTTCCGGTAAAATATTATCAATTTTCACATCTTCAGCTTCTAAAGGATAACCTGCATCTCTAGCTAAAATCAGCATTTTTCTCATGAAGTCTTTACCATTCAAGTCATCACGGGGATCAGGCTCGGTATACCCTAATTCTTGTGCTTCTTTTACCGTTTCATAAAAACCGGCATCACCCTTAAAATGATTAAAAATATAAGATATTGTCCCTGATAGAATAGCTTCTATCCGAGCAATTTTATCTCCACTCATCATCAGATCTTTTAAAGTTCTGATAATTGGCAAACCAGCACCAACATTAGTTTCGTAATAAAAATCTACCCCGAACTTACGCGCCGTATCCTTAAAGGTCTGATATTGCTCAAAACTAGCCGAATTTCCAATTTTATTGCATGTAACTACAGAAATGCTCGCCTCAAATACGCTTTGGTAAAACGGCACTGGCTGAGGACTTGCGGTATTGTCAACAAAAACACAATTCGGTAAATTCAACGCTTTCATTTTTTCAACAAAAGCTGGCAAGTTTGCGGTTTCTCCTGCGGTTTCCAATACCTCTTCCCAATTCTCTAATGCAATCCCACCTGCTGATAAAAACATTTTTCTGGTGTTCGAAATCCCTACAACCTTAACCTGTAGATCATTATTCTCAGCTAAAAATGGCATTTGAATTTGTAATTGCTTAAATAGCGTTTTGCCAATGTTTCCTGTTCCCAAACAAAAAACATGAAGAGTTTTATTCAGATCTGTATAAAAAGCATCATGTACCGCATTTACTGCTTTAGATAGATCTACTTTTGCAATAATTACCGAAATATTATATTCTGATGAACCTTGGGCAATGGCATGTACATTTACACCATTCCTTCCAAGTGCATGAAACAACTTCCCAGAAATCCCTGGTGTACGCTTCATATTTTCTCCAACTATAGCTAGTACTGCCAATCCGTTTTCAATTTCTGGAGCCTGAAGTTTCTGCGCCTGCAGTTCTAAATCAAACTCTTTATTGATCAGCTCAACCGCTTTAATGGCATCTGTTGGTTTTACTGCAAAAGTGATGCTATGTTCAGATGAAGATTGGGTGATTAAAACTACGTTAATCTGTTCGCGAGATAACAGAGAAAATAGCCTTCCACTAAAGCCCGCCTTACCAACCATTCCACTTCCGGCCAAATTGATAATGCTGATTTCATCAATTGAAGAAATCCCCTTAATTGGTAATGTGGTTGGTTTAGCACCGTGGCGGATATAAGTGCCTTCAAAATCGCTATCGAAGGTATTTTTAATTACAATCGGTATTTTCTTTAAGAATGCCGGCGTCATTGTTGGCGGGTAAATTACCTTAGCCCCAAAATAAGAAAGCTCCATCGCCTCAATATAACTCAGCTCCTCCAAAGAAAAGGCCTTTTTAACAATCCTCGGATCGGCAGTCATCATCCCATTTACATCTGTCCAAATCTGTATTTCGGCTGCATTTAGGGCAGATCCCAGAATTGCTGCCGTATAATCACTTCCACCCCTACCTAATGTGGTAACCCTATTCGCATCATTACTCGCAATAAAACCAGTTACAAAAAGCATCTTCCCTGGGTTATTTTCATAAAAATCCTTTACCAAGAAATCAGTAAGTTGCGTATCTACTTTTGCTTGACCAAAATTACTATCAGTTTTGATAAACTGGGTTGCATCAGCAAAAACTGCATCAGGAAAACGCTGCTTCGCAATATGACAGATCATAAAAGTACTACACCTTTCCCCATAACTTAATACCAGGTCCTTTGCTTGCAAACTTAGCTCCTGCAAATTATAGATGGCTTGCAAAAGTTCCTCAAGTTCATTAAAATAGATTTTAAGTTTGGTTAACACCGGATTTTGAGCCGCAGCTGGTAACAAAGCTCTAATTACTTCAAAATGACGATTTTCAATGGCTTTTAATTCCTCACTGTAATCTTCTGCCAATGCGGCTTTTTCCGCCATCGATGTTAACAAATTCGTAACGCCACTCATTGCTGATAAGACCACAACTGGATTTTGTGCCTTTGCCTGTTCCTTATCTAGGATCCCCAACAGGGCACTGATGCTTGTAATAGAACCTACGGATGTACCGCCAAATTTTAAGATGTTCATAATAAAGGGTTAAAAAAAAAGCGCTCCCGAATTTCGGGGGCGCTTTCTGTATTTTCTGGTTCAATTATACCACTAGCGTTTCCCCATCCGGTAATTGCCGGTTGTTGATGTAATAATGGTAATAATTGTGTTGTTAAAAATCATTTTCTGCTCTTGTATTTTCTACATCGCTAAGTAGGCGAATATTTTTTACAATGTCAAGGATTATTTGAAAATAATTCAAAAATTTCATCAAACTGCTAATTTCATTGCAATTTTACTTAAATAATTAAGTTCAACAATAACTACTTCCAAAAAATTAAGAGAAGTTTGAGTCAGAAAATTTATCTAAAAAGGCTTTTACCCCAATAATAGGAAGAATTGGCAACGCAGACTTTTGAAATCCTAAGTCGCTTGTAATCACATAGTCCATCTTTCTATTCAACGCACAAAAATAATGAATTGCATCTTCAATATCCTTGAAATCAGATATTAACGCCTGTAGAATGGATTGTCTATCCGCCTCAATTACGTTAACTATAGTCAGCAATTCCAGCAATAATTTTTTTGCAATCGCTGTAGACCTATCCTTTTGAAGATAAAAAGATACTGTTTGTAAAACCGAAGAACTTGTATATGCATCGATCAAATCTTGAGAAGCCAATTGCAATATCCCTTCAGCACCTACAAATCCATCTCTTTTTAAAAAGAAATCAAGCAAAACATTAATATCAATAAAAACTTTAGGCATCATTTCTTTGTGGCCTTAGCTTTGTGATATTCTTGTTTAAAATTATAATCTTTTGGATATTCCACGGTCGGAAGCTTATTAACCATCTCGAACAACTTACTTTTTCTTGGCTCGGTGACCGTTAGTTTTTTAAAATATTGTTCCACTAAATCAGAAACACTGCTTCCTTTTTCTTTTGCATACTTCTTAACATTAGCCAACAAATCGTTTTCTATCGTGAGATTCAATCTTGCTTTCATAACCTAAATATACGCATAAAAATATAATTATGCGCATACATATACATTACTAATTAATGCAAGGATAACTTTCATTTTGAATAGGAAGCAAACCATCTTTAGTAATTTCGTAAGTAGCTGTTATTTCAAGTCTATCAGAAACACCTGTTTTGATGTAGTATCTCCCATCCAATGTATAAGTATAAAAATCAAGCACCCCCTGACCACTAGTAAAAGGAAAGGTCTTACCATTAATGACCACATAAATCGCCGCCACACTAATCAACCTTGAATACTCGATAGAATAACTCGCTACATAAACCTCCATTGCAGGTACATTAATCTCAAAAACATCCGGTTTGTTATCCCTTACACGAAATCTCATATCTTTAGCAAGTTCAGGATCTTTCTTAATTAACTCTTGGATAAAACCACCAGCAGCAACAGCTTCACTAACTTTTTGCTTACTCTCCGCCAGCTTTATCCGTTGAAATGTCAACATCCCAAAACCTTCGTGATGCCCGGTAAGTGCAATTGTAGTTGCTGCATAGATCATTCCGTTTACAAACCAACCAGGATAGGTAGCAAACGGAGTTACGTCAAGTTTTTTTGCCTCTCCGAAACATTCAACAGCTAATACAGCAGGTTTTGAGGTGTGAGTAAAAAAGGTTTTACCACTAGTCACATCAAAGAGCGTTACTTCCTTTCCTTCTTCTTGTTTACCTATAAAATATGGAGTTGAAGTCTCTTTCAAATCATTATGTATCAATAATAATTGAGCATCTTCTGTTTTATTGCAAGCACTGAATGACATCACAAAGCACATCGCATATAAATGGATTTTAATTTTCATGTTTGAGCGTTAACGTTAAACAGTAAATATAATGAATACAATCACTTTTTTACCGCAAATTTACCAGCCAAAAACTTTTAGTGATACATTCAAAACATTTTCCATTTTACATCTTCCATCCTACACCTTACCTTTACATCATTATATGCAGGGATTAGTTATAAAATCAACCGGAAGCTGGTACCAAGTTTACGCCGAAGATGGCAAAAATTACGATTGCCGCATCAAAGGCAAATTTAGGATCCAGGGAATCCAGACCACCAACCCAATTGCCGTTGGCGATAAGGTAGGATTTGAGCTGGAACCAAACTCTGAAAATGGCGTAATCGACACTTTGCACGACCGTAAAAACTACATCATCCGCAAATCAATTAACCTCTCTAAACAGGCACAAATTATCGCAGCTAACTTAGATCAGGCCTTTCTAATCGTAACACTAGCATCTCCAAGAACCTCATTGGGCTTTATTGACCGTTTTTTGGTTACCTCAGAAGCTTATAGCATCCCCACAAGCCTAATCTTTAACAAACTTGATCTCTTCAGTAAACAAGGATTGGAAATTTTGGCCGAATACAAAGCAATTTATGAGAAGATCGGATATCCATGTTATGAAGTCTCTGCACTAAAAGGAACAAATATCGATCAGATCGAAGCACTCTTGAAAGATAAAACCACGCTGTTTTCAGGGCATTCCGGTGTCGGCAAATCAAGCCTGATCAATGCACTGCTCCCAGGCTTCGAAATTAAAACTGGTGAAGTTTCCGAATGGAGCGATAAAGGACAGCATACCACCACCTTCGCAGAAATGCATACCCTCCCATTTGGCGGTTATTTAATTGATACACCAGGAATACGAGAACTGGGCATCTTCGACATTAAACCAGAAGAACTGAGCCATTATTTCGTAGAAATGCGTGAACGCCTAAATCAATGCCGCTTCAACAACTGCCGTCATGTAAATGAACCTGGTTGTGCCATTATCAAAGCAGTTGAAGAAGGTGAAATAGAGATAAGCAGATATGAAAGCTATCTGAGCATCTTTCATAATAACGATACTAGAGCATAACCCATGTGATATTCTCCTTGTTGCCCTAAAGATCTCCTTTGATTCCTTTTGGCTTTACCTCTCCCCTAGGATGTAAAAACTCCTTAAAATAGCTACATTCACTAACCGCTATCCGATAGGATGGTGTAGTAGCATATTTCATCTTCATTTCCTTAAAATAACGATTCTGATAGAATACACGCACCTGATCTTCATAACCATACCCTAAATTTTCAAGCCTTTTCTGTTCACACCTGGCAATCATGAAGGTACATTTTGCTTTAAAGTTCTGATCATTGCTCAGTGATCTCGCTTTCTCAAACATAAGTTTGGCCGTACTCGCCTTTTTATAGTCAGCACTGTAGTTATACGCAAATTCTGGGTGAGAAAAGACATGCGAATCATAACTGATAAAATGCCAAGAATTACCAAATTGGCCAGTCTGATAATTGCCGTTTCCCAATTGATAATAGTAACCGGCAGCAGCTTTGGGGTTTTTCAGAATTAACCGCTGTAAATTGAGCATCTTCATAGCAAAAGTCTTTTTGTTTATGGCATTAGACTTATCCGCATACTTCTTTGGGAAATCCTTTACCGTTTCTACAAAAGAATTCGCATATCCCTGGCGAACCAACTGATCACCGTTATCCAACCACGTCGATTCTTCCGGAACGAACCATTTATAATTTTTGGAAAGTTTATTAAAGCATTGTATTGCTTTAGCATATTGGTGCGCCCTTAAGTAAGACGTACCCTGAAGATCATAAAAATCATCACTTTTTAATTGATTTAAACCACCTATCAAAAAACCAACAAATTGGTTTGCCCCATTATTAACGCTATAATTAGCTAACTTTTGCAACACTTTTGGACTAAGTGCCTGATGCCAAAAAATAAAGGTCTGATAGCTCATCACATCCGAAAATGAGTTTTTCTTAGGTAATCGGTATTGCAGGTCACCTTTTAACATAGCCAATGCGGCCTTGGCAGTATCTCCCATTTTTGCATAGGCAGGAGCCAAAATTTGCTGGTACAAACTCCTAGTAGTGTTTGTAAACATCATCTGCCGCTCACCCCAGTTATAATACTTTTCTTCAACCTTATTTTCCGCAAAACGTTTGCCATCTAACCATTTTAAAGCCGGAATAAACTCATCTTCATCAAATGTTTTTCCCTTTCTAATTTGGGCCGCCTTGATTAACAGCTCCGTGATCCGATATTGATCATAAAGCCTTGCGCTTAATTTCCCAACATTGATCCTCTTTAAATACCGTAATGCCAAATCAGATTTGTTCTCCATCCATGATAGATAAGCCGCAGTAATTAATCCAAATTGCGGCTGTGCATATTTTTGATCCGACGATAGCTTTAAAGCAAAACCTTTAACTTTAGTTAAATGGATTAAATTAGCTGATCTTAAACTATCGGTGTTTCTGGAACTATAGGGATAACTATCATTATAAGCCTCGAAAAAGTCATAAGCTATTTTATGCTTTTCCAATAAATTCTGTTCCAACTTATTGACCTCTCTTACCAATAGCGCAGCCACTAAAGGTGAATTTGGTTCGCAGTTATAGGTTTCTAACAAATGTTCGAGATCCGAATCTGGCTGCCTAAAACCATTGATTGCCCAGATATTCGCTTTCTCTTCATCGTTCTTTGCATATTTTAATACATTGGCTATACTTGCTTTTGTAGAAAAGTAGTTACGATAAGACACAATCCTACGTTCAGGATTGCTGGCAAATACTTTGGAGAATAAATAAGCTGCCTCGTCTTTCTTGCCTTCACCACTTAAAGCACCTGCATGCAAAGACATCGCCCAACCCTTTACCGCACTCTTTAAAGGATTTGTTAATATATATTTTTCATAAATCAGCTTGCTATCCCCATCTCTGTTTGCATAACGATACATCCGCTGCGATTGATAAGCATATCTTAATTTCAAAAACTGATCATTGCTAACACCTATTGCCCTTTCTGCAACTAAAGCATTTTTACTTAAACTAATACTATCCCTGGTCACCGTATGCCAAAAACTGTTGGTATTAACCATCATGGGTTCAATCCTCTTAGAGAATACATAATATTTTAATGCCTCATCATTCTTCGCAAGTGCCATTATAAAAGTATTCTTCTTTAGGCTATCAGGAAAAATAGACATCGATCGGCTCGAAAAACTAACCAGTTTCACGTCCGTTGCACTATCAGTTTCATACATAACCTTTTGTACATCTTCCTTTTTTACCCCTAAATATTTAGCCCATTCGGCACTATTCAGCTGTGATTCTTCTACCACATCTTCTTCACTATTGAGATACAACATTCCGTTAAAAGCAAAGGGCGTATATTCATTTCCCTGTACATTGTTATGAAAAAAAGACACATAATAGTCGTAAGGATCCTGTTCTGGTCCGCAGGCAATATTAATGGCAACCTCGCCGAATAAAAAGACAAAAAAACTAATAGAAAATATGATTGACTTTTTCCAGCTCATGGATTGGATAATTTTTAAGGAGTTCTTCATCGAGATGATAGTACACTAAATTTATAGGTTTTTTCGATAAATGAGAAGACAAATATGCCGCAATTTCTTTTAGACTTTCAATGCGACTTTCTTCAAAACGCACTTCCCAATTTCTACGAATTCCAAAAGCTGGAAGTTCTGTTTTTGCCCGATAAAGACCATTATTTAATGCATCAAATAACAATGGATTTTTTAAGTCTGCTACTTTTACTCGCTTTGATATTCCAGCATAAGCCCTATTATCAAAAACAACCGACCAAGAAAACAACGGCAATCCAACATCAATATCCATTGGATAATCATTCAGGTTTTGCCCTGCATACTTTTTAAGCTCGGCAACATCTAAAATAGAATTTTGATTTCCATATTCCCTCAGGTTCCCCATGTTATAACACATTAACAACACCTTATCAACTGGAGGAATTCCACTCTTAACCTGATTCTTAAGCTGATGAAGCCTTAACGTTACAGATATCAACCTTCCTTTCTCAAGCGCTACAATTTCCCCTAAGAAATAGAAATAGTTCTCTTTTGTAGTTTCGGTCCAATCACAGTCAATTTGCAACTCCTTGAATGTTCCTTTTCCCGATTGCCCAACCCTATCCTTCACAAAGCCTGAGATATTTTGTGCCAATCTTTTAAGCTGGGCTTGACTCTTCCCTTTCAGCACATTGTTTACAATGAAAACTACCGGAACAATTTCAAATGGCTTGGGAATTTGATCCACGAAACTGATCGGCGCAATTGGAACAGGATTTTGATTTTGATTATCAACATCCATAATTCTTACATATAGCTTTTTGCTTTTAAAGCTATTTAAATAGGATGTTTCTTGCTTATTTGCCTTATAAACAGTCTTCCAATAATAAAATGAAATATCAACCTGCCTATTTTCTTGACAAGCAGTTAGTAGAATTATAAAAAACAATATATACTTGCATTTCATTAGCTAAAACTAACAATAAACTGCAAATAGGTTTACAAAATTTGTCAATTTACCTGACCATTGAACAAATGAACTAACGAGCTAATAAACTAAAATATGAGAGCAGTAATTCAAAGAGTAACAAACGCAAGCTGCAAAGTAGATGACCAGCTTACCGGCGAAATTGGTAAAGGTTTTTTGGTATTGTTGGGCATTGAGAATGAGGATACCAACGAAGATCTAGAATGGTTAGCACAGAAAATTGTCAACATGCGCATTTTTGGTGATGAGAACGATCAAATGAACAAATCATTAGCAGATATCGATGGAAATATCTTATTGATCAGTCAATTCACCTTATATGCATCCACAAAAAAGGGAAATAGACCAGGTTTTACACGAGCTGCCAGACCAGAAAAAGCCATTCCGATGTACGAAGAAATGATACAAAAGTTAACTTCATTGGTAAACAAAAAAATTCAATGCGGCATTTTTGGTGCCGATATGAAAATCAGTTTATTGAATGATGGTCCTGTTACCATAGTAATAGACACGAAAAACAAAGAATAAAGCAAATACTAAATCAGGACAATAAGCTATTAATAAAAGAAAAGATGACAATAACAGAAGCACAAGAAACCGTTGACCAGTGGATTAAAACAACCGGGATCCGTTACTTTAACGAACTCACCAACACGGCAATTTTAATGGAAGAAGTAGGTGAAGTTGCCAGGATCATGTCTCGAAAGTATGGAGAACAGTCATTCAAAAAGAGCGATGAAGAAGTTAACCTCGCTGATGAAATGGCAGATGTTTTATTTGTCCTAATCTGTTTAGCCAACCAAACCGGAATTGATCTAAACGAAGCATTTCTTAAAAATCTTAAAAAGAAAACAATAAGAGACACAGAAAGACATCGCAACAATGAAAAACTGAAATAGGATTTCAAAAGATGATTAGATCAATCACAGATTACTATTAAATTATAGTTTAGCAATAATCTAACAAAATCTAATCTGTGCATCTGTGGCAACACCTAAGCATCAACTCCAGCAAACACTGAGGGGAACGGACTTTCGGACTTCCCGACTTCCCGACTTCCCGACTTTACAGACTCCCAAACAAGTGTACACCCTCACCTAAAATACCAACTCCAGCAAACATTGAGGGGAACGGACTTTCGGACTTTCGGACTTCCCGACTCTCTAAAGAACAGCCCTAATCTTAGCAGCTGCTTCAGCTAACTCCTCTTGAGAAGGCTTTAATTTTTCTTTGCTAAAATTCATATCACTTACATTATTCATCGGAATAAGATGGATATGTGCATGGGGAACCTCCAATCCAATAACCGCTACACCAACTTTTTTACAAGGAAAAGCTTCCTTTACTCCCTTCGCAACAATCTTCGCAAACAGTGTGATGCCGAAATAACTTTCATCATCCATGTCAAAAATGTAATCGATTTCCTTTTTAGGAATAACCAGAACATGGCCCATAACAAGAGGATTTACATCTAAAAAAGCTAAAAACTCCGTAGTCTCTGCTACAACATGTGCCGGAATTTCTCCGCTTACTATTTTTGAAAATATACTCATGGGGGATGGTGGGATGTAATTACGAGTTGAGGTTTTGCATCCAAACCTTCAACTCGTAACTGATAACATTTAACTCTTACCTTGAAATCTCTAGGATTTCAAATTCTATTTTTCCCGCTGGCACCTGAATTTCAGTTTTATCGCCAACAGATTTGCCCAATAAACCCTGTGCAATTGGAGACTTTACAGAGATTTTGCCAGTCTTTAAATCAGCCTCGCTCTCTGCAACCAATTGATAGGTCATTGTTGCACCATTCTTAATATTTTTAATCTTAACAATAGATAATGCCAAAACTTTAGAAAGGTCAAGTTTACTTTCATCAATTAACCTCGCAGTCGAAAGCGTTGCCTCCATCTTTGAGATCTTTGCTTCATGCAATCCCTGTGCTTCCTTCGCCGCATCATACTCTGCATTCTCAGATAAATCTCCTTTATCCCTAGCTTCAGCAATTGCCT
>Ga0247809_1000938_pt1 | contig 13070 bp, 9 predicted proteins | sample UWRJL104311B1_FD_180951 | JGI IMG/M metagenome (GOLD analysis project Ga0247809, IMG submission 180951) | Plant litter microbial communities from Arlington Agricultural Research Station in Wisconsin, United States - UWRJ-L104-311B-1 | ecosystem: Environmental > Terrestrial > Plant litter >...
CGGTCGGCGCCGTCGTCGCGATCTCGGGCGCCCTCGCCTGCACGATCATCGCCGACTCGCCGACGCCCGACAGCATCGGCACGGTGCTCGCCGCCGCGGGCGTCGCGATCGCCTTCTCGCTCGTGCTCGGCGCCTGGAACGGACTGCTCGTCGCGGTCTTCGGAATCCAGCCGATCATCGCGACGCTCATCCTGATGACCGCGGGCCGCGGCATCGCGATGCTCATCACCGAGGGGCAGATCATCACGATCTCGAGCGCCCCGTACAAGGAGATCGGCGCCGGCTACTGGTTCGGCCTGCCCGCCTCGATCGTGATCGCCGGCGTGATGTTCGCGCTCGCCGCCCTCGTGACCCGCAAGACGGCGCTCGGACTGCTCATCGAATCGGTCGGCATCAACCCCGTGGCATCCCGCCTCGCCGGCGTTCGCTCCCGCGGCATCATCTGGGTCGTCTACGTCTTCAGCGGGCTGTGCGCCGCGATCGCAGGCCTGATGATCTCGTCGAACGTCACGGCGGCCGACGCGAACAGCGCAGGCCTCTACATCGAGATGGACGCGATCCTCGCGGTCGTCATCGGCGGCACGAGCCTCGCCGGGGGACGCTACTCGCTCACGGGCACGCTCATCGGCGCGTTCGTGATCCAGACCCTCACCACCACCGTCTACACGGTGGGCATCGCGCCGTCGATCACGCTCGTGTTCAAGGCGCTCGTCGTGATCGCCGTGTGCCTGCTGCAGTCGCCCGTGCTGCAGGAGAAGCTGCGCTACCGCAAGACCACCACAAGCAAGGCGGGAGCCCTCGCATGACCACCTTCGTCTCCACCTCCGCACGCCGCGGCCGCGACCTGCTCGGCTCGCGCTACACGCCGGTGCTCGTCACCCTCGTGCTGCTCGTCGTGGTCTTCGCCGTCGGCTCGAGCCGGTACCGCGGTTTCGCATCCGGCCAGGTCATCGCGAACCTCTTCGTCGACAACGCCTTCCTCATCGTGCTCGCCGTCGGCATGACCTTCGTCATCCTCACCGGCGGCATCGACCTCTCGGTCGGATCGGTGGTCGCGCTGTCGACCATGATCGCCGCGTCGCTCGCGCGCGACGGGTGGTCTCCGGCCGCCGTGATCCTGGTCGTGCTCGTGACCACGTCTACGCTCGGTCTGCTCGTGGGAATCGTCATCCACTATTTCCAGATCCAGCCGTTCATCGCGACGCTCGCCGCGATGTTCCTCGCGCGCGGCCTCTGCTACGTGATCAGCCTCGACTCGATCTCGATCACCGAACCGTGGTTCACCGCCATGGCGCAGACCCGCATCCCGCTCGCGCCGGGGCTGTCGATCTCGCCGAGCGTGATCGTGGCCGCCGCCGTGGTGGTGGTGGCCTTCGTGGTGCTGCACTACACGCGCTTCGGTCGCACCGTCTACGCGATCGGCGGCAGCGAGCACTCGGCGATGCTCATGGGCCTCCGGGTGCCGCGGACGAAGGTGCTGGTCTACGTGGTCAGCGGGTTCTGCTCGGGCGTGGCCGGCGTGCTGTTCACCTTCTACACGCTCTCGGGCTACAGCCTCACCGCGGTCGGCATGGAGCTCGACGCCATCGCCGCGGTCGTCATCGGCGGAACGCTGCTGACGGGCGGCTACGGCTTCGTGCTGGGTTCGCTGCTCGGGGTACTCCTGCTCGGCGTCATCCAGACCATCATCAGTTTCGAGGGCTCGCTCAGTTCGTGGTGGACGAAGATCGTGGTCGGCTCGCTGCTGCTCGTCTTCATCGTGCTGCAGCGCCTGCTGACTGCGAGGCGACGGTGACGCAGGCAACCATAATGGGCACGTGAGTACGGAAGACAAGGCGCGCGTCGCGAACATCTTCGACGTGGCCCGGCTCGCGGGGGTTTCGCACCAGACCGTGTCGCGCGTGCTCAACGACCTGCCCAACGTGCGGCCGGCGACGCGCACCCGGGTCGAAGACGCGATCAAGCAGCTGCGCTACCGGCCGTCGACCGCCGCGAGGTCGCTCGTCACCCGCCGCTCGCGCACGATCGGGCTCATCACCACCGGCAATCCCGACTACGGGCCGTCGAGCATCCTGCTCGGGTTCACCGAGGCGGCGAGGCGGGAGCGGTACCTCGTGAGCATCTCGAGCATGCTCGAGACGGATGTCGCGTCGATGCGGGCTGCGGTCGAGCTGCTGCTCAGCCAGAACGTCGAGGCGGTGGTGCTCATCGCCGCCCACCGCGGCGCCCTCGAGGCCATCCAGGGCATCGACCTCGGCGTGCCGCTCGTCGCGGTCGAGAGCTCGGGCCGGCTCGGGTTCCACAGCGTGTCGATCGACCAGTATGCGGGGGCGTTCGGCGCCACCCAGCACCTGGTCGAACTCGGGCACCGCGGCATCCTGCACCTCGCGGGCCCGGAAGACTCGATGGATGCCACGGAGCGCATCCGCGGCTGGCGTGCCGCGCTCTCGGAGCACGGCCTCGTGGCGCACGAACCGCTCATCGGTGACTGGTCGCCCGCGAGCGGATACCGGCTGGGCCAGCAGCTCGCGGCGGCCGGCGACGCGGACTTCACGGCCGTGTTCAGCGCCAACGACCAGATGGCGCTCGGGCTGATGCACGCGCTCAGCCAGGCCGGCATCCGGGTGCCCGACGACGTGAGCGTGATCGGCTTCGACGACATCCCGGAGGCCGAGCACTTCACGCCGCCGCTCACCACCGTCAGGCAGGACTTCGGCGAGCTCGGCCGCACGGTGATGTCGACCCTGCTCGAGGTGATCCTCGACGAGTCGCTCGCCGAGGCGCAGCACCCCGTGCCCGTGCTCGTGCCGCGCGAGTCGACGGCGGCGGTGCCGCGCCGGCCCTGACCGGGACGGCTAGCCCCACGGGGGTCGGTCAGAGCGCGGCCAGCGTCGGCAGCGGCGAGACCTCGGCGACCGAGACGAGCGCTCGGGTGTGGTCGACCGCGCGCACCGGTCCCGTTAGCGTGACGGCGGCCGTGAAGACCGCGCTCGCCGGATCGGACGAGCGGGCGAAGCGCAGCTCGACCGCCCCTGGTTCGACGATGCGGGTGCCGTCGCGACCGGTGAACTGGGCGAGATCGGCCGGCACCCGCACGTGCACCCGGGCGCCCTCGCCCGGGTCGAGTGCCACCCGCGCGTAGCCGACGAGCCGCTGCACTGGCCGCACCACCGAGGCGACCGGGTCGTGCAGGTAGACCTGAACGATCTCGACGCCGGAGCGGTCGCCCGCGTTGACCACGGTGAGACCCGCCTCGATCGCGGCATCCGTCGCCACCTCGGTCTGCGCCTGTGTGAAATCGGTCCAGTCGAAACGTGTGTAGGAGAGGCCGTGGCCGAAGCCGAACGCGGGGGTCGGGTCGATGTTCGACACGTCGCTCGCCCGGGCTAGCCGCGATGCGAGATAGGTCGTCGGTTGCGTGCCCGGCAGGGCGGGCACGCTCACCGGCAGCCGGCCCGACGGGTTGACCGCTCCGCTCAGCACGCGGGCGAGCGCGGTCGCGCCCTCTTCGCCGGGGAAGAACGCCTGCACGATCGCCGCCGCCTCGTCGACCGCGCGGCCGAGCGCGTACGGTCGGCCGGAGAGCAGGGCGACGACCGTGGGCGTGCCGGCGTCGAGCACGGCGTCGAGCAGTTCCTGCTGCGCGCCGGGCAGGGCGAGCGACTCGGCGTCGCAGCCCTCGCCGCTCGTGCCGCGCCCGAAGAGCCCGGCCCGGTCGCCGAGCGCCAGCACGACCACGTCGGCGGCCCTCGCGGCGGCGACCGCGGCGGCGAAGTCGGTCTCGCCGCCGTCGACCGTCGTGCCGAGCACGTGCTCGACGGTCGCGTCGGCGAACTCGCGCCGCACCGCGTCGAGCACGGTGGGCAGGTCGATGCCGATCTCCCAGTCGGGATGCTGCGAGCCGACGTGCGACGGGAACGAGTAGCAGCCGAGCACCGCGAACGGGTCGTCGGCGTTCGGCCCGATCACCGCGATGCGCGCCGGGCGGTCGAGCGGCAGCGTGCCGTCGTTCGACAGCAGCACCACCGACTGCTCGGCCAGTTCGAGCGCGAGCGCGCGGTTGCCCGCGGGGTCGAGGTCGACCTCGCCGGCCACGACCGCGGGGGAGTAGCCGGGGTCGAGCATCCCGAGCTCGATCTTCTGCCGCAGCACGCGGCGCAGCGCACGGTCGACGAGCGCCTCGTCGAGGGTTCCCGCGCTCACCGCGGCGACGAGCGGCTCCCCGAAGGTCTTCACGGTCGGCAGTTCGACGTCGACGCCGGCGCCGAGCGCCTGCGCGGCGGCCTCGGCCCAGCTGCCGGCCGTGCCGTGCAGCAGGTGCAGGAACGCGATCCCGAAGTAGTCGGCCACGACCGTGCCGTCGAACCCCCAGGTGTCGCGCAGCAGGCCGGTGAGCAGGTCGACGTCGGCGGCCGACGGCACGCCGTCGAGGTCGGTGTAGGCGTGCATCACCGAGCGCGCGCCACCCTCCCGCAGCGCCATCTCGAACGGCGGCAACAGCACGTCGTTGATCTCGCGGCGGCCGATCGACACCGGGGCGAGGTTGCGGCCCGCCTTCGACGCCGAGTAGCCGACGAAGTGCTTGAGCGTGGCCACGATCCCCGCGTCCTCGAGCCCGCGCACGTAGGCGGTTCCGATTGTCGCGACGAGGTACGGGTCTTCGCCGATGGTCTCCTCGACCCGGCCCCAGCGCGCGTCGCGCACGACGTCGAGCACCGGCGCGAGTCCCTGGTGCACGCCGACCGAGCGCATGTCGGCGCCGATGCGCCCCGCCATCGTGGTCACGAGCGCGGGGTTGAAGCTGGCGCCCCACGCGAGCGGCACCGGGTAGGCGGTCGCGCCCCACGCGGCGAACCCGGCGAGGCATTCCTCGTGGGCGACGGCGGGGATGCCGAACCTGCTGCCGGAGACGATGCGCTCCTGCGTGCGCTGCAGCGAGGCGGCGCCCATCGCGGGCTCGACCGGCGCGCTGCCGAACGGCCGCGTGAGTTGCCCGAGCCCGCGGGGCAGCAGCTCGTCGAGGTCGACGACGTCGTCCATGTCGTGCTGGTGCGGGGCGACCTCGCCGCCGTCGCCGGATGCCCCGACCCACACGCCGTAGAGCTGGGCGACTTTCTCGTCGAGGGTCATCGCCGCGACGAGAGCGTCGACGCGCTCGGCGGTGGGTGCGGTGTCGTCGTTCCAGAGTCCCGTGATCATCCCTTGACCGATCCCGTGAGGCCGCCGACGATGTGTCGCTCGGCGAAGATGAAGAACACCAGCGCCGGCACGATCGAGAGCGCGGTGAACGCGAGGATCGACGCGGTGTCCTGGGCGTACTGCGACTGGAAGGTCGCCACCCCGAGCGGAACCGTGAAGTTCGCCGGGTTGTTGAACACGAGCAGCGGCAGCAGGTAGCCGTTCCAGCTCGTGATGAACGCGAGCACCGACACCGTGACGAGCGCCGGTCGCGAGAGGGGGAGCAGGATGCGCCAGAAGAAACCGAGCCGCGTCGCGCCGTCCATCACCGCAGCATCCTCGATCTCCGTCGGGATCGCGGCCATGAACGGCCGCAGGATGATGATCGTCACGGGCAGGGCGAACGCGGCCTGGGGGAGGGCGACGCCCACCCACGACTCGAGCAGGTGCAGCTGGCGCAGCAGGAGGTACACCGGCAGGATCGCGACGCCGAGCGGGAACAGCAGCCCGACGGTGAACATCGAGTACAGCGCCTCCCGCCCGCGGAACCGGTAGCGCGACAGGGCGAAGGCGGCCATCGAGCCGAGCCCGACGGCGAGCGCGGTCGCGGCGACCGAGATGACGGTGCTGTTGGCGAGGAACCGCCAGAACGACTCGGAGGCGAGGATCGTCGCGTAGTTCGAGAACACCCACGGCGACGGGAGGCCGGCCGGGTCGGAGTTGATCTGCGCGTTGCTGCGGAACCCGCCGAGGATCACGAAGAGCAGCGGGGCCAGGGTGACCCCCACGATGAGCAGCGCGAACAGGTAGCGCACCGGCGTCATGACCGAGAAGGCGGGCCTCGGCTTGTCGCCGGCCGGTCGCGGGGCGAGGGCGGTGGCGGTCATCATTCGACCCTTCCGGTGATGGCACCCTGGGTGTCGCGGCGCAGGGCGAAGCGCTGGTAGAACAGCGCGAACACGAAGCAGATCGCGAACAGGATGATGGCGACGGCGCTGCCGAAGCCGAATTCGTAGCGGCGGAAGCCGCGGTCGATGAGGTAGCTCGCCATCGTGGTCGAGGCGCCGGCCGGCCCGCCGAGCGTCATGATCCAGACCAGGTCGAACAGCTGCAGCGAGCCGATGATCGAGAGGAAGACCCAGATGCGGATCGTGGGCGCGAGCAACGGGATGACGATGAGCCGGGTGGTCTGCCACCCGGACGCGCCGTCGATGGATGCCGCCTCCCGCAGTTCGTCGGGAACCCCCTGCAGCCCCGCGAGGAACAGGATGATGCCGAAGCCGATGTACTTCCACGTGATGACGGCGAACAGGGTGAGCATCACGATGTTCTGGTCGGCGAGCCAGAGCTGCACGAGGCCGCCGAGACCGGCGCCCTCGAGCAGGCCGTCGATCACGCCGTGCGGCTGCAGCAGGGAGAGCCAGATCACCGCGGTCACCGCCTCGGAGAGCACGTAGGGCGTGAAGACGAGGAGGCGGAGCGCGGTGCGTCCCCGGATCTTGCCGTTGAGCAGCAACGCGAGCGCGATGCTGAGCGGCAGCTGCACCACGAGTGAGGCGACCACGATGAACAGGTTGTGGCTGATCGCGCCCTGGAAGAGCGGGTCGCCCAGCGCCTTCGCGTAGTTGTCGAAGCCGACGAAGTCGACGAGCGGGCCGAAGCCGTTCCAGTCGAACAGGCTGTAGTAGCCGGCGGCGACGAGCGGCAGGAAGACGAAGGTGACGAAGAGGATCGTGGCGGGTGCGATCAGCAGCGCGAGCTCGAGCCTCTTGCGCAGGTGGGAACGGCGGCGGGGGGCGCCCTGCGGGGACGGCGCACCCGCCGCCGTCGTGACGTCGGGCGTCACGACGGCGGTGGTGGTGCTCATCTCTACTTGGCCGCCTTGACTGCCTCGGCGACCGAGTCGGCCGTGCCCTTGCCCGCGAACAGGTTGGCGACGGCGTCGTTCAACGCGGAACCTGCGGCGGTGGGCAGCGCCACGTCGAAGTACGTCGTGATGTACGCCGCGTCGGTGTTGAAGTCGTAGACCGACTTCATCACCGGGTCGGTGATGGTCGAGGCCGCGGCCTCCTTGACCGGGATCGCCACGACCTGGCTCTCGACGAGCTTGCTCTGGATGTCGTCGTTCGACAGGAACTCGAGGAACTTCGCGCACTCTTCCGCGTGCTTCTGGGTGCAGGCGAAGCCGTCGCCGCCGCCGAGCGTGGCGGTCGAGTCGCCCTCCCCGCCGTCGACGGTGGGGAACGGGAACCAGCCGACGAGCGGGTCGAGGTCGGTGTCGGTCAGGCCCTGCATGACCGACTTGTGCCAGGTGCCCTGCAGTTCCATCGCGGCGCCGCCGTTGGCGACCAGTCCGGCCGAGCTGCCCGCGCCCTGCTGCGCGGGCGTACCGTTGAAGCCGTCCTGGAACGGCTCGGTGGCGATGAAGTCGATCACGTCCTGGCCGGCCTTGGTGAAGCAGTCGTCGGAGAGGTCGGCGTCGGCGAGCCCCTTCTTGAGTACGTCTTCGCCACACTCGCGCACGGCGAAGGTGTTGTAGTAGAACGCGTCGGGCCAGCGGTCCTTGCCGCCGACGGCGATCGGCGCGATGCCGGCGGCCTTGAGCTTGTCGACGGCCGCGTTGAGTTCGTCGAGCGTCTTCGGCGTCTCGGTGATGCCGGCCTGGGCGAACAGGTCGGTGCGGTACCAGAAGCCGACGACCTGCGAGGCGTACGGTACGCCGTGCTGCACGCCGTCGACGGCCCAGTTCTCGGCTGCCTTGCCGAGGTCGCCGATCCAGTCGCTCGTGTACTCGGTGATGTCGGCGATCTGGCCGGACTGCACCTGGGTCGCGAGCTGTCCGCCGCCGCGGCTGAAGTAGATGTCGGGCGGGCTGTCCGACGAGAGCGCGAGCGGGATCTTGGTGTCGATGTCCTCGTTCTGGATCGGCACGATCTCGATCGAGATGTCGGGGTTGGCCTTCTCGTACTCGTCGACCGCGTCCTTCCAGATCGACTGGATGGGTTCGGTCGTGCCGTTGTGCCAGAAGGTGAGCTTCGTCGTGCCGTCGGCCGAGTCGCCGTCGCCGCCACTGCACGCGGACAGCGCGCCGATCGACATCAGCGCGACCGCCCCCACCGCCACGTACTTCCTGATGCTGCGTGTGTTCATCGTTGAACGCCTCTCGAAAGTTTCGACAACTACGTCGAAAGTGATTAGGATGGCAGGAGTCTGACACGGCGCGTGCGCGCGCACAAGTTGTTTGACACAACAAATACCGAACCGGAGACGCCGTGACCCAGACCGACCAGACCCCGAACCGGGCGAAACTCGACGAGATCGCGGGGGAGGCGGGGGTGTCGCTCTCCACCGTGTCGAAGGTGCTCAACGGACGATCGGATGTCGCGGCCGCGACGCGACACCGCGTGGAGTCGATCCTCGACCGCCACGGCTACCAGCGCCGCGTCGGCCTCCCGGGCCGCAGCACCCTGATCGAGCTCGTCTTCCCCGACCTCGACACGGTCTGGGCGATGGAACTCATCCGCGGCGTCGAGAACGTCGCCAAGACGCGGGGCCTCAGCGTCGTGGTCACCGAGTCGGGCAACCGGCACTCGCCCGCCGCCGACTGGATCTCGGGGGTGCTGCGCCGCCGCCCGGTGGGCGTCGTGCTCGTCTTCTCCGACCTCGCCGACGACGCGAAGGCGCAGCTGCGCTCGCGGGCGATCCCCTTCGTGATCGTCGACCCTGCGGGAGACCCGACCCCCGACGTGCCGTCGGTCGGCTCGGCCAACTGGGCGGGAGGGCTCATGGCGACGCGGCACCTCGTCGAGCTCGGCCACACCCGCATCGCCGCCATCACCGGGCCGGACGACATGATGTGCTCGCACGCCCGGCTCGACGGCTTCCGCTCGGCGATGAACACCGCCGGGCTCCCGGTCGACGAGAGCCTCGTGGCGTTCGGCAACTTCCTCGTCGACGGCGGCCGCGACAACGCGCGCGCCATGCTCGCGCGCGACGACCGGCCGACCGCGATCTTCGCGGGCAGCGACCTGCAGGCCCTCGGCGTGCTCGACGCGGCGCGCGCACTCGGCATCCAGGTGCCGGCCGAGCTGTCGGTGGTCGGCTACGACGACCTGCAGCTCGCCCGGTGGTCGAGCCCCGCGCTCACCACGGTGCACCAGCCGCTCACCCAGATGGCGGAGGAGGCGGCGCGGCTCGTGATCCGCATGAGCGAGACCGAGCTCGAGACGATCCCGCGGGTCGACCTCGCGACCCGGCTCGTGGTGCGGGAGAGCACGGCGGCGCCGGCCGCGGCGAGCACCCCGTAGCCGCGGACGGGCGGCCTAACCGGCCGGCGGCTAGACCGGCCGGTGTGCGCCGTACTGCCGCGCGATCGCGGCGACCGGCGCGGCCGGGAGGCTCACCGCGATCTCGGTCGACCACTCGGGCAGCTCGCCGGCGAGCGCCCAGCCCGCCTGCCGCGCCGCGCCCGCCGCGACGTACTCCCCGGGCAGAGGAACGTCGACCGGCACGGCGAAGACCTGGGCGGCGATCTGCTGCACCGCCGGGTTCTGCGCCGCCCCGCCGATCAGCAGGATGCGCCGAGCCACGACGCCCTGGTCCGCGACCGCCGCGAGACCGTCGGCGAGGGCGCTCAGCATCCCCTCGACGGCGGCGCGCGCGAGGTTCGGGCGGGTCGTCGACGCGAGGGTCATGCCGAAGAGGGTGGCCGTGGCATCCGGCAGATTCGGGGTGCGCTCGCCCTCGAAATAGGGCTGCAGCACGAGTCCCGCCGAACCGGGCTGCGCCTCGAGGGCGAGGGCGCCGAGCTCGTCGTGGGTAACGCCGAGCAGGCCGGCGACCGAGTCGAGGATGCGCGCGGCGTTGAGCGTCGCGACGAGCGGCAGGAAACGGCCGTTCGCGTCGGCGAAACCGGCGACCGCACCCGTCGCGTCGTGGGTGGGGGAGTCGGTCACGGCGAAGACGGTGCCGCTCGTGCCGATCGAGACGACGACGTCGCCCGCCGCCGCGCCGAGGCCGAGGGCCGCTCCCGCGTTGTCGCCCGCGCCGGCGCCGACCCACACCGCCCCGTCGACCACGTTCGGAAATTCAGGAGTCGCCGCCACGGTGCCGGCGCGCGCCCCCGGATCGAGCACGGTCGGCAGCACGGCGCGTGCGCCGACTCCTGAGTTTCCGAAGGCGGCGTCGAGCAGGTCGCGGTCGTACTCGCCCGTGGCCGGATCGAAGTACGAGGTGCCGCTCGCGTCGGAGCGGTCGGTCGTGAGCGCGTCGAGCACGGGGCCGAGCGGGCTCTCGCCGGCCGGGCCGTATCCGCGCAGCCGCCAGGTGAGCCAGTCGTGCGGCAGGGCGATCGCCGCGACCCGCGCGGCGTTCTGCGGTTCGTTGTCGTGAAGCCAGCGCAGCTTGGTGAGCGTGAAGCTCGCGACCGGCACGGAGCCGGTGCGGTCGGCGAACGCCTCCGCCCCGATCTCCGCGATGAGGGCGGTCGCCGCGGGCGCCGAACGCGTGTCGTTCCAGAGCAGGGCCGGGCGGATGACGCGGCCCGCGTCGTCGAGCACCACCATGCCGTGCTGCTGGCCCGCGATGGCGATCGCCGCGACATCCGAAAGCCCGCCGGCATCGGCGACCGCCGCCACGAGAGCCGACCACCACGCGTCGGGGTCGACCTCCGTCCCGTCGGGGTGGGCCGCCCGGCCGGTGCGCACGGTCGCCCCGGTCTCGAGGTCGCGCACCACGACCTTGCAGCTCTGGGTGGACGAGTCGACGCCGGCGACGAGGGGCATGGCGGCCTTTCGGAGAACACCGGGAGGGCTACACCCCGGGCGGGGGGCTACAGCGCGCGCTGCAGCCCCCGCCCAGGGTGTAGCCCTCCCGGACTAGACGGAACAGGGCGGGATCGGAGGTGGCGTTGGGCCTAGCGCGTGCCGAGCAGGTGCTCGAGCGCGAGCTGCTGCAGGCGCACGAAGCCGAATCCCTTGCCGTCGAAGTACGCGTCGGCGTCGAAGTCCTCGTACGAAGCGCGGTCGGCGAGCAGCTCGTCGTAGCTCTCGCCGGAGCCGAGCGTCGGCACGTTGATCTGCTCGACCTGCGACGCGACGAGCGCCTCCTGCACCTCGGGGTCGGCGCGGAACGCCGCCGCCTTCTCCTTCAGCAGCAGGTACATGCGCATGTTCGCCTTCGCCGACTCCCATACGCCGGTCTCGTCTTCGGTGCGGCTCGGCTTGTAGTCGAAGTGGCGCGGGCCGTCGTAGGTGGCGGCCCCGTCCGGGCCGCCGTTCTCGAGCAGGTCGACGAGCGAGAACGCGTTCTGCAGGTCGCCGTGGCCGAACACGAGGTCTTGGTCGTACTTGATGCCGCGCTGCCCGTTGAGGTCGATGTGGAACAGCTTGCCCTGGTACAGCGCCTGCGCGATGCCGGCGGTGAAGTTGAGCCCGGCCATCTGCTCGTGGCCGACTTCGGGGTTCACGCCGACGAGCTCGGGCCGCTCGAGCGTCTCGATGAACGCGAGCGCGTGGCCGACGGTGGGGAGCAGGATGTCGCCCCTGGGCTCGTTCGGCTTGGGCTCGATGGCGAACTTGATGTCGTAGCCCTTGTCGGTGACGTAGTCGCCGAGCAGGTTGACCGCCTCGCGGTAGCGCTCGAGCGCGCCGCGGATGTCTTTCGCCGCGTCGTACTCCGCGCCCTCCCGGCCGCCCCACATGACGAAGGTCTTGGCGCCGAGTTCCGCGGCCAGGTCGAGGTTGCGCAGCACCTTGCGCAGCGCGAACCGGCGCACGGCGCGGTCGTTCGACGTGAAGCCGCCGTCTTTGAAGACGGGCGCGCTGAAGAGGTTGGTCGTGACCATCGGCACGATGATGCCGGTGTCGGCGAGCACCTGCTTGAGGCGGTCGATCTGGGTCTGGCGCTCGGCGTCGGTCGAACCGAAGGCGAACAGGTCGTCGTCGTGGAAGGTGAGGCCGTAGGCGCCGATCTCGGCGAGCTTTTCGACGCCGTGCACGACATCGAGGGGCGCGCGGGTCGGGCCGCCGAACGGGTCGGCTCCGGTGTAGCCGATGGTCCACAGACCGAACGAGAACTTGTCAGCGCGGGTAGGCGTCGTTGCCATAGGGAATCTCCAGTCGATGAATTGTTTAGACGCACAACATATCGCACGGGTCGGCCGCGGCGCTACCGGGAGGCGCCCGATTCAGGCCGATGTGGCCCACCGTGCGGATGCCGCCTCCCGGCGCGTTAGCGTAGTCGGCGGGGAGACGGTCTCCGCCGACGACGGACGAGCAGGGGTGCGAACGTGACCACGGGCAACGACGACTACAGGGATTCCGGACTCGAGTTCGCCCCCGACTTCCTGATCGGCTCGGCGACCGCGTCGTACCAGATCGAGGGAGCGGTGCACGACGACGGCCGCGGTCCGTCGATCTGGGACACCTTCAGCCACACGCCGGGCAAGATCGTGAACGGCGACACCGGCGACGTCGCCGACGACCACTACCACCGGCTCGAGAGCGACCTCGACCTGATGGCGTCGCTCGGGCTCGAGGCGTACCGCTTCTCGATCGCGTGGCCGCGCATCCAGCCGCTCGGCTCCGGAGAACCGGTGCAGGCCGGGCTCGACTTCTACAGCAGGCTCGTCGACGGCCTGCTGGCCCGCGGCATCAAGCCGATCGCGACGCTCTACCACTGGGACCTGCCGCAGGCGCTCGAAGACCGCGGCGGCTGGACCAACCGCGAGACCGCATACCTGTTCGCGGACTACGCCGCGATCGTCGGCGCCGCCCTCGGCGACCGGGTCGCGACGTGGACCACGCTCAACGAGCCGTGGTGCTCGGCGTACCTCGGCTACGGTTCCGGCGCGCACGCGCCCGGCCGCACCGAGCCGCTCGCCGCGCTGCAGG
>Ga0247809_1000939_pt1 | contig 13060 bp, 14 predicted proteins | sample UWRJL104311B1_FD_180951 | JGI IMG/M metagenome (GOLD analysis project Ga0247809, IMG submission 180951) | Plant litter microbial communities from Arlington Agricultural Research Station in Wisconsin, United States - UWRJ-L104-311B-1 | ecosystem: Environmental > Terrestrial > Plant litter >...
ACAAAAAGGATACTCAATCGAGTATTTAGCCAATATTTCCAACGTTGACAGAAACTACATTTCAGATATTGAAAAAGGTCAACGAAATGTTTCAATAGAAATAATAGAAAAAATAATTACCGCTCTTGATACTGATTTTGGAGCTTTTTTTAACGATAACAATTTTAAGAAATGAAGAAAAAGATATATGCCGAGACCAAAGAAGTTATCAACGATGAATTAAACGAACCACAGTATAATATTTTTTACGAGAAAGAAAACTGGGTTGATAAAAAATTTACTAATCCAACAGCAAAGATTCGCTTGGCGACCATGTTTAGCGGAATTGGATCAATAGAACATGCTTTAGAAAGATTAGACATTAAAAGCGAAATAGTTTTTGCTTGCGATAATGATAAACATGTCAAACAAAGTTATTTTGCTAATTATGAGATTTCAGAAAAAAGCTGGTACGATGATGTTACTCAAATTGATGGATCAAAATATGAAGGAGAAATTGACTTATTAGTTGGTGGAAGCCCTTGTCAATCTTTCTCAATGGTTGGAAAAAGAAAAGGTTTTGCAGATACAAGAGGAACACTTTTTTATGAATTTGCAAGAGTCATAAAAGAAAGCCAACCTAAAGTATTCATATTTGAGAATGTAAAAGGATTAGTAAATCATGATAAAGGAAACACTTTTGAGGTAATTAAGGAAACTTTTAAAGAACTAGGATATAATATTAATTATCAACTATTAAATGCTAAAGACTTTGGAATCCCTCAACATAGAGAAAGAATTTTTGTTGTTGGCTTTAGAGATGTGGATACAGTATTTCAATTTCCCGAAGCAATTCCATTAGAATATAAAATGCAGGATTTTCTTGAAGATTACATTGACAGCAAATATTATCTAAAAGAAAAAGGTGTAAAATTCGTTACGAGTACAAAAAACAGAAATAAAAGATACACCCAAATCAACGGCGATATTGCTTTATGCCAAAAAGCTAACCAACAATTTAACTGGCATGGAGATTTCGTTTTTGAAGAAGCGGAAAGTGATTTTAATGACTTCATCTTTAATGTTAATGATGTGGAAGAAAAATATTACTTGTCTGAAAAAACAAAAGCTTATGTTTTAGCAACTGGAACAAAATCATTTAAAACAACCGTAGGAACTGATTTAGAAATTGCAAGACCAATTTTACAATCAATGCACAAAATGCATCGCTCAGGAGTCGACAATTATGTAACTCATAATAAAGGAAAAATAAGAAAATTAACTCCTCGTGAATGCCTACGTTTAATGGGCTTTAAAGAAGACTTTAAACAAGTTGTAAGTGATACTCAAATGTATAGACAGGCTGGAAATAGTATCGTTGTAAATGTTTTTATCGCTTTAATGAAACAGATGGACATCACTAAATTTGCAAATACATGAATCAAATAGAAATATTAGAACAAAATTTTGAAGTTTTAGGAAAATTAGAAACTATTAATATTGCAGATTCATTTGTAATGCCTCAAAATAAAATTGGCGATGGAAATGGAGAGGCTAAACTTTACGTGGGGCTTACTGGAGAAAAACTAAAAGATTTTTTTGGTGAAAGAGGCTTTGAATCTAATTGTTTTTTATTAAAAGAAGATTTAATCCAATACTTAGATGAGATCAGAAGAGAACACATTGCTCCTACACAAGAATATCGAGAAAAAGATATATTTGAAAAATTATGGGATGAAAAATACGAAAAAGTTCTTCTACTAGATGAAATAATAGAGTTTAAAATTAAAGACCAAAATAATTTACAAGGTCCTAGAGTATATATCAATTCTAATTCAGAGGGATATAAATTAATTCGTGAAATTTCTCTTCCAATAATTTCCCATATTGAAATAACAAAGGTAAAAAGCATAGATAATCTTGACGTAAAATATTATTTTTATTTGTTTTCAGATTATGTAAATGAAATCCTTGAAGATGAAGAAACCACAGCTGAAGACACTGAATTTGAACCATTTAATCCTGAGCTAATATCCATTGACACAAAAAAAATAACAATGGATACACTTATTCGAAGATTAAAGCAAGGCACAATATATTTAAACCCCGATTTTCAAAGAAACTATGTTTGGACTATAGAAAAGAAGTGTCAGCTTATAGAGTCTTTAATGCTTAAAATTCCTATTCCAATGTTTTATGTATCTGCAGATGAAAACGGGAATTACACTGTAGTAGATGGACTTCAAAGACTTTCAACAATTAGAGATTATATAATTAATAAAAAATTTAAACTTCAAAAATTAGAATTTTGGGGAGATCAATTTGATAATGTTGCATTTGAAGATCTGCCAACATTCATCGAGAATAGAATCTTAGAAACAGAATTTACATTCACAGTTATAAATTCCGGGACACCCGAGATAGTTAAAAGAAATATATTTAAAAGAGTTAACAGAGGAGGAGCTCCTTTAACAGAACAAGAAATACGAAATGCATTATATAGTGGTAAATCAACTTTATTATTAAAAGAACTTGCTTCACTAAACGAATTTTTAAAAGTTACAAATAGCTCCATTAAAGCTATTAGAATGCTCGATAGAGAATTTATTTTACGCCTTTTATCATTTATGTTGCTTGATTATAGTTTATATCCAAGAAATGGAAACATGGATGGTTTTTTAAGTGACACACTTAAAATAATAAATTCTATGCCTGAAATGAATTCGAAAGAAATAAAAAGAATTTCAGAAGAAATTATTTCAAAAGTAAAAATTAATGATATAGAAATCCTTAAAAGCAAATTTACTTTAGCAATGAAACGTTCAGCAAACATATTTGGTGAGCATGCATTTAGAAAAAGCTATTATGGCAAGAGAAAAACCCCAATTAATAAATCATTATTTGAAGTTTGGGGCGTTCTACTCTCTGAAATTTCAGAAATAAAATTTGAAAATTTAAAACAAAACAAGGAAGAATTTTTAAATGATTACAGAGCTAATTTTTTAAAAGATTATAAGTTTGACGAAATTATTTCAAGGAATGCGTTAAAATATAGCTCAGTAATTGAAAGATACACCAAAATGAATGATTTATTAAACAAATACAGCATATGATAAATAGCATCACATTAAAAGCCTTTAAATCTTTCATATATAGAGAATTAGACTTAGAAAACCTGACAATTCTTACAGGTTTAAATAGTAGTGGTAAAAGCACAATAATTCAGGCTTTACTGATACTTGATAAAGCATTTAAAAATGAAAAAAATTTATTATTAGAAGGGCACGGTACAGAATCCGATTTAAGAAACAAAAACTCTAAAGAATCAATTGAGCTAAGTATTGAAATTGACGGCATCGAACATTTAATTGAATTTCCTACTAATAAAAAAACACTTAACACAATCCTTTTTCCAAAAGTATGGCATATATCTGCACATAGATTTGGGCCTCAATTATCCATTCCAATTTCAAATGATGAAGAATTAAAAAATATGATTGGAAAGAATGGAGAAAATGTATTACAATGTATTAGATACTACGATTCAATAAATCCTGCTTCATTAGATGAATCAATCAAACATCCAAAAGCCACATCTTTCACTTTACTAGAAAATATTCGTACATGGCTAAAAGTAATTTCACCAAATGTTGATTTTAACTATGAGGTAATTGACATTAGTGACTCATCTTATGCTACTTATGATGGATACAGGGCAACTAATGTTGGGTTTGGATTAAGCTATATTTTACCTGTAATTACGACTTTATTAGTATCTACAATAGAAAAAAATAATTTAGTTATTATTGAAAATCCTGAAGCACATTTACATCCAAAAGGTCAAACTGAACTTGCTAAATTAATTTGTTTGTGTGCTAAATTAGGTACACAAGTAATTGTAGAAACTCATAGCGACCATGTTTTTACTGGAGTTAGATTATTTGCTAAAGAAAATGATTTTTCTGACAAAACATTAATACATTGGTTTGAATTAGACGAAAATAGAAATACTGATGTGACCACGATTTTTATAGATAAAAATGGTAGAATAGACAAATGGCCTAAAGGTTTTTTTGACCAATTTGAATTAAATCACTCCAAACTGATCTAATATGAAACTATTTTTATTTAATGATATAATTCCTAGTCCAATTTCTGATCAAGAAATTATTGTCGCTTTAAAAAATACTGTCATAGAATATAAAAATTTAAAAGAAAAATTTCCTGACAATATAGATGGAATAATATCCAGTACGCAATTAAACAACATTAATCTTAATGCAAATTTAACTTTATCAGGCACTTTAGAATTAATAGACAATAAAGAAATAAAAGATTATTCATTTAGTATTTTTACGAAATACCCAATAGAAAATTTTTTAGATATTGATGCCGTATTGCAAGACAAAAATGAACATTCTTTCGTTTTAAATACAATAAACAAAGATGCTCTCTTTATTAAAATCATATCGAATGAAAATGGCATTTTGTTTAGTTTAAATCTTCATAGTGATTTAGCAAAAGATTCATTAATTATTAATTCGAGTGATTCAACAAGTTTCTCAGTGGATAATCTATACGGTTTAAAACTTAACACTGATTTTATTGAAGAAATTATTAAAAATGAGGAAATATCTAAATTAGGCAATTTAGAAAGACTAAAACAGATATTAAATAATCCAACATCCTCTAAGAAGTTTGATAATACTTTCAGTAAAATGTCTAAAGAAATTCAAGGTTTAATAATTGAAGGTTTTGAAACAATTATTAGTTTTAAAAAAAATGGGACCAATATTCCTGAAACATTATTGAAAGAAGTTACTCATAAAAATGAAACAATTAAAGAATTAAAAATGAGGGATCCTATCGCAAAAAGATTATATTTTAAAGAAATAGATGGTGTTTACTATTTAGCTTCTCTTGAAAATAAGCCTCTTAAAGATAGACAAACAAGAGAACAAAGTTCACACATAAAGAATGCGGTTTCAATATTGAAAGGGTTAAAAAAATAAGAAAAGAAACAAATTAGTATGTCTGAGTATCAAAAAATAAAGATAAATAACATTGAGTATTTTATTATTGATTCGATTCAAGATTTTCGTGCAGAAGATAGTTTTATACATAGATCGAACAAACTTGCACAATTTGATGGAAATGGAGAATCAAAAAAACACATAGGAACATACAAAGGAGAACTTGGTCAAAGGATTTCAAACTTTTTTAATTATTCCACTTGGGGCTTAGAACATTTCGATATTGAAAAAAAACGCAAAACCATAGAGTCAGCGAAAGCAGTTGGAGCTGTAATTCAAGACAATACTTGCTTCTTTAGTAAATCAAACTTGCTAAAGTATTTAGATGATGCAAAAGCGGAATATTATACCCAAGAACAGATTTATCATAATGACATAAGTGTATTTTACAATGAAAGATATGAAGAAGTACGAAATCTAGAAACTGAACACATATCTTTTTCAATTTATGATGCTTCGGATAATCACTCTCAAAAACAAAACCGAGGTTATATTAGATCTGATGATCAAATTTGGAAACTTTGGAGAGAATTAATTTTGCCTAAAATAAGCTATCTTTCAATATTAAAATTAGTTCCCATTAATCCAATTGAACAAAATAAAAAACCTATTTTTTATTTTAGAATCCTACTTGATTATCAATTTAGGACTTTTGTTCACCCAAGTGCTTTGCAACTAATTGAAGAAGTTTTAGTTGATAATGAGGAAATATTAGAAATCAAAAAATCATATAGAATTGGGCAAGAAAAATACAGAAGGAATGTTATTGAACATATGCTTCAATGTCCTTTTTCAAAAATAACAGATGAAAGGCTTTTAATCGCAAGCCACATTAAACCTTATAGTGCGTGTATAAAAGAGAACAGACATGATCAAGCTTTAGATCATTTAAATGGACTTGCACTGTCACCTACATATGACAGGCTTTTCGATCAGGGATATATAACATTTTTAGATAATGGAGAATTAATTTGCGGGACTCAGCTTAGTTCTTACACTTGGGATAAATTGAATATTAATCCATTGGCAAAAAATAAAATGAGAATATTACCTGAAAACAGAGAAAGCTATTTGGAGTATCATAGAAAACATGTGTTTCAAGATGATATAATTGATTTAGTATAAAAACGTAACTTTAAGCAACAGTTAATTGTTATACAATGGATGTCCATAATCTAGAACAACGCTCCAAAAATATGCGTGCCATCAAAAGCACTGCAACAAAATCCGAAGTAAGTTTGGCAAAAGCATTATGGACTCTAGGTTACAGATACAGAAAAAACAACAAAACAGTTTTCGGCAAGCCCGATTTTACTTTTAAAAAGCTAAAAATTGCCATTTTTGTAGATTCAGAATTCTTTCACGGGAAAGATTGGGAAACCAGAAAAAAACCACAAACGAATCCTGAATTCTGGATCAAAAAAATAGAACGAAATATGCAACGAGATATAGAAGTCAATGCGTATTTAGAATCTCAAAACTGGAAGATTCTGCGTTTTTGGAGTAACGATATCAAAAAGAATTTGGATTCGTGTATTCTTGAAATTGAGAACGCAATTGCAGAAAGACAAGTTTGACAATTGCAACGGAGCTTCGACTTCGCTCAGCCTGACAATACTGTTCAAATTATTACTCTATCAAAAGGACAAACTTTACGGAGTTACCTGCGAAGATTGCTTCGCCAGTTCGCTATCCCTCGTGTTCTCATTATTCGAAATGACAAACTGAACGAAAATAAAAAAAGCCACTTTTCACAGTGGCTTTTCTCATTCTTAATTATTCGGCATCCAAATAAGGATTTAAAATTTCGGCTAATTCATTCAACCAATAAAAACCTTGTTCAACTGATTTTGTATCGATTTGCAGGGTTTCGCATTCTCGCATTAGCGATATGGCGAGAAGATAATTTACTTTTCGAATTGCTTTGGCGAAACTTTTAGGGTCAGTCGCTTGGTTAAAAAATTCGTTTAAGCGCAATTCTGTTTCTTTTGAAAGGGTGTTTACACTCATAATCTGAAAGTTTAGGGAATATAAAACCCGCACGGGTTAGCTGTCCTACGCCTTTCAGAGCGTTGCAGTTGTTTCCAATACCGCCAGCGTACCGCACGGGCAAAAGTTTAGTCAAGTTCATAATCTGAAAGTTTAGGATTGCGAAGATACCAAATAAACCATTGTGAATAGTAGGATTTTTTGATCAATTTAAAAGGTGATACCTTTTTAGTTGGCGCATTGGCGCGTGGGCTTCGACTTCGCTCAGCCTGACATATCGACTACACGTAGCATGAAAAAAAAACACAATAAAAAAATCTGTTTTTATCCGCATTTTCACGAAGTGAACCCGTTAAATCCGCGTTCCATATTAACATTCCAGTATCGCCATGTCTAACAAAAAAATGACCTTGAAATTTTCCAACATTTTTTCATAATGTTTCCTTAACTCACTTGGCTTTTCATTCTAAAAAAGATAGCTTTGAGAAACAATCATTAAATATAAAGCCATATGAAAATTCAAATCAATACCGACAAGAACATAGAAGGACACGAAAGATTAGCAACTTATTTTTCTGAAGAATTAGAAAAAGGTTTAGCTCGTTTTGAAGAAAAAATTACCCGCATCGAAGTACATTTTGGAGATGAAAACGGAGAAAAATTCAGCCTAAACGATAAAAAATGTGTGATCGAAGTTCGTATTGCTAATTTACAACCCCTAACCGTAACAGATCACGCCGATACGCTTGAAAAAGCTTTTAGCGGTGCTCTTGCCAAAGCAAAAAAATCACTTACTACGACTTTCGAAAAAATGAAAGCGCATTAATTTATATAGCATCAAAATCTAAAAAAGGCATTATCTCAAATCCGGATAATGCCTTTTTTTATTGGTAGCAAGTCAAAATTATAATTGACGTATTTTATGATTTTGGTAATGGCGCTCCAACGGCGATATCGCAGCGGTGTCCGGGTTTTCCGTGCGCTGGATTCATTCCGTCTGCTGTTGCTACTTCTTCCGTGCTTAATAAGGCCGGAACTGCATTGTTTGCTGGCGGCGTAACGGTAAAGTTTTGCGTTGTAGTGCCGCTTTGTGCTGTATTGGCAGCGGGTTGTTTTGCTACAGGAGAATTTAAAGGTGATCCAACAGGAATATCACATCTGTGCCCGGGTTGTCCGTGTGCGGGATTCATTCCTTTGGCTACTTTCGTTGGCGCTACGGTTGTTGTGGTTACTACATTTTGCTGTCCTGAATTTACTTGTACTGTTTGTGGTTGTTGCGTAGTGGTTTGTCCTTGCGTTGGAGCCAAATTTAAAGGTGCACCAACTGCAATATCGCAACGATGTCCGGGTTGTCCGTGTGCGGGATTTATTCCTTGCGTTGCGCCCATTACGGTATTAGGATTCGTCGCCGGATTTTGAACAACCGATTGGGTTTTCGTGGTGTCTTTTGCTAATCCTAGTTTTACCAATTCAGATGTTGGTGTGTTTTCCTGTGGTTCCAGTTCTTTTTTACAAGAGGTAAAAACCAAAGAAGTGACAAATATTGAGGTGATAAGTATTTTTGGATTCATGATGTAGATTTTTAGAGCTCTCAAATATAGTAAGATTTCACCATATAAGTAATATAAGATAATTTAAGATTCTCTCGCTATTTGGATTTTAACCTTCATGCCGAAAATTTCGCGCAAAGACGCAAAGGCGCAAAGTTTTATTTTAAAGCCACAGATTAAAAAGATTCAAATAAATTTTGGTTCACGCAGATTTAAAATGCTTTGCGTATATAAATCTTTTTAAATCTGCGTGAACCAAAAACTTTACGCCTTTGCGTCTTAGCGCGATTAAAAAACTCTGCACCTTTGAGCCTTGCACCTCTGAAAAATTTTTTGCTAACTTTAAATCCAAAATAAAACCTTATGAAAAAATCAATTTTACTTTTATTATTCGTTGCCACTTTTGCGAATGCACAAACTTCTGAGAAAGACAAAGTCAGTCAAACTATTGATACCTGGCATAAGGCTGCGGCCGATGTGAAATTTGAAGACTACTTTAATTTAATTGCCGAAGACGGAATTTTTATTGGAACTGACGCTACCGAAAACTGGACCAAAAAAGATTTTAAAGTTTGGGCGAAACCGTTTTTTGATAAAGGCACCACTTGGAATTTTACAGCCTTAGAACGCCATATCTTTTTTGACAAATCAGGAAAAATTGCGTGGTTTGATGAATTGCTCAATACACAAATGAAAATTTGCCGCGGTTCGGGCGTTTTGGTTAAAGTGGGGAAAGAATGGAAAATTCAGCATTATGTTTTATCAATGACAATTCCTAATGATGAAGTGGATGCGGTTACTAAGATAAAAGCACCAATCGAAGACGTCCTGATTGCGAAGCTTCAGAAAAAATAAACAATTTCGAACTTTCTTATTATAATCCTAACTTTTCTAGTGCTTTACAGCGCCGTATATCAAATTAATTATAATACAATTGGCAATTTTATCCGTAAATTAGAAGTTCAAAATAAGATACTCTCAAAAAAACAGATCGAATTTTACAAAATTGACTAAAATAAAAGATCGACCTCTATTTTATTAGCCCCGAAAATCAAAATCTTTATTTTTTTTTAACTTTGACCCCAAAAAAAATAGGGTTAAATAAAGTATTTGAAAAATGAAAATAGAAAGACGCTGGATCATTTCCTTTATTATTATAAGTATTGTTTGTATTACGGGCGCATTTTGGCCAACTGTTACTGAAAACAATTACGTATTATCAGAATTTGGCACTACAGATCATATTGTTCCTGCCGATGTTGCCTGGATGCTGACTTCCTGCTGTTTGGTTTTGATCATGACACCCGGATTATCTTTTTTCTACGGAGGAATGGTAGGCCGCAAAAATGTGATTTCGACCATGCTGCAAAGTTTTATTTGTTTGGGCGTTGTCACACTTCTATGGGTTGTAGTAGGTTTTAGTCTGGCTTTTGGTGATCCTGTAGGTTTTGGTTCAGGAGAACATTTTTATAGCTTTTTCGGAAATCCAACTACTTTTGCTTTTATGGATTATGTGGGTGTTTTACCTCATAAACAATTGGCCAATACGATTCCGTTTATGTTATTTGCTTTGTTCCAAATGAAATTTGCCATTATTGCTCCGGCAATTATTACGGGTTCATTTGCAGAACGTGTTCGTTTTATATCGTATTTACTCTTCATTAGTTTGTTTACCATATTTATTTATGCGCCTTTGTGTCACTCGGTTTGGTATCCAACAGGTGTTTTAGGAAGTTATTTTGGCGTAAAAGATTTCGCCGGAGGAACTGTAGTACATATGAGTTCAGGATTTGCTGCTTTGGCAGGGGTTCTGGTTTTAGGAAAAAGAAAAAATAGCGATCATATACCCACCAATATTCCGTTTGTATTATTAGGAACCGGAATGTTATGGTTTGGATGGTTTGGGTTCAACGCTGGTTCTGCTCTTGCGGCCAACGGAACTGCAGCAATGGCTTTTGCTACCACAACAACTTCATCTGCCGCCGCAATGTTAACCTGGGTTTTCTTTGATCGAATGAACGGAAGAAAAGTTTCTGCACTTGGTGCCTGTATCGGAGCTGTTGTAGGTTTAGTTGCCATTACTCCTGCAGCAGGTTTTGTATCAGTACCTGAAAGTATGTTCTTTGGTTTTATCACCGCTTTGGTTTCTAACTCAGTCGTAAATTGCCGTTTCTCAAAAAGATTTGATGATACACTTGACGTTTTTGCCTGTCATGGTGTTGGCGGAATCATGGGAATGATTTTAACCGCCATTTTTGCGCACGGCGAAGATGCAAGTTTATTACATGGCGGATGGAACGTTTTTGGGCACCACATGATGGCGTTAGTTTTGGTTTCGATTTTTACTTTCTTCGGAGCATATTTCTTGTTTAAGGTAACGAACTTTATTATTCCGCTACGTGTTTCTGAAGAAAACGAGCATATTGGTCTTGATTTATCGCAACACGATGAAACGCTTGATCCTAAATTAAAACCTATTACTGAGGCGCATTACGGTTAAGAAAAAATATTCTTTGCATTAAATTAGCCACGAATTCACGAATTTCTTCTGCTTGTATTGACGACAACAGATAATTAAAATTCGTGAATTCGTGGCTAAAAATTTTAAAACCGAATTCAAACTATTTTCATTCGTTTATATTCCTTAATTTTGCTGAAAATTTTTGTAAAAGTGGGAAGTAAAAATAAACTAAAAAGATTCAGAGAAAACGAAACATTTCAAAACGTTTTTCAACCAACCAGAGAAGAAGTTGTAGGCGATTTGATGCCTTTAAAAGGAAAATGGAACTCTGATTTCTTTAAAAATGATAATCCTTTAGTTTTAGAATTAGGATGTGGAAAAGGAGAATATTCTGTTGGATTAGCAGAAAGATATCCTGACAAAAATTTTATCGGAATCGATATTAAAGGGGCTCGTTTCTGGAGAGGTGCTAAAACTGCCGTAGAAACAGGACTTCATAATGTGGCTTTTATTCGTACTCAAATCGAATTGATCGACCATATTTTTAATGAGAATGAAGTGGATGAAATCTGGATTACGTTTCCGGATCCGCAAATTAAATACAAAAGAACAAAACACAGAATGACCAACTCTGAGTTTTTGAAATTGTACAAAAAAATCCTTAAAAAAGACGGTGTTGTAAACCTTAAAACCGATAGCGAATTTATGCACGGTTATACTCTTGGATTGCTTCACGGTGAAGGACATGAGGTTTTATACGCGAACCATAACGTATATACAAACGAAGGAAGTCCTGAGGAAGTTACTGCTTTTCAGACTTTTTACGAGAAACAATATTTAGAAATTAACAAGGCAATTACGTATATTCGCTTTAAAATTAAAGACTAATTTAATTTTGTGAACGTTTTTCCAACCCATTAAATAACTGAATGGCATTACTTACCCCATTACTTTCAGGTTTTATTGCCGCTTTCATTGGAATTATTCCGCCAGGACTAATCAATATGACGGCAGCCAAAGTGAACATGAAAGAGGGGAAAAAGAACGCCTTATGGTTTGTTGCCGGAGCGGTTTTAGTAATCTTTTTTCAGGTTTCTTTAGCCGTTTTATTCGCTCAGGTAATCGACAATCGCCCTGATGTGGTAACATTGTTACGTGAGGTTGGATTTGCTATTTTTTCTATTCTTACGATTTACTTTTTGTTTATCGCAAAAGAACCCAAAGCCAAGAAATCGAAGATTAAAAAGAGCAGCAAAAAAAGCCGTTTCTTTTTAGGAATGCTTTTGTCTGGTTTGAACTTCTTCCCTATTCCGTATTATGTTGTCGTGAGTGTTACGCTGGCTTCTTACCATCTTTTTGCCTTCGAAAACAACATTATTTTTACCTTTGTATTCGGATCTGTTTTAGGTTCGTTTGCGGCTTTGTACAGCTATATTGGTTTCTTTGGCAGGATCGAAAAGAAAACCGATTACCTGATGCGCAACATGAATACTATTATAGGAAGCATTACGGGTTTAATTGCCGTTGCAACGCTTTTTAATATCCTGAATTACTATTTTGGCTGAAAGTATTTTTAAGATTAAAATTAAAAAATTTAGGTTTATAAAATTGAACCATTAAGTAATTAAGAAAAATTAAGCACTACTTTGCGAAACTTCACTTTCTTAATTATTTTTCAACAAAAGTTAAGCTTTGACTTCATGAACCTTAATATCTTAATGGTAAAAATAACTTAAACGTATGGCTGAAGATAATTTTTTTGAACGCGTTTATGCGATCGCCAGACAAATTCCGTACGGAAAAGTAACTTCTTATGGTGCAATTGCGAAAGCTTTAGGAACCGCACGTTCTGCGCGAATGGTAGGCTGGGCAATGAATGCATGCCATAATATGGAAGATGTTCCCGCACACAGAGTGGTAAACCGAAAAGGTCTTTTAACCGGAAAACATCATTTTGACGGAACTAATTTAATGCAGCAATTACTGGAAAGCGAAGGTATTGTTGTAGAAAACAATCAAATTATAGATCTAGAAAAGCACTTTTGGAC
>Ga0247809_1000940_pt1 | contig 13057 bp, 14 predicted proteins | sample UWRJL104311B1_FD_180951 | JGI IMG/M metagenome (GOLD analysis project Ga0247809, IMG submission 180951) | Plant litter microbial communities from Arlington Agricultural Research Station in Wisconsin, United States - UWRJ-L104-311B-1 | ecosystem: Environmental > Terrestrial > Plant litter >...
TTGATTGTTGGAATTCTCCATGAGTTTGGATGATTGCCTCAGTCCGGATTGTTTCTCCTTTACCTCCCCTTGATTGTGTATTTGATGGTATGCTAGATATCAGAAAAAGACTGGCGATTTCCTAGTTCAATCGAGCCTTGGTAATTAACGAGTGCGGCACCTCGCAACTCTAGTGAGCCTTATGTCTAGTTCGCGATCTGGTAAGAGGTTCTATCATGGAATAACTCATGAAGTTGCTCATTGGCTATACTGTAGAAAACTAACGTTGTTCAGAATTAGAAACGGAGCTTTTTGGATTCTTGCACTGTAGTTGTGAGGGAATTTTTACAGAGTCCACAAAGTCTTCGTTGAACTCTATTGCTTTAGGTACTTAACTTGACTTTGGTTGCCGAGGTTTGTGATCTTGGTTATTAAAAATATGACTTCCTGTAGCATATGTCAAGAACTTATGGTTGTTCTCCGATGATTAGTGTGGTATATCCGATCCAAGCTCGCGGTGCTAAATCTTGGCACATATATCTTTACTATAATCATCCGATATGGTATCTTCAAGCTAGGTGGAATAGCAGTATTTCTGGCTGTGGACTTTAATTTGTCGGAATAATTGTAAAGAGTAGTTTTCTTTTTATATATTGAAGCAAGACAAATTTCACGGATGGAATAATTAGTACCGATTATTTTAGACGATTGAGTTTCTATTAGTAGTATTCAAAGTCGATTTGAGGTCACAGATAGGATATGCATTCTATAAGCCCTCTCCTTTACAATATCAGATGTTTTGAATTATGCTCTAGTTTCGGCAAGCAACCTTATATGTACGGAAATTTTATATGCTACATGTATCTCTTGGTAATATAATCCACCCGGAACACTTACACCGGAACAACGTCATGAACCGATGGTTTCTTAATTGTCTTGTTTTCTTCCAGTATTTCCTCGGAACTTGTACCGTCTACCAAAGATTCATCCAACCTGGCCTTCTTCTCACTGTGTTATCTGTCAGTATTTCTTTTGATCTCCAGATTTATGGATGTTAAGTAACATACTCTTCTCTTCTAAACAAGACACGCACAACCTGCGTCATAACCACCAACCCCACAACCATAGATGCCGAATACGCATATCCATGCGGAAACCGCGGCGCTTGGACGGTTGGATAAGTAAAGAGCGGTATCCAAGCCGTCGTCGAAGTCGCAAATGCCGTCATCAATATCAGCGTCAAAGCACGTTCCTCGTCATTGTCCTTCAGCACAACATTCGCCCAGCCATAGAGAACCGACGACACCGCAACTCCCGAGTATCCGAGCGAGAAAGCAAACCATTTGGCAGGCTCTGGTACATTCCAAACCGCTAAGATAACTAGCCCGGTGAAATTGATGGCGGAAGCCAGTGTGATTGCTGCGGGCCGCCCGATCCATAAATCGGCGCTAAAATTGATAAAGAGGACGAAGAATATACCGAGTGCGGGACTTATTGTGCCTAGTTTATTAATGGTTGAGATATCATAGCGCTTTAAGCTCTTGATCCATAACAGGAACCCCGCGGTATTTGCAGAGGTATTGAAGAAAAAAGTGTCGAATATCACCAGGATATAAAAACGGCGATTGGTGAAGATACGCTTCAGCAGCTTGAATGAGAAGGGGGTATATTGGGGCTTCGCTCCTGCTTTTGCTAGCCGAGAACGTGCTAATTCCAGCTCGGCCTCCGTGATCACCAATCGGTTAGGTCTTAAGGGGGTACCGGGCCAGAGGAAGTAGCCGATGAATGCAAGTGGCAAAGTGATGATGGCGTTGATGATGAAGAGCCAGCGCCATCCAGGCAAACCGTGCACGCCATCCAGATATGTGGTTGCTGCTGATTGAAGTAGACCGGCTGTCAAGGTGCCGAGTGTGAGACCGACATAAAATAAACCTCCTCTACGGCCTATTTCGTCGCTTCTGTACCAGCTTCCTAGCACGAAATGAACGCCAGGGAAGTAGCTTGCCTGTCGAACTATCAGTAAAGTACTACGATAGATATATGTGCAGTTGGAAGGCCTACCTCGAAGATAGAAACCATAAATCGATAAGCCATGATCTCACCATAACTCTGGGCTCGGTATTGTAGCAGTGTAAAGATACCCCAGCCCAGATCCAACGATGGCACGAGGAGGTGCATGGGTACACGAGGGAATAGATAGATAAAAGGCAAGAGACCAACGACGTTTCCAACCACAAATATGGTCTGGAACTGCACAAGTTCGTTGCCAACGAAGCCTAGCTCTTCCTTCATACCTGAAACGTATGCATTGTCTACCTGGCGTTAGCAAAGGTAAAGACTTAATTGAGGCGGTAACAATACTGATATTCGTCTGATCCATAAACTTGACCCAGTAGAGAATAAAAGCATAAGGTACAATAAGCAAGTCGAGCTTCAGGATAAGTTTCCTCTCCGCGGGTGTATCCTCTGGGGCGTACCAATCATTCCATTTCCGTGTCCGACGTTCGGTAGCCATGGTTCGCGTTAGTTGAGGCTCTTCGGATCGATCCGAAGTATGTAAACAAAGTTTCAGACAAGTGATACAGCAGAATTTCTCTTGATTGGAATTGCAATTTATATATACATTTTCTGTCTACAGGTCCAGCTAGCTAGCTAGCTAAAAGCAAAAAATAGAGATGAAATCGTCACTTACTCACACAATCGCATCACTACAAGCGGGGTTTCCATATCCCACTTCTTTGGCATTTGGGACCAGGGATTCGTGTGTTTCTTATCGTTGATGGATGGTAGTTCGAAAATAAGCGACGTCCCAAGGGCTGGGTTCATGATGCCATTCCTGCTTTGATGACACAAGATAAAGTAAGCGTGACCGGACAAATTTCAATTGTCTCCTGCGGGTTGGGTGAAGGTAGCTGGGGTATTAAACCCCAGTTTAGAGGTGCGATTGGACATCTGGACCGTCCCAGGAAATGGAATTCACGTTTGTTTTATGTTCTAAACAAGTATCCCTTGGGGCTCGGTTATTTCAGGGGATCGGATAGTTCGGGTATGTGTAGCCGAGAGACGGCAATGGAAATCAGCGATGTCTGGAGAAGATGTGATTATATTATTTACATTGTGATTCTCCTTGAAATCATAGTATTCCCCAACGTATTTTTGACTAGGCAAGCCTCTCTGGACATTATAATTTTACCCTGTGGTAAGCATCATTATTCGTTAAACCCTCTGGATAGAAATATTGGTAAGTAGCTGGTCACAAAAGAAAAAAGCCAAAACGTAATGATACAAGAACAACACAAATAAGCAGAAATTTTACTTGTGGTATAATTGAACCATTGGAGATAGGGGTAGAGCTCAATAGAGTCTCTCGATTGAAGAGTTGGATGTGATGGCCGAGGGTCACTGGTTCCTTCATCAGTTTTCATCTGCTCGTGATATTTGAGCATGTTTTCGAGATATTTGATACTGATTTGAAGGTTCCCAACTAGCGACAATGATTCTTCAAGAAGCTCATAATAAACCTATGATGTCAGCGGGTCAAGACATGTAAGACTTTATGGAAAGATGGAAAGAATAAGGTACCTCAATTTTGAGTAGTGTTCTCTCAATGTGTATCTGGGCATTGCCTTGCCGAAATTTTTGGATCTGTGTCTTTATGCTCTCGCCTGGGATGAAGTGACAGCCTGGTCGACCATTATTGCTATGATGGCGAAAACCCGAATTTTCGGACGTACCACAAGCTGGAACATCAGAATGTAGGCTAAGATGAGTGTGTCCAATCCATCATTTCAAGTATTTTCTCGAGATCCGGCTCGCTAAGGCGTGGCTTCTTCAAGGGCCGTGAGTGTAAACTTCCCTGGGCAATAGCATCAGGTACCTTGGCGGTATGCGATGTGCCTTGTGTGATATTGATAGAGCTAAGGGATGCTGAGAAATTGGCTGGTGTCGCTTCGGGAATAGATATTTGAAGTCCTGTTGCTAGGCGAGAATCACGTAGTGAAATTCTTGCAGTTGGTGAAGCAATAGGTAATTGAGCAAATTTTCTAAAGGCCTGAGTTTTCATGATGGGAGAGGCAGATTCATTGTTTTCTGGTCTTTCTGTAGGGTATTGATCTACATCTAGGTTCCACATGAGATGCTCATGTGCAAGAAGATCTGTTCAAAATTAGTGACACCTACCAATATTAAAATCTTGGACTTACAATCTCCTTCCTCTTGAGTATATAAATCTGGACGATTAATACGTCTGGCCCACCAATTCCAGTCGCTCTTGTAATCTAGGTACTCTTGTGCACAATCGGGTGTGCGGTTAGGATGGAGGACTCTACTATAGGTAGAATTTTGACATGCTTCGTAGTCTTGCTGAATTTCTTGGAGCGTGAATTTGTTGCCAGGTCTGGTGAAGACCATGATTTGGATTGAGTTGAACTTTGGACGATAGAGAGGTTTATTAAGGCGTCGAGATGACATGATTGCGATGTTGTATGGTATTTTGAGAGGATGAGGAGTGACAATACCAATACCCATAATGCGGCCAAGTAGCGAGAGCCATTGTGGGTCTTAGCAACAGTTTAGCATCTTCTCAATTAAAGTTTGTAGGCAACCATTAAGACAAATAAATCTTATAGAAGTGAATATGATTTTCAGGGAGCCTCAGTACTCTGATCAACATGCACAACATATCAATATCCAGTAGGTTATTACTAAGACAAATTCGATGGAGCAAATAACGGTGATGTTTAAAAACAAACCCATGAGCCATGAAAAAAGTGACTGTCTAAAATCCAGCTTCAGGAAAGAGAGAATACACCTAGGCACCTTTCATTGTGTAGAAGAATCTTTTATTGACCAAGTTCAGAGTGTAATGCCTTCCAAGAACAATTCTCTGCACAAACAGCGTAGACGCACTTAATAGGAGAGCAAAAGACTTTCGCAGTAACATCAAAGCCAAAATCAGCTAAACTGGAGGTACAAAGAAAGTCACTGAGGCAGAAGGATAAAAATAAAAGAGTGTGGGCGCATAAAGGAAGCAGCTCTTCAACTATTCATAATCTTATATAAGACTTAAAAGATAAGAAAAAACTAGTTTCACCAAATAGATGTGAAAATAAGTAGGCTGGGTTCTAAGTGTAAGCTGTGGTTAACTTAGTTTCTCAGAGAAGTCTTCTCTTTAGGAGAGAAGATATTGGAAAATATTTTAGCATACCTACATATATGGGTCGAGTAGATAAAGTTGGATTTGATATTGTGTAAATAGTGGATGAAACTAGAGTACTTTATCAATCCCAGAACCGCGGTTCCCAATTTCGGGGATCAGCTCATTGACATCCTCATTCCAGAAATCCCCAGCAGATTCAGGGAAAACCCCAGCAGCTCCAAGACCAACCTGGATACGGCACTCGGGCAGCTTTCAGAAAATTAAAGAAAATTGCCATCTTCGGCAAAGACTGCCATTGGTGCACAACACATGGTAGACACAATGATCATACTCTCAAGCATTGTCCAGGCCCAGCCGACGACAGAGGGGTCATTCCTGGCTGCCAGAAATATGGTGCAGCAGACCACAATATCATTGCATGCCCACATCTAGAAGAGCCATAATAGGACATCTTCCATCTTTGCGTAGAAATTAAAGCTGAAAAGCAGATTCCATCAGCAGAGCTACCATTTGACTGGCGAATGGTGAAGCCATCACGGACCAATACCCATAGGACATATTTGACTCTGCGGTCTCGACTACATGCCATGAGCCAGAGTGCCGTGTTTGGACAGCCAGATCCCGTTTGCCAGAAATGGGAGAATTCCCAAGACCCAAAATACTATTTTGAAGCCATTGGCAGTGAAGCAGTTGACTGCAACATCCAGCAAGAGTCGACGAAATGATATCAATAGTGAGGCAGATTCACCCACCAACCTGGCTGCCGCCACCACCAAGACACCCCACAAGACAGGCAAACAATTCTAATGGGCAATGGGTAGCAGATCAAAGACGCCCTATTTCAGACGTATCTCCTCGTGTGGCTTCATGGGGACAAGATAGTCAAAGAGGCAATTATGAGGACATGTGGGGCAAGAAATACGAAGAATAACCTGATACCCGCTATGAATCCATCAACAATACTGGCAACCACAGCGAGGATGAAGAAGACAATTCCTTAGCTCGCTACAGATCGCGCCAATCTCGCAATCCCCTAAAGACTACCAGTCTATGGCCCATCGCCAATCCAGACGCCGGAGATCACCATCCCCAGAAGATTACCAGTCCATGGCATATCATAAATTTAAACGCAACACTTTACTGGATGATGAAGACTTAGCCGCCAATCATGATATAGATACAGCTGCTTGACAGCCAGGAAAGAGAAACCCTAATGGTTCATCAACTGACCGTTCTTCTCCAAGACTTTCCGTATTTAAGAAACCGCGGAGTTCCCACAATCTCAGAAGCATGATGGACAGCCATTTCACCAGTAAGGGTGGACCTCCCAAAATAATTGAGAATCCGCACCGTGGTGAACAAGTTGGGCAAGTGTTTGGCGAGATCAAGTCAGAGGATGAATGTAAGATTAAGTTGGAGGAGGGAAAATTACCTTGGGCGGCAATAAATTCCAAAGGGATTGTGATTATATATTCAGAGGGATTTTACTTGATAGTGTCTAGAGGGGCCAGAGCTAGTCCAAATGGAGGAATCTATTTGAAAGTTTCTATTTAGCTTCATTGAAAAATTGCAACCACGTCCTTGTGTATCTCAGGCTATAACAATAAGTGCTTCTTGTAAAAATCCGATTATTGAATGAAATATTTTAATGAGATGTCGTTGAATAAGCGGAGCGCAGCCAAGGGATCGACAGGTAGGGCTGAGAAACTCTCCAGGCTGGTGTATGTAACCTTACCCACAAGGGGCTTATCCACGTTCCTACTATTTCTATTTGCATGGCTTCAGTAGGTCCACATGTCTTAGTAATATATATATACTAGACGGCTCGATGCCCGTGAGCAATGTGAAGTGGTTAATAATGGGCGCCAATGGCTTTAGAAGAGGAGAGGGGAATGGTTTATTGGATGTAGAATGGTGCGGCTAGGTGGGAATTACCACCTTCCTTTTGCTTCAGCTCGTTAATAAGTGATAGTTAATCATACAGGAAATCTGACAGAAATGGATCTTCCTCGCGGATTCCGCGCAAATGTGAATATATCCCCATTATTTAACTTCCCTTCTAATCAAACATAGCTGAAAGAACTTATTGCGCATGCTACATAGGAGAGAGGAGGTGACCCTCGTTATATTTCTGGTGAAGGAATAGTTGTAGCATGATTTGAATGAGTAGCAGATATGTTACCACCAGAAACACTTCTTACACGGGTTACAGAGATTGTAAACAAGTCCTGCAATTAAACATTCCTCTATCTGAGGCATGCTGGAAGAGCTTTACAGATGCTCAAATTGACCAAGACTAAAATTGAAGCTAGCACGGTGTGTGAAGCGATTCAAGTCGGAATTCCAACAGGGATTGAATGAATTCACAATTACTTCTTACGCACTTTATATGTGGTCACCCAAAAAGTGACGATTAATTCACTAAACGCTATTTCTCTGATTTGAACTTCAACAGCCAGTCAGCGAGCCTGCGAGGAAACACTTTCGCGATTCATAATCTACCTAAGATTCAAAATACTCCATTCCCTCCTGATACCGCAGAAAAGACCCCAGCTCTTGCGAATCCTTATGCTCTCCAGTATAGTCGCTATGGCAACTCTTTCGAGGAGAATTCCCAGCTGAATTTCGCACCTGTGCCTTGGTCGTGCTCTCCAAGTATGCTAGCCATTGCTTTGCATAATTGCCGGTGATCACGAATTCCTCGACTCCTTGAATCATTGCAAGAGCATGGACAAAATTCAGTTTATTCCCCAGATTCTGCGACCAACGCCACTCAATCGCTATCACCCTGATGCGTGTTGCCTTTCTAGCCAGCACATCAAACAGATCTAACCACGGGTCGACCGCTGGGTTATATCCTACTGAGAAGTGAAGACTTCTCAGCAATTCAAAGTTGACAGGGCCTATTTGCTGGAAAAACAGCGTCGCGGTTTTTGGCTCGAAGAAACCAAACACATTATGGGAGTAAAGTATATGTCTGGCTTCATGATTGATTTGTCGGCACGTTTGAACTATGCTGGGATTCACGGATCGCCGATGTGTCTTTGTAAAGGATGGATCATCAACGATGAATCTTCGGGGTCGTATACCAAGTTCTTCTCTCACCCATGACGGCACTACCTTCCGGTTAGTTTGCCGAGGGACAAGGAGTAAATCGTAGATTTGAAGCCGAATTTCATAGGGCAAAGTGCAGAAAGTCGGTTTGCTGTTAATCTCTGACATGTTTGTGATGAAAAGAGTGGTTTATTGGTGATTGACCTTCTTAATTAATACATTCGAGGTCAATGATCTGTTTACTTAAGGTTCAAGATCAAACCACATTTTGGGAAAAGAGGAACTAAATTACTGACTTTAGTGGCTTAATGTCCCGAGGTAATGGATCAGGTGATATGAACAAGAGTTAAGAGTCACTCCAGCTGACAGTAATCATTACTGTAACACACCAAGAGTGGAAATTAGTGCACTTTTAAGTTTAATAGTCCATATGTAGGATATCTGGTGCATATCACATGAGTGGGTGCGAGTATCTCACGTGCGTAGTTTGATGAATAAAACTAACAACTAAAACGCACAGCTATGTAAAAACGGTTATTGCATATGAAAGTTGATTATTTGGATTCAAACAACTGCCCCTTTGTTGCTTAGTATTCAATCTCCCCAATTACTTTTGGTACTAATACAGTAAAATGAAAGCTTAAAACAAGTAAATCCTTTGCACACTGTAAGGCTCAACAAAGGCAAAGGTGATCTGATCCTAGGGCTGGGCATCTTAGAGTTGCATGTGCGGGCGCTTAACTAGAGCGGAAAGAGGAGAACTGGTGGGATAGCTGAAAATAGCACACTTCTGAGTCTTGAGTGGGATATAAGTGGGATATGATGTAGAATCAAGAGCCCGGAAACGATAATGCCCGCCGTATTCGACGTTCTGAAAATCGTATCTAAAAAACCAATTGTCTACTTTTTGGATTAAGACCAGACTCGAGACCAATTGGAAACATCTAGCCACGGGAGAAAGTGGCTTTAACAGCAAATCGGGGCTCCTGATCCCTCATTTCTTATCGTCGTTGACAGATTTCTCAGTCAGGGCAGATTTTTCGAGTTCATCCGACTTCTCCGCTCTACTTTCAAGACCCTCATTCACAATAATAGCAACAGCGACAGCTTCTACAATTGCTCCTACAGCAGCTACGATGCCATTCACAATCGGGGCTCCATAACCTCCCATGGCTGCGCTTTGTAATGTCGCATAGATTGATCCAGCCACTATATTGACAGGTTGGCTTGTCGCAGCTAGCGAACCTGCTGCAATTCCTTTAGAGCCAAAACCCCCTACTCCAAGAGCTAGGCTAGACACAACCTGTGGAGCTAATGCTGCAAGCGTACTTGCAACGATGATTCCAGTTCGAATAGGGTGCTTGGTTGCAGTCTCTATGAGTTGCTCGAAACAGGGACCGAGTCTTTCCATAGTGAATATCAAGTGCATCTTTAAAGATAGTTAAGACTTACTTCGACTGTGCAAATTCATCAAGAGCAGTTCTCGCATCGGCAATAGCGGGGCCAAGTTTGTTCTTGCTATATCCATCTAGGGAAGATCCAGTTTTGGCGACTACAGGTATGAGTTGGTTGGTTCTGAACTCATCGAGCTTCCTTCCAATCTCCACCACTGCAGGCCCAAGAATATTTGTGCCAAAATTATCGAGCGTTTGTCCCACTTCTGCCACTATAGGTTCAATTTGGTTCTTGTCAAATTCCGCAAGAACGACGCCGGCGGCAGCAACAGCTGGCCCAAGTTGGTGCTCGCCAAAGTGATTCAGTGCAGCCGCTATGCCTTGGGCAGACTTGTCGATATTGGATAGGAAAGCGCTGAGATCCATGTTTAGAACGCAAAGATTGTGTAAAGATGTGTTGATTTGTTGGTGGCAGAGAGTTATAGGAAGAGCAAGAGCGGGAAACGTGAGTAAAATGACGATGGTTGGCTCGATAGCTTCGGGTTACTGTGGGGAGCTGTGTTGAAAACTCGGTGTGGTCTTGTGTTACGCCAACTAGACTGGCAGCAAGGCTGTTGTATGGCGGATAATTATACAGGAGTTTCTGCCTCTCACATGTAATATCAACGAGCATAATACTTGCAATTGAACCTGACATCCATTCCGTAGATCTAGCATTTCGGGAAACCTGTCTCAATTATAAATATGCGACTAATAACACATCCAATACCCCTTCAGGCGGTGCCTAGAATCCCATGTTGCTAAGATCCCGGCGTGGGTAGATAGCCTCCTAAATAAACTTGAGCAATCACTCCTATCTCTGGGTCAACAAGAAATCTAAAATCTCTTATCAAGAAGGAAATAAGATTATCCTAATAGTAACGACAGCATGCCGCCATGGGACTACGATTTTAATAGCCGCTTGGTCATAGAGGACTTGGATGTCAAGCATAACAAGATTTCAGAATATTTCCCGATACAGAATATCGTAATTCTATGCTTGATATCTTTTCAGTATGCCTCCATCTTCGATTCGTTCCGTTTGGCCGAGGTTGCACACCAATGATATAGGGTCGAAGGACGGATATATCGGCGTGTCAGCCTACACAAAGACACAAGAGTACACATGATTGATTAAAAACCCTCTAGACCATACAAACTATACACAATCGAGTGCTTACCTCGTGACACAGCTTAGCCTCTGGCATTGTTACTAGTGATCGGTACTAAATAGGGGTTTATTTTGGGTCTTGATTATAAGAAGGACAAGAAAACGCGCTTAGGTCCATGCAATAAAATACAGCGTTAAATAATGCAGACGCTCCCTCAACTATCGTATACCGGTAAGTCTATAGCTAGACCAAACAATGAAATCATACATTCATAGTATCATCAATACATAAGAGCCCGTGGGTATATAGTGCTCTCCAAAGCCGCTTCAAATGGTACGCCGAGTAAATCAAATGGGGCTTTCGACTTAGATCACACCATGACCTGTAAGAAATCATGTTAGCATATTCCAAACTCCCAAGTAATATTTGGCACTTACGACCCAGTTGTTTTCCTCTCTTTCCCAAATCACCAGCTTGCTTCTGTTTTATCTTTGCCAGTCTCGCCTCTTCCTCAGCCTCTCGCTCAATCTTCTTGACATGTTCTCTGGCCTCCCTGACGGCAGCTCTAGCCGCTAGCAAAGCTCGATCCGCATCCCGCTCAGCAGCCTCGGCGTTCATGACTCTCTCTCTGGCAGCAGTGATACTACTATCTTCGTTCCGGTGAAGAAGGCTGTGACGTTTGGGGGAGTGGTCGACATGTGTGGTGTGATGGCTGCATCTGGTCAGTGCATGATCGAGAGTTTGATGATAAAGGAACATACGTGGTAGTGGTAGTCATAGGATCTGGTGAATGCTTGCGACCAAACAGTGTAGAGCTGCGCTTTGGTGTCTCCACGACTGGGTCTCCAACTCGACGGGTAGTACGGGTAGAGGCTGGAACTGGGTCCGCAACTGGTTCGCGCCGACTGAAAAGAGGCATGGTGTGCTGAGGATGTGGATTTGTTTGGTAGAAGTGGTTATTGTTGAGAGTATGTCTTGTATGGTTGGTGGAATGGACTGTTTTGGGCTGCAAGTGGCTTGGAAGTTGGATATAGAAGTCAAAAAGTTGGACGCAAGCAGCGGAGATATATATCACATTCATCTGGTCTAAGGGAGGGGTTGAATTGCATTCAAAACCTGTCTTTGAAAACCAATATCATCATAATGTAAGCCCAATGACGTAGTTGTCAGCCCCTGAATTCGCATAAATTAAGCGACGTCGATCTGTTTCAATTAGCCCAATCATTGAGTGAATCCTTCAATCACCTCGTCTACCATTTGTTTAGCGAGCTGACAACACAGCATTGAGAGATCATATAGTGAGGGGTTCCACTTGTAAGAGATAGATATTGGAGAAGCAGTAACACGTATCTTTTGGCAAAATAAAAAGACTTGGTGCTTCACTTGACATAATCTGCAACCAAAACCTTTAGAAGCTGTTGTCTCACCTCACAAGCATGAAGCAAGCTATTTGGAAGAACCGGTTGCAAATAATGAGAGTGGATTCACAAGTTTCTAGTACTATTGAAGTAGCTATACTCTTCAAAGAGAAAGCTCATTCCATACGATTACGATCTTTGCTTTGCCGTTGCATAACTGATATTGGGATCTCTTTGTTAGACATGGTTCCAGATTTAGATCACAAACCCATCCTTACAATGGTATTGTAGCTATTCTGCCGTCAAAGAGACCAGCAAGTAACAAAGGATTATTTGTTGGACATGAAGCTTTATAACCTACTCGTGGGACGTGCAAAATCGATCAATTCTGCATTGTTGTACATATTGTCATTCTTGAACCAGAAAACCAGTATGGCTGGAATCAGCTGGTTTTCTAGCGCTGCCTGGAATCGAGTCGACTGGGCAGAGTCTTTGAAGACACCAAATTTCGACCAAGATACAGCCTGGAAACGTTCGATAAGTTGTATCACTACAGCACTAGTCCTGAGTAACATGCTAACAGACATCCATGACCAGCAAGGGCAAGTTTCGGATTTGCAGTACATACACCACGTAAGCCTATCACATAATATAGCCACGCGAATAGCTTTCTACAGCCCAAGAAGACAGAAAGTTTGTGACATATGCATACCCACTGATGGAGATACTCTTTGCATTCATACAGCTAGAAATGAGTATGGATCTTTTGAAGTTAACGACGACAAATACGGGGAAAACCCAGCCCGATATGACGGAGTGTTTGGAGAAAAAGGACATATACTACCGCCGAGAGAACACCGACACTGTTTGACGCCAGAAAGGTATTTTGATACTGAGTTTGAGGATGCGGAACCGGTGACTTGTACTTACTGTGGGTGGTATCCGAGTTATCTTGATCATGAT
>Ga0247809_1000945_pt1 | contig 13011 bp, 8 predicted proteins | sample UWRJL104311B1_FD_180951 | JGI IMG/M metagenome (GOLD analysis project Ga0247809, IMG submission 180951) | Plant litter microbial communities from Arlington Agricultural Research Station in Wisconsin, United States - UWRJ-L104-311B-1 | ecosystem: Environmental > Terrestrial > Plant litter >...
AATATGACAGGGAGGAATTGGTGCGCCAAGTTTGAAAAAGCTGCAATTGCAGTCTAATTTACTACCGGAAGCCCAACTTTGATATATGTCTGTTATTGCTTTAAAAACGTATCCAATTTTTATAAGCCTCTTACTTTACTTAACGTTTATTAATAATAATTTTCCGTGTTTGTCTCATAACTCCGTACGTAAATATGAACAAAAACGTCTTGTATTACGCACCCGCATGCAGAATATAACCCCCATCCACCGGAATTGTGACCCCATTCAAGTACTGATTCGTAGCCGTAAAAAGCACAGCTCCTGCCATATCTCCATCCTTGCCTGGCCGGTGTGCGGGCACCTTCTCGTACTTCTCCTTTTCAATGTGGCTCTTCTGATCATCCCCACTTTCTCCTGCAGTCATTTCACTAGGAAACACTCCTGGGGCGATACTGTTAATTCGAACCTTCAGTCCATTGCCTGCGACTTCAGAAGCCAGTAGTTTAGTGAGGTGAATCGCGGCCGCTTTGCTAGCGTTATACCCAAAATGATGCTGAGCGGATTGGACAATGCCAGAGATGGAGGAGATATTGATGACAGTACCAGAATATCCGTGATGGAACTCGGTTGCCTTCTGAAGAAGTGGGAGAAATGCAGTTGTCATAAAGAACAACTGAGGGACATTGGTACGGTAAGTATTGACCCAGTCGTCGAATGTTGAGCTGTCGTCGTCGAAAAGGTTCTTCTTCATCTCTTCGGCGGATTTGGACTCAGTTGTTTGCGTGTTGCCTGCAATACCAGCATTGTTGATGAGTATGCATAAACATTTCTCCCTCACCTCAATCTCTTTGACAAGCCTCGCAATCTCGCTCTTTTGCGTAATATCAGCCACAAGTGGGATTATTTCGCCCGCAATATCTTGACCATGTGACTTAACGACATTCTCGAGCTTCTCTTCTGTACGTCCAACGATGTAAACCTTGGCTCCATTAACGGCCAGAGCTTGTGTTGCCATAAGACCAATACCACTACCACCTCCAGTGATCAGAGCAACCTAGGATATTAGTGAGTAGGCCAATAACAGTGTTTGGATATGGCAACTCACTTTTCCTTTAACATTAAAGACTTCGCTCAATAGAAAATTGCTGTTGGTGCTTGAGCGAGACATGGCTTTGAATTGATGTCGAATAACCGCGATTCTCTTGAAAGTTCTTGCTTGCAGCATTTCGAAAATAACGTGGGTGGTGTGGAGCGTATCAAGTTATACAGTAAGTCAGTTTTGGTGTGACGTCAACCATTACACTGTCTTTTGTGACACAATGGGAGGGAGCCTGATTCCTTCCGAAGAACCATCCAAAGCACAAAAGTGCATGACGTATAAGGACTGAGGTAAGTTTCATAAAATTCCTGTTTCCAGATTTAATATATAATCTCTAATTCTTTTGAAATTGTATTCATTGATCAGCTTCTCGTTGGACCCGCTCCCTACTTAGCCTCCTACTCCTCCCATAGCCCATTTGTAGTACAACAAGTCCCAAACCAGCGATAGAAAGTCCTGTAAGTATTGTAAAAGTCCATCCTGCACCAATTGCATTTACCAGAGGAAGGACAGCCGCAACTCCACCGGCTCCCATCAAACATCGCAACAGATTGATAGCGGCTGTTGCCGATGCCGCCTCCTTAGGAAAGATATCTACTACAAGCGTAGATACTACGCTAATCATCGAGGTGGACGACCATCCCATAATAAAAGTACATATAATAGGCACTGAAATATGAATGTTGTATTGAATAGTCCACCCAAAAACCAGCACAGTTGCACATTGTAAACCACTCCAAATCCATACTGTGCGGAGGCGAGCTCGTTCTAAAGGAAAATCCTCTGGCTGACCTGAGTGGCTTTCTTTGAAGCGGCGATAATCGTAGTCAAGTATTTGTCCAGTTGTAAGGGTTCCAATTATGCAACCAAAGCCATTCCCAAGATACGTCAAGCCAATATGGAGATCGCTAAGTCCATAGGTCTTCTTGAAGAGTGTTGACATGACCGTTATGATCATCTGCCAGACAGTGTAATAGAAGGCAGCAAAAACGATAATACAGGTTACTTCAAGGCCAATAAGAATTTGAATAGAACCCAGGAAATTGATAGGTGGTTTCTTCTTTGCGTCTTGAGACATCGAGCACATCTCGTGAGCTTCAGAAGTTTCTAAATCACCACGACGAATGTGACGGCGCCGAATCCAGGATTGTACTGAGGTTGCCAGTCCTTTAGTAGGTATAGATCCATTGCCAACAAGAGATCTAAGAGTTTCTGGTAGTGCAATGATCATCGCAATAAGGTATACGCCACTGTAAATAGCCAGGAACCAGAAAATTGCCCTCCACCCTAGTGTCTGTGAGAAGATTCCCCCCAAAATTGGCCCAATTGCTACGGGTGTCAACAGTCCACCTTGATAAATTCCCATATATCCACCTCGCTCCTCTCGAGTAGTGATATCTCCAATAACCCCTGCACCGATAGCGATAGTACTCGCGCTTCCAGTACTTTGAACGCATCTTAGAATAACCAATTGCGCGAAAACACGAGTTTCTGCAAGTCCAATGCACGCTCCGAAGAAGACAATAAAAGTGAATATGTAAGTCACTCTGCGGCCATGAACATCTGCAATGGCCCCCCAGATGCTAGGCGACAAGCCCTGGAAAATGAGGTAGGCGGTAACTGTAAGGTTGACCATCTCGGGTGTTGTTCCCAAATCAGCTGCGACTGATGGAATAGCTGGATGGTAGATATTTGATGATATACCAGAGAATGTAGCAGCTATAGAAACCATGGTAACGATGAAAGCTTTGTATCGAGGTGAGAAGATACTGTACGGTGGCGCCTCCACCTCTGAGCTAACGGTAATCTCATTCTCAGGGTCCTCTGCCATCTGGGTATTTGTTTGGCCGGTGCAATAACAATGTTATAGGAGTTGAGACTTTGATTGAATACATTCTCAGCCTTTGATCTTCTAAAAATGCGATGGCCGATACAGGAAGGATGCAGAGATGCGAAGCGTCCCTCCCCACTTATGTTGTCGGCACTCGTTGCCGATATGGTATCTAAATTCTCTAGTGCTCAAATTTCGTGCCCAGTCTAAATTCTGGTTAAGCTCAAAAGCTGGCGACTATTCAATTGTCATCCTGTCTAGTACACAAAAGAAAGAAGGCTTAACGTAACCGGGCCATAAAAAGGGAGGAAGATTATACTGTATAAGACAGGTCCGAGTCAAGCAGCAGTGCTTTTGAGCGAGAGCCTCTAATTATTGTTTGAACTGTTCTTATGTAAGCCATTTTTCATTATTACTATTATGAACAGGCCTTATTCTCATACCCAGGACCCCCCATAAACCTTCTTCAATGTCTTCCCTTCCAGCGTGAGGTCATAATTTAAGCCAAGCCGATGCGTTGATTTTCCAAACATCAATTGAAGTCGATTTTGAAAGATTTGCAATAGAATTCTAAAGAGCGAGGGTTTTTCGTTCGTCCAGTTAGTTTCGTGGTTGACTTTTAGATGATTTTATTGTAGTAATGTACAGTACAGTTGGACCAAGCGGTGGACTTATGAAGGAGTAGCTAGGGTTGTTCATCCTGAAAGTGCCAAAATGGAAACTCAAAGATAATTATGAAATGAAGTGAACATAGTCTTGCTTTGTTAGATGTCACAACTTGTGAAGTTATTAGATAAAGTAGGTTCGTTCAATTTGTCCTGTAAGTAGGGCCAGAAATGTTCGGGCGATAAGCAGGTTTTTGTATTGACCTGACCGTTGAAATGATTCAGAACAATAAGTCAAGAACCTGAATATCGGATAGAGGCACTGGTAGGTTGATACAAACTACCAAAGATCCTCGTTTGAAACTTATGAGCTGCAACAGTGTGTTGGTTAGGTGTGTGGCACATTCCATTTTTTAGAAATAAAGGAAGTGGCAATAATGTATCAATTTTTCCTACGCAAGATTGAATGTACCCTGAAAAAGCTTATCTGAAAATCATCAATAGATCTGATAAATGAGTGTAAGAATCAAAATCGGCCGGAACCATCCTGTTGCAAATAACTCAACCTCCGGAATGCTATACCAACGAATAATGGACGAAAGAGTAAGCGACTGTGCCTTCCGACCCTAATTGCCAAACCTCATAATAGAATGAAGGTGTTCCACTTTTGTAACTCGGTACTACACGACTGAGACAGACTCATGTATCTGGAGCTTGCCAGAGTACAACCCAAACTGGCGTTTGCATGCCTTCCAAGCCTCAATCGAGGCAACATAGACAAACAAGCTCCCGAATACGATACCCCATTCCCATGATATAGACTTGTGTTTGAAAACGGTCAAGTTGACAACTGGTATATAAATTACTGGGAAAGTAATCATAAAACCAGCCACCACCGCCCACAATAGGAAGCGATTGTATGTCAACGCTCTGAAAACAGCGCCTTTCCCAGGGAATCTCGCTGGGTCTAAGTTAAATAATGATCTGGAGAAGTGCTTCACCTCCCAGGCAGTGACTAGAAGTATGAATGACAGTACTGCAAATACGGTAGATCGAGCTCTGAAGACGACATCACAGGATGCGTTCCACTCTTCGTTGCAATCCATACCAAGATTCCCATTACCAGCCCCAAACACAACAATAATGAAGCTAATAAGGCAAAGTACACCAGCTACGGTACCATAGACCATTTTGTCGATGATCAACTCCCAAGTGAAAACACCTGCTTTCAAATCTCGCGGTGGCCGAATCATAATATCTGCTTGAGCTTCTTCGAGACCTAACCCGAGGGCAAGAAAGGACGAAGTGATCATGTTGACCCAGAGAATTTCGAGTGGGCTAAGTGGGAATACGGCTCTGCCGTGACTATCTTTAAAGGCTAGGGCAATCAGAAGTAGGATGACCTGAGAGATATTGGAAACAAGAAGATGTAGAAGAAACTGTAGGCTGTCAGGTTGCAACTCGAGCGGGGCATGGGATTGTCACCTTCTGGATATTGTCAAAAAGTCGTCTGCCTTCTTCGACAGCCTTGACAATGGAAGCAAAATTATCATCTGTTAAAACCATGTCTGCTGCATCTTTAGCAACATCTGTACCAGCCAGGCCCATGGCTATACCAACATGGGCACGTTTTAGTGCTGGAGCGTCGTTTACTCCATCTCCTGTCATCACACAGAATGCACGACGGCGATCTAAAGCTTCAACCATACGAACTTTGGTAGTCGGACTGCAACGAGCAATAACAACAGGGAGGGTTCTCAATTTATCGATCTCATCATCCGTAAGCTTATCAAAATCTTGTGCTTTCATGACTGAAGTTTCGTGCCCAGGTCTTAAAATACCAACTTGTTTTGCGATAGCCGTAGCTGTACTGATATGATCCCCGGTCAACATATGGACTTCGATTCCTGCTTGGTGACATTTCTGGACTGCCCCTAATGTCTCGACTCTGGGGGGGTCATAGAGTGCTACTAGCCCTAACATCTTGAGTCCTGATTCCGCGAATGAGCGATCTGACAAAAGATGTCTATCCGAATCTTGCACAGATTTGCTTGCCACACACAGCACTCGGAGACCGTCGCTGGCCATCTTCTCTAATTGATTTTCTAACAAGGCTCGATCCTCATCCGAAATATTGAGAATTGGCAAGATAGCCTCACTTGCGCCTTTTGCTAGGACATTAATGTTCCTATTTCCTCCCATCTCGAAAGCCATTGACATTCGTTTCAAGCTGGAATCGAATTGATGTTCCACTATTGCTTCGTTCGAGTAGCCTTGAAGAATAACTCCCTTTTCACGCCGGAATCTCATTGCCAGAACTCGCAGCGCCACTTCAGTTGGATCACCATGCGCTTCCCATACAGGAGCAGTTGAGAGCTTCTCCCCAGGGCCATTCGTGGATGAGTCGGTCGAGCTACCTGGGTTCTTCTTGCTCACTGAAGCAGAATTACAAAGAGCTACAGCGTCGATTAGAGGCATTGCTTCCTGCATCTGTCTGTACGATGAGGGCTTCGAGGTCGTTAAGGCTTCGCCGTTGATAGACAACTGGCCATCCTTGGGATCCAGGATGTTTGTGACATTGTCGATTGACATTACACCTAGCTGAGGAGCCCATACTTTATGGACAACCATTTTTCCTTGGGTTAATGTACCAGTTTTATCAGAACAAATGTTTGTAACTCCACCAATAGCTTCAAGAGACGCCATCTTTCGAACCACCACGTGCCCTTGAGCCATAGCCTTCACTCCAACAGCAATCGTAACCGTCATAACAGCAATGAGGGACTCCGGGATAACAGCAACCGCAACACAAATACCATAAAGGACAACTTCGTTTTGAAGATCCCATTTATTAGCGGAAAAAACGATAATGGCGAGCAATATTGCTAACCCAAAGAGCATAATTGCAAACTTGCTTAATGTGACCTGCATAGGGGTTCCTACCAGACCAAGAATGCTTTTCAGGCCCGATAAAAAAATTCTCCAGGCTCGTAGAAATGGACCAATATTCTCATCTGATTTTTTCTGCTCACCATTACGAAGAAGTTCTGCGACATTACCAATTTGAGTCTTCATTCCAGTGGAAATCACTATGCCCGTGCCACGGCCTTTTGAGACCGTAGTAGATGCATATGCGATATTCAAACGATCTCCAATTGCTACATCGGGACCGACTGCTAAAGTTTCTGAACGTTTCGTAGAAGGTAAAGATTCACCAGTGAGTGATGCTTCGTTCAATTCAAGGTTGACACTTTCAGAAATCCTTAAATCAGCCGGGATCATAGCACCATTGGAAATGATAACCATATCTCCAATCACGAGATTTTCTGCCTTAACAGTTTCGAGTCGGCTTTCTCGTAGGACAACTGCGGTTGGGGCTGCAAGACTAAGGAGCGATTGCATTTGCCTTTCAGCTCGCAAGTCTTGCACGAAGCCGAGCACGATATTGAGCAATATAACAGCACTTATCACCGCTCCCTCTATGAAATCCAGTGTTCCATAGGAAAGCGCCATTGCTATTAGGAGCACCTAAATTAAAGTAAGATTTGATGTACTGGAAACTGAAGTTTTGTGCTACTTACGATCGTTAGACTGTTTGATACTTGTCTGAGAAAGATCTCTCCAATGGAAACCTTTCCAGCATCTTCAAGTTTATTTGGTCCATTTTCATGGAGAAGGGTTGAAGCTCTCTCTGACGAAAGCCCATGTCTAGAATTAATTAGCGGGTTGTACAAAGCGGGGGAGGAGTGAGGTTGGAGTTTTATTACTTCGGGTTAACTCCTAGGAAGGCAGCAATAGCCGTGGCATCGAACATATGGGCAGACTTTTGGTCTCCATCCCATGATGACGAAGGGTAAGTCTCCCCCACCTGGGTGTCAACATGACTGCTGCTGCCTGTGAAGAGACCATCTTGAACATCTTCTAATTTTTCTTGTTTGATATCGCTTTGGGTGTATGGGGGCCTTCGTATAGGGGGTTCATCAGGACCGTCTTGAGTCTCTTGACCATCAATCTGGCTCTGGCCATCGACTTGGAGAGTAGAATTAATAACCATTCGTAGACTGCAGTGAAATATTTCTATTGGGTCAACTTTAAATATTATCGAGCTGTCAGATGGCAGTGATATATTAAGTAGAAAAAGATGCAGGAATGGAGCTTGATAAGGAAGAGACGAGAACAGAGCTGGGTGTGCTCGTGACAATGACAGAACCGATCTTGGACTTGTGCACTTGCGAGAAGGCGTGGTCTGAGTTGGTACAGTAGCTCGTCGACCTTCCAGTTGTGTCATGAATAGTGGTTGCCATGCAGCTATTAGGTCTTGGGTGTCAGGAATGTATTGGCAAAGCGGGGTACGAAGAGATGTAGTAGTGAATCGACATCGTGATTGTCATCATGATTGGAGCAATTCAATGGCCAATGGTCCCAAGCTCTTGGTGCACATCACTGACACTTGGCCGAATGGCGCAGTAAGGGAAGTGGGGAAGAGCTTCGAATCGTGAATCGCGACTATGAGATGTGATGGTTACTAATACGTGGTGCATTTGAAGCTCTTTAATAATGTGGAGTACACGATTGTTTTCTATCAGTTATTTTATAATTCGGAAAACATCCTCCTGGTCCCAAACATGCCAGATGCAAGGTGGGTTCATCCATTTTCTGATACTATAACATCTGAAATCTGTAGAAGAGGACAATAGAACTCTGAAGGAGAACTTGGAATATTGGGAACAGCATACGTCCAGTACCAGATAATCAGGTTTGACTGCTTCACTAGCAATTAATGATTTAAATCTGACATAGCATCCGTCTAATAGAAGCATCACAAAGTTGAAACACTGTAGTTCTTAATCTCTGGCTAATCATATAAGCTACCTGAGGATCTCATACGTATAATGCTGGTTGTTGACATCAGTCATCATTAAATGAGACTTTGATAACTCTGCCTTTAGTCACTCAATTGGTCTTAAATAGATAACTAATATGGAGAGAAGCGAAAAAAGTCAGTAGACCATAATAGTTCGAGTATAGTCAATAACTCTATAAGATGATTATGTCGAGATGCGTGGCCCAGTAAAGTCACATTTCAATCATCTAGATCGTCATCAGATATAAAACGAATCACAAACAATGTCGCTGATGCTAACCTTCGATCTAGCTAAATTCAGCCAAATTTTAAGCGGAAACTCCCCTTCTTTCTAAAAGCTTTCTCTGTCTTTCTTCAACCTTAATCGCCATTTCTAGCACCTCAAATCCCAACCTCCGTGCAGTGACTTCATCCATCCTCCCTGTCTCGGGGACTCTCAAAATTATACTAAAATAATCCCTATTAACTTGCACTGTACCTACGGTCTCAATCTCCGACTTCTCTGCTCTTGTTGTATAAATGGTAACATCAGGGCCAATTATACCACGCCAAAGAGTTGCCATCCATTGCCAGTGATCTACCGGGGCATACTCATCATTTATTGGAACCCGTTTTGCAAAATCATCAGAGGTGGTAAGAGAAAACCCTGCCGGCAGGAGGGCAACTGGTAAGATTTTTGGCTTCTGATATTTCGGTTCGACGGTATTGGAGTCTAGTGTGGGATCGATAGGAGGGCTATCCTGTTTGGTAACGGGTGTAATGATGTATTTTGCAATTTCTTGCGACTTAGTATGCCAGCTTGATATTACAGACAGGTACTCCACAAAGGGATCTTTCATTGAGCCAAACTTCGAAGGTGATTTGGAAGAATGTTCATCTTCAGTCATGGCTGTATCAGCGGATGACGATGCAGTTTCCATAAATGGTATGGGGCCAGTCCATGTTTGAACTGCACAAAACGGATCCTTATTAAGATATTCTGTAATGAATTCTCCGATTTCCGTAAGTAGAGCCTGTTCGGAGCCCTCAATAGCCACAACAGCGCCACGTATAGCTGGCGTTGGACTAGCTATACCAGGTGCTCGAAGTGGAGGCGCAATTTTTTGCAACACTCTAATTTTATTCATGAATGGTATCGTCATGATCATAGCCGCTACTCCTAGAGCCTGACTATCACGCTGTTCCGTACTTTTTCCTAGTGGTGAAATATGCGTCTGTAAGGGAGGTAAATGAAGAGACTCGTCATATCCTTGCCGTGTATGATATTGGTATCGTGGAACAATGGGAGATTGCGGAGGGGGAGGGCCCATACTTCCCGGTCGAACAAGCATATGTCTCGGTCCTGGTAGAGAATTCCTGTAGCCTGGAGCGGACAAAGGTAGTGCGCGAGAGAAGGGCTGAGAGGAAAATGATACTGGAGATGAGGATGACCAATTGCGATTATAAGGGTCATTGTTATTTCTCCGTCGTTTCTGGTCGGGAGATGGAATTAGCATATCCATGTCTTGATCCACTTCACGATGAGTGTGAAGCGGTTGTGGCCACTGATGTGGCATACGTCGATGATTCTGCTGGTAAGGAGGTGGTGCGCGGAGAGTATCCATTTTGCTGGCTTCAGCTTGCAGACGAGAAGAACTACTTGGCTGGTCTAGAGATGTAGATTGACTAACAGTTGGCGTAAAAGACGGAAGGGAACGTTCTTTTTGATGTCCCTCAAAAGATGGTGTAAATGGAGTGAATGGCGTGAGTGGCGTGCTTGGGGTGGATATGTATCTACCATTACACTTCGGACAGCGCAAAGGATCATCTGTAGAGGATGGGGAAAATATATGCACACCGCGAGACCTGCCTGCTCGTCGAGGTTGGTATCGATAACCCGGATACTGACGCTGATGGCGTTGTTTCTCTTCCTATTTCAAAAATTAGTCGTGTCTGGTAACTTCGTGGATGTACTGCCCACCTCAGCGAGCCGCTTCCAGTCGTTCTTTACTTCAGAAGTCTGGTCTCTCCATTGCTCTCCAATTATTTTTGATATCTCAGGATTTGCAAGCCCAGGATGTTGAGCAATAACCTGTGCTTGATAATGTTGCCGGTAAAGAATAAATGCTATAAAGAGACTTTAGCCTTGAAATTAATCAAAGAACTCTGGGGAAAGATAAAGGAGTAAAACGGTGTATGTCTATTAAAACACCAATCACAACCTGGAAATATCAAAGAGGAACATTACACACCATTTCGTGGTCGAGGTATCTTTGGATCTGGCTGACAAAGACATACTTTTTCTGATGTTAAATCCGAGCTAGGCAAACCATTGGTGCTGGCACTGCTGAGATCAAGATCTCCAATTCTAGGTGGGAGATTTAAAGTTTCTGTGGTCAAAGAGGCAGCTCTTTTTCTTGCTGTACGCCGTGGAGGAGAAATAGGAGTGGGAGGCTCGGAATGCTTCTCCGGATGAGCTGGCCGTAAGGAAGGACGGCGGCTAAAACCCGCTGAGATACTCACTGGAGATCTTGACGTTTCCAGGTTCGAGGAGCTGGCTTCCAACACGTCTGGCATGATGATGCTTGATTGTCACAAGACAAAATGGAGAGGAGTCATAAAGTCCAGGGAACTGTAAATGAAAACAAGTAATTGAAGAATAAGATGAATGGGCTTCTTCGCCTTGTTGAGACTCTTTGTCTGCAACAACCTTTGATGGACAGGAAAACAATGATATCTTCTGTTAATAGATCTATAGGCAATATATGGTTGTGCCATTATTGCTAGATCGGTGTCTTTGTTGTCTCGGATGATCCGTCCTAGCTGATACAACGCGCATGCATCTGAGTTCTTTGTTGGTACATACTTCTAACTCACCGTTCCCAACATGTATGAGCTTCTACGAGGTTAATTGGTTTTTGAGTCACTAAAGCACAGCACAAATTCATGGAAAGCCAGAATGCTTTCCAGGGAGAGTTGACTGAGAATATTCAAAAAAGCCAACATTTCAACAACCACACTCATTTTCCTACAATTAACTCCAAATTATTGAGCTCGCCGCCTTAATTTGCTTATTCATACATCCTATGGTCGTATTTCCTGATAGAATCCAGAGACAGCGGCAAACGGATTGTCTCTTGACGCCACCACGCCAAACGCAACGGACCAAAATTTTATGGAAACCCCAGCACCGGAACCCCAAATTACCCATGATCCCGTTCATCGTTTACGAAATGAAGCCATTATCCGATTGGTCTGCGTTAAATATTGCAGCGCTCCGTCGGGCATCGATGAACAAGTCCTCGCACTCTCCAACATCGGCAACATCAATCTGATTACGGCCGCTCACTCGCGCAAGAATACTTGATGGCGTGAGCAGTTGTAATGCATACCGCAGACTAATGCGTGAACCGTGGTCTGCAATTTTATCTAGTGCAGCTTCGGTTATGGCAAGTCCTTCCACCGTGACACGAATCCGAATAATTCTCTTAATTTCCTCTGCCTCATAGGCATTGGTAGGAATGATAAGAAGCCGAGCCAAAAGGTCAGGGGGTATTCCATGTGCAGATATCAAATCCTCAGTGCCTCGAATTGTGCACATTCCGCGATTAGATGCGAGAATTACAATGGGGGATATGCTGGATTCGAGGGCACGGTTTAGATATGTGAAGCACTCAATATCTAGCATGTGAACCTGATTTTTGTTAGATTTTCGGCGTAGTTTATGCTGACATCTTAGACATACCTCATCAATAAACAATACACCAGGGACAAGCTCCGCAACGCCTTGATCGATATATTTGTTGACAACTTTGTTGATTTCCGTCCGCAACTTCTCTGTAATCTCTGTCATCTTGGGTTTCATCAATTGCCCCATCATACTCATGATGTCTTGTCCCCCTTGCGGCCGTGCATTCGCCATGTCGAGATCGTGCAACGTGACGTCCTGAACTATCTCCTTCTTCTTGTGTACATCGCCCTTTGGTACTGGTACATATTCCTCAGCCTCCAAATCGAACTCGGTGGCATAGGCATCTGATCGTCCGACACGCTTGCAAGCACCAGTGTTTGCTTCAATGTAGATAACATCTCCAACTGTGACTCTTTCCTTCTGTATGGCTTCATATATGCTTGGATCAAGGCGCAATTTCTTTTGTCCCTTCGCACTTTTGAGCCCAATAAGTAGTGTACTAATCGTCTTTCCGTAGCTCCCTAATGGGTTTTCTGCCTCTTCTGGAGTCAATTCTGTGACTTCGCCTTCATAGACCTCTTTCGTTTCCCGAACCTTGAGGCCAATGGCTCTTCGAAAGTTTTCCATCAATGCTTCCGTCTTCTTAACTTCTGTGGAGTACAGCTCACTGCCGACGATGGGACAGAAAGGCACTTTTGTCCCAAGCTCCTGACTGATCGCAAGAGCAAGAGCTGTTTTCCCGGTTCCAGGACCACCTGCAAGTAATATCGCTCTTCCTGCCATTTTCTGTGCCCTAATCAAATCAACAACAACACCACAAGCCTACAAACACAAGTTAGTAACTAGTATTAAGTTCGAAGACATTGATGGGCCTGACCTCTCGAGCTGCAGCTTGACCCACGAATCCACCAGCTTGCTTTTCAGCAGTTCCATCTGGTCGTAAACCAAGTCCTTTGATGT